>Ga0129316_1000371_pt1 | contig 26512 bp, 23 predicted proteins | sample Cm1ome_2_FD_94429 | JGI IMG/M metagenome (GOLD analysis project Ga0129316, IMG submission 94429) | Eastern black-and-white colobus group fecal microbial communities from Wisconsin, USA - Cm1022B metagenome | ecosystem: Host-associated > Mammals > Digestive system > Large intestine > Fecal...
CGACGGAATATTTTTATACGTCAGTATGATTGGCTTTACTGATGATTCCGAAACAGAGACTTTAATGATATAACGCTCACTCTTTCTGACCGAATAAGGTAAGAATGAAATCTTAATTGGTGGCCTTGGAGTTATGTGTTCGTTTACCTGATTATTGAAGTAATTGCGCTCATTATCAGCGGCTTTTCTATCAAATCCAATTAGCTTATTTGTCTTGTCCTCAACACCAATATACATATCTCCACCAGATGCATTTGCAAACCCGGCTATTGTCTTAAGCCAGCCAACTACATCCTCACGATTTAGTATACTTTTACATTCAACTGTACTATCTTCAAGCTGAACATCACCGATAATCTCTTCCAGATACATAGGACAGACCTCTTTCTTTGAAGTTATTCAAAGGTTACTTCAAAGTTACTTCAAAGTCAACTTCAACATCACTTCAATATAAGTTTGAAGTTATTCAAGAAATAAAGATATATGGAAAACAATATTACTGTTATTGGGGGCGGCATACTGGTGCTTCTCCTGGCCAGGCTAAAAAGGAAACCCTATGAGGTGACCCGCATCAAGCATGATGTATTGGTCCAGGATTTCGTCCGCACCCCCCTATTGGCGATTTTTGCCCGATGCTAACACGAGATCCGAAAGAAGTTCAAAAATTGATTATCTCACCGCCCGGCGGTAAGATGAAGGCGCCTGATTATTAAGTGCTTACGATCAAATAGCTTCATGAAATCAGACAGATCCGCTTTGGAAACCATGTTGTCCTTGATCGCTCTTACCCGACCTTCCAATGCAGCCTGCCTTGCGGACAATTGGAATAACTCCTGATTCGGAAGCAATTGTCTATTTTGAGAGATATACTCACGCATAGCTCTAATACACGCATAATCGCCACGCTCTGACGTTCAGCAAGTTCCCCTTTCAAAACTGTAGCCAACTGATACACTCCTTGTTCAGTGAAGGCATATGGAGGCTTTCTGCGACCACCATGACTTGATGTTGAATTTTTCAACATCAAGTTATCGAACTCATCCTGTGTAAGCTGAAACATAAAATCGTCAGGGAAACGATTTATGTTGTGTTTAACTTGCAAATTCAAATATCTTGTTTCATATCCATATATCTCTGCAAGATCAAAATCCAACATTACCTGCTGACCACGTATGGTATATATCTTATCTTTCAGTGTGGATTCGTCCACAATTATCAACTTGCATCAGTATCAGGTTTACAGGCACCACGCTCCTAATCTCGCCGGCAAGAAACATAGTAACAGCAAGATCGGCAACTACCACAATAACAGTACTTACCTTTCGACGGGATAAAAGCTGACAAGGAAGAGATCGAACTTCGACTCTCAATGTCTAATGTTATACTGGATACAAGCGCAGGGATATCAGTCAGGATAAATAACAACTATTCTGTCTGAAAAGAAAAAATAAACTCAAAATAAACTCACGAGCATTTTAAAGCCCCGCAAACTCAATGTTGACGGGGCTTTCGAGACTTTACTAAATCACTCCAACTCTTTGCCGACTCCCATATCTTGTGGTAGTTAAGTTCCAAAAAGCACAATATCTTGTGGTATTTTTCTTCCTATTCCACCAATTCTTTGGCTTTTTAGGAGCAGAAGTTGGCTTTTTGTTGGCTTAAAAAACTCTCATCTTTAATAAAACAAGAATTATTTCCAAACCGGATCATCATCCTTGATAATTCCTTCGGCAGCCATTCTCCCTAAACGTTTCAAAGCATCCATATCTTCTCTGTCAATCTTGGCGTATGAGTTAAAATTATCTCTCTGTTTGTCGACTAAATTTCTGATTTTCAGTTCTACTGATTCAATAAGTCTTTGTTTTTTTCTTGTGTGCCAATTTATTCAGGAACAGGAAGAGCCCGCCAACGGCAAACATCATAAGATAAAAAACAACGCCAATAATCAGTGCATCCGTGATGCTGACTTCATCCGGCTTAAAAAATCCGTAAACAAAACTGCCTCTGAACTTTCCGAGAACAAAATCAAACAAGAGGTATAAGAGCATGAGCACAGGCGTTACCAATAGCTTCTTTACAGCATTTCCTTCGCGGTCATTAAAGAAGAGGATATAACACAAAATAAACAGCACCGGCGACATCGCGTGAAGATAGAAAAATGCTCCCTCAAAATTCATATGATATGCGCCCGATAAGCTGCCCATACAGATAGCAAATACAAAGAATATCCCTACTGAGATATTTCTGTAGAACACACCGGGGACGCTTTTCCCTCTAAGATTCAAAATACCGTCAGCAACAAGCAGTAAACCGCCCAGCACGTTGGATATGCAGGTGAATTCAACAAGATATTCAGGGATCGGTAAGTACCCTATCAATACGGCAATTGGCATGGAAATGCCAATAACTATCTTTATCCAAGCTATAATCTTATCGTTCTTTATTATGTTACTCATACCTATTATTCCCATTAGTCCTTTTTTCTGTTTATTTTCCCGACAAAGGATCCCTTCCTCTGTCCTCTCAATTATAACAACGTAGTTAAGTACTCTTGATATATTTTTAAGCTGCAGATCATTAAAGAAATGCAGTTTTGTTTCTGCCCCCAAAATATCTGAGTTCAAATTTGGGGGGCTTTTTGTGGGCTTAAAAAACTGAAATGCCCTATTTTAGGGCATTTTCAGCGTTTTTTCATTATTCAAGCTCGTTTCTTATCACGGTTCACAGTATTCTGAAGGGCATATCCTTGTACGTCTTGCGTATCATTTGATACGTTTATCCGTTACATTCGCACAGTTCAATTTCTCGTGTACCCAGGATGTACCCAGACTAAAGATAGACAAATCTATGAATAATATATCTTCATCTCAGTAATTTATAACGACAAAGACCCTTTATTTCTTCACGAGATACACCAATTCGTTCCAGGACTGAAAAAAAGACTATTGATTGAATATAGAACGCTGTCTCGGCAACAGGAGAAGCCAATAAGGCGGTACCTCTATGCGTCACAACATTTCTGTATTTAACCAATCCTTGAATTGAATTCTCGTCAATATTTATATCGGAATCGTTAACAAGTGATAATTCTTCTGCGTACTTGTTTCGGAGATAAGTTATTCTATCGCGTAAGGACAGTGACCAGTTTTCAACGCTTGATAAAAGGGAATTATATGAACTATCCGGAAAATCAGGATTTGCTTTTTTAAAGTTACTTAAATCATCTCTGACTGTCTTTTTAATCGAAGACAACAGTTCGTCGTTTTCTCGTTTTTCCTTAGTTGTAAAAGTATACTCAGCCTCCAAAGCGGAACATAATTCCTTGACTTTACTTGGAGAAATAAAATATAGATCTTTATCGTTTTCAGGAAGAAAACTCATTATTGGGGCTAACGATGATTTGTCATCTAAAAAGAGTTTTATAAGATTCGGAAAAGAATCTTTTAGGTCAGCTACACAAATATTGGTTCGCCAATCTTTTAGTGCAATACTTTTTTCGTCTCTTATAAAGACTTCTCCAACACTATCCTTCAGACCAGCAAACTGTTCTGAGTCTTTAAGAAGGTATATGCGATCAAATCCTACATTCTTGCGAAAACACATAAACGATAATGTTTTCTTAATAGCATTGTAGTACTTAATTATGTCATTAAGTTTCTTAGATGTATCGAAAGTCATCGTCAACGTTACATCAGAATTGTTTAGTGAATTTCCTGACTGATCATGGCTGATGGATATCCCAGACTCAATTGAGATGTGTATCTTTTCGCCATCTATATCAATCTCGTATGACAAATTGTCATTCTTAATTCTTGCCTCAAGTTTCTCGGAATCAAAGTCTAATCTATCCGCACGGAATATATTACTGAGCGATCCACCAATAAATGAAATGCCCACATAATCATTAAAATCCTGATTCATAATGTTTCCCTTCGAAACAATATATGATCCAGTATTTAGCTTTTGAGTCTGATGTATTTTTATACAAGTATCCCCTGCATATATAGCAATTTTATGATTATCATGAGTTCTGCCAAATATATACCCATCTGTATTGGGTAGAACTACGGGATCCGAAGGACAGCCCATTTCGTAAATCGAATCCGACATAAAAGTGAAGAGGAAATCATCCTTATTCACAGTAAATAATATAGGTCTATCTGTATTATCTATAACACCTGTAAGCATATAATTCTCCTAAGCTTTTACTGTTCTCACGCTACTCTCGCATTATCATTAATACTATCTATAACCTTCCGGATCCCCATCCAGACATTCAGATCCGTGAATATCTCTACTACACTTCCCTGATCAGTAAACGGTGACTCCTGAAGCACCGACAAATCTTTCATCATACCGTTGTGAACAATATACTCAACTATCTGATTTACAAAGTATATCTGCCGGCTGTCGAGATCATTACTCTCAAGATACTCGGAGAAGGCCGCCTTTGCTGCATTCATATCAAGACCAACAATCTCACGGACAAGCTCGCCCAAAGGCTTAGAACCGTATTCCTGCTCATATTCTTCTTTAGTTCCGAGATCCGACCAAAGCACCTGTTCCAAAACCTCTATATCGCTATGAGACAAAGGAATATTCGACTTCAGCTTCTTAATGACCTCGTTGTCTTGATGCTCACGGATATAATACTCAGCCTTAGCTTTATAGTTCTTCAGATCATCATTATCAAGTTCAGATTCATTCCAGGAAACATCAAGAATATCGTCATCGAAGTTAGTATCATAACGAAGATGTTTCTTAGGAATATACTTCATGAGACCACGAAGATTCTCTCTGATCTCTTCGAACTCGATCAGACCGCAATCCGTAATATAATCCGTATGAAGGATCTTATCGATCAATTCAGACTGCACCTTTATCTCTGGAATATTGGCCACACTTGCAATTCCACTAACACGCTTATACAGATCACTTCGTGCTCGGCCATATTTCTTACCGGCAAGATAAGCAAGTTCTATTCCATACATAAGCGCATCAAAGCGCACAGCACTCGCTTCGTCATCATTAGGCAATATCAACGGTGCTAATTCTTCACGAACAAGCAAAGTATCCTCATATGTCAGCGTCTGATAATTAGCCTCTGCAGAATACAGATCAACATACTTCAGATGCTGTCTGACTGCAAAGTTCTCACGCGGAAGCTCCTGGACCTTTCCGGTCATTGCTTCCACTAATGCCTTACGGTAAGCAATAAATCTCTCTTCCTGGTACGCAAGATCTTGCAGCTTATATGTGATCTCGAACTGAAGATTAAAGATTGCTCCCTGCAGAGCGATCATATTCGCGGTTGGCTTTCCCTTGCTCATGCGGAAGAACTCAAAGTTCCCACAAAAATCGAAAATATAGAACTTACTCTTATCTTCACCGTCGATAAGACCCGGACATAACCTTGTACCACGGCCAATCATCTGCCAGAATTTGGCGTAACTCATGACTTTCTTAAAGAACACAAGATTTAAAACTTCCGGAACATCAATGCCGGTATCCATCATGTCAACGGAGATCGCTATCTGAGGAAGCTTATTGGGTTCAGAGAACTCATCTATCAATGTCTGAGCATAATTAATCCGGTTATCAATAACCTGAGCAAAACCATTCAGATGCGGATAATCCTTGTTGAAGATATCAAGTATCTTCTCGGCATGATCATGATTCTTAGCAAAGATAATCGTCTTACCAAGCTTCTGACCATAATCGATCTTTATACCATCTTTCATCACAGTATGGAGAACTTGTCGAATCGTATCCTCATTGAAGATCCACGAATTCAGCGCTGATGAACTGATTGCTTCCGGCAACTCACCATCTTCCATCTCAAATGTATCTTCATATATGGCCTTATCTTCTTCTGAAAGCTCATCATAAACAATACCTTGCTCTATAAATTTCAGCTTCGTTTCTACCGACAGAAAGTCTACAAGATATCCGTCATTTACAGCTTGAGCAAGCTCATATCCGTATGTTGGAACACCCTGCTCCAGATCGAAAAACTCATACGTATTCTTATCAATATCATCCTTTGGCGTAGCAGTAAGACCTACAAGCGGCGCATCGAAGTAGGTAAAGATATCTCTATATTTGTTATATATGGATCTATGCGCCTCATCGCATATTACAAGATCGAAGTGTCCGCTGGTGAAAAGCTTCTGATTCTCTACTTTAACAGAGTCAATGCAATTCATCATTGTCTGATAAGTCGAGAAGACGCAGTGTGCATTATAGTTATCTTTCTCTTCACAAAGATTAGTCACAGACAAGGAAGAGTAGTTATTCACAAAAGCTCGCTTCGCCTGCGTAACAAGCGATGTTCTATCTGCCAGGAAAAGGATATTCTTTATCCAACCGGCATCAAGAAGCACATGGCAAAGTTCAATTACCGTTCGAGTCTTACCGGATCCTGTTGCCATAACAAGGAGAGCCTTACGGCGATTCTTCTTATCGAAACTATCGCACACAGCCTTAATTGCCGCTCCCTGATAATATCTTCCGGCGATATTCTTATCTACATTAACATGAGCAAGAGATGTCCTCATCCTTCTGAGATTGAACATCTTCTCCAGATCGGCTTTGGAATAGATACACGCTACCTTTCTCTCAGGGTACTGCCCGTCTATGATCCTTGTATCAAATCCATTTGTAAGAAATATGCATGGTCTTCTTTTATACTGCTTCTCAAGAATATCTGCATAGAGTTTCGCCTGCTGGCGACCCTTTGATACATCAACACATGTCCTCTTGGCTTCGATAACAGCGAGAGGTTTATGTGCATTATCAAAAAGAACATAATCAGCAAAACCAACTTCCGATTTATTCGGCATACCCGGAAGCTCAAGCTCATTGATCCAGTCTGAACCTTCTCTCCATCCAGCATCAATAAGCATTGCATCAATATATATCTTACGAGTCTTATACTCGGAAAGATCTAACGGTTTCGGGACATAAGTCTCAAGTTGCTCTTCACGACGAGAGGTCAATTCTTTCCGCAAAGCAGAATTCTCTGCAATGAGCTCTTTTATATCAACATCCGGGAACTCAGTTTCGAACTTTGAATCTTCATCTTTTACAAGTAACGATTTATCAAAGGGATGCTCTTCATACTGATCCGAATAACAATAACATATGAAATCAAAAAAGATCTGCAGATTCTCAAGACATAGAATAGCTTGATCCTCAGTAATCTTCTTCCCTGAATGCGCAGCATTATTACCCATCTTACGTATGAAATCCATGCGCTTCATAAGGTCATCATCTATAATATCACGGAACTCTTCCGTACTCATGAGGCTTATCAAGTTGTCCTGGTACGGCATCTGAAGTGAACTATCAACGGAGTACATCCATTTAATAGCAAACTCCATCGCTCTTCGGCAATTTATGATACAGGAGGTGGGATCAATATACAGTATCTTCTCAGCCGCAATCGCCACATCAGAGAATGTGTTGAATTTCGGTTCTTTTTTCAAATAATCGAAGTTGGTCATATGACTACCTCCCTCTTATCGTTTATATTATTTGAACAATTCCGGTTCTTCGTTATATAGCTCCAATAACCAAGGTTGCGGAACATATGTCAATATCATTTCGTTGTTCCACCCTAGTGTAAACACCTGTTCAGGCATGTGTAAAAACAAGTTATTAACCAAATAAATTGTATCTCCAGATGTCTTATCTAACGATATCGTTTTATCCTCGCTCCGCAACACCTGCAAAACTATTGCTTTTTGTCTAGGACTTAATGTCAGAAGCTTCTTCTTCAAGTTTTCTCGAATACGTTTATTTCTTCGTCTCGTAGAAATATCTGAAATAACAGAAAAGATGACTATGGTGGCTATCAACGCGATACTCAGCAAAAAGACAATCCCTATAATACGATTCCATAAGACTGGAAGTTCATCAAGATTCATCTTAGCCAATACCGACTCAGGAAGAAAAATAAGCAAACCCGACAGTATCGCTACAGCCGCTAAGGCAGGCGTTATTTTCTTAAAATTATCGAAAGTTTTTTCGGCTATACTGTCAAAAGAAACACTCATTTATCTCTCCTCCCTATCCGAAATATTCCTGCATCAAGCTATCGAAAAGTAATTGAGTTTCTTCCAATGCTTTCTGCACCTCAACTTTTGATTTGTCGACTTGTTTTACGAACTCCACAAACTCTTTTTGAGTCGTGATGGGCGGAAGAATAATCTGGAGTTCCTCAACCTGCTGTTTTGTTATTGCTTCCCTCGTGGCACCACTACCAGCTATACTCCATAGCAAGCTCTGATAATTATCATCAATCAATAATTTGTTTAGGAACTCCGGGATAACATGTTCTTTGCATCTTATAATGCAAACATGCTGGTTTACTCTCGCGGGAAGAATCTCATTTGGAACTACACAAGATCGCGCCACGGATGCACCAGTAATATTAAGTAGTACATCATTAGGCTCTATGGTAACACCATCCAATTTCGCCGCCTGTTCATCGGAAATATGAGCTAGATCCTTGTAGTCAAACTCGCCATTATGAACATTCATACTTCGAATAAGAGTTATACCTTCTTCACGATATGACTCCTTGCCACCCTTAGGTGTTGCACCAGAACCAATCTTCGTTGTAAGCTCACTCAAAAATTTGCTTGGCCACCCTTTTTCATTGGTAACCGGATTACCAAACATCTCGACAAATCGGGCTTTGACGAGCTCATCTAACTTATCTAATTCTGTCTTCCTTGCTTCAATCACTGAGGCTGTTCTTTCAAGAACACTTACTATTTCATCTTGTTCTTCTATAGTAGGCAAGGGTATATCAAAATCACGCAACATAGACATATTGATATTGTTTTGTGCTACTCCTCGCCCAATATTTGAAACATAGCTTTTCTTAGATTTAAGATAGTAATAGATGTAGTCTGTGCGTACTTGTTCTGGATTCTTTATCGTTAATCCAGCTATCGCCTGATTCGTGCAAGCATCGATTTTTAATATTCCCACTTCACCTAAGGTGGCAAAAATCGTATAAAGAATTGTACCAGCTGGCAACATTTTAGCAGAAGAACCATCTAGTCCCTCTTGAGTTATAAACTCATCAGCAGAATCTACATACTTCTTGGATATATTGCCAATTTTAATCCAAGGTATAGTTCCACCATTCCAATATAATGAATTAGATCTTGAAGGCGTTCCACCTGAAACTATATTGCAAACATCACCAAGCTTATATTGTTTCATTTTCATCCCTATAAATATCAATTTATTGATTCATCATCATTCAACATCCATATCCTCTTAAGAGGAATGTCTGCCTGCATATCTGGACTTAACTTTTCGTAATTAGCGAAGAGTTCGTTAATTACATCATTCGAATCCCGCAACCTTATTCTGAAGAACTGATTTCCACGCTCTTTTTCTACGCTCGATTTGAAACCGCTCCAAGAAACAAGCAATCCATATTCCGCTCCGACTTTATTCATAACACCACCAAGCTGGTCAAGTATAGAACGTTCAATCGGAGTATCTTGTGTTTTTACCTGTACACATATTTTCGGGGAACCAAAACCCATCGTGCCACCGGAAGCAAGAAGATCCTTTCCGCCATCTGCACCTTGTTTACTGTGATATACAGTAAAGCCCTTTGCCGCCAATAATTCACAGATTAACTCCTCCATTCTATATCCTTTGAATTTCTGAAGGATATACTTTGAGATAGCATCTCTAGCAGCTAATTCAATATCTGTTGTCGTTTCAAAGTCACTATCCGTACCGTCAGGGAAAACAGCATCTGCTGCAGATGTAACTTTCCAATTATTCTTTTCCATAGCCTTAAGGCGCTTCTCCGCATCATTTCTGGTAATCTGACATACAGTCATAAATGCACCAAATGAATACAAAATATCCTGATCGAAATTACTCCTCGGAATATCAGTCGCAAACCATTTAACCTCAATATAATGCTTATATGGACTTACTGCTTTTTCATCATATGTATAAGATCCGATTACCTTAGCAAAATGTATCGTACTTGATCTTTTACTCGGCAAGACCACCCAGTCATCAGTCTGGATTTTGTTGGCAAATGGATAGATTTGAGACGCCCAATTCTTAATCGTATTCGGTTTTTCGGACGAATAGATTTCGTTCAGTTTGGCGAGGAGTTTTTCCCTATTTCTATATTTAGTTAAGTCGACATCAAGATCTCCCCATGTAAGGTATATTTTCTTATCATTGAGGAATTTATCTTCATACTGCCCTTTACTTCCTGCACGTACTAACCAGATACTCATACATTTTGACTCCCTTCTACTTCAATAGCTTTTCAAGTTCATCCATCTCTACCGCAATCTGTTTTTCAATATCTCTAATACTTGCCATAATTTCAGATGTTGGCGGATATACTACTGGTACATACTCGACTTCCTTGTACTTGTTGATCGAGAGATCATAATCATTATCGGCAATCTCTTTCTTTGACACCATGAACGACTTTTCTGTACGCTTTCTGTCTTTCTCGGCATCAAGATTCTTAAATCGGTTAATGATATCAGGAATATCATTGTCCTTGATCTCTGCGCGCTTATCATCAAGACTGAAACCGTCGGCTGTCATATCATAAAACCATACATTATCCGTGCCGCCATGACCGGTCTTGGTAAAGATAAGTATTCCGGTAGATACTCCGGCATATGGCTTAAATACACCTGAAGGCATTGAGATGACTGCTTCAAGCCTCTGGTTCTCTATGATTTCTTTTCGTATAGCCTTATGAGCATTGGACGACCCGAACAGCACTCCATCCGGTACGATACACGCACATCTTCCGCCGACCTTAAGCATTCTTACAAACAGAGCCAGGAAGAGTAATTCCGTCTTCTTTGTCTTGCACATTTTCTGCAGATCCGTTGATACCGTATCAGCATCGAGATTCCCCTTGAACGGAGGATTTGCAAGAATAAGCGAATACATATCTTTATCCGGATTCTGATCGGATAGACTATCCCTGTACTCAATGAACGGATTATCTACACCATGAGTCATCATGTTCATGGCACCAATGCGGAGCATGGTTCTATCCATATCATATCCATGGAACATATCATTCATGAAGTGATTTCTGTTCTGTTTATCAAGAAGCACTTCTTTCTTATATTTCTCTCTGAGATAGTCACCACTCGTGACAAGAAATCCAGATGTTCCGCAAGCAGGATCACAGATAGAATCTGTCGGCTTCGGATCCATCATCTCGACCATCATGCGAATGATATGTCTCGGGGTTCTGAACTGACCATTTACACCGGACTGCGAAATTTTTGAGAGTAAATATTCATACACATCTCCACGGATATCCGTCTGATGAAGTTCTTCCATCATGGAATAGATCTCATCCATAGCATCTACGATCTTGGAGAGCATAAGTGGTGTGTTCACTTTGAAGATAGCATCATCCATATATTTACTATATGCAGAATTCTTATCCCCATGAAGATTTTTTATAAATGGGAATACCCATTCCTGAACGACGGAATACATTCTCTGAGCTGGGAAATCGTGGAACGTCGACCACTTCAGTTGATTGCCATCAACTTTACGATCTCCAATCTCAACTTCATCCGCAAAGATACTCTTATAAGGAAGTCCAAGCATCGCTGCCTCTTTCGCTCTAAGATTATCCGTATCATCGAGATCCTTAATGAACATCAGATACGTCATCTGCTCAACGACATCAAGAGGGTTGGTAATACCCCCATTCCAGAATATCTCCCACAAACTATCGATCTTATTACCAAGTTCTCCGGTCATAATCGAACTCCTTTACTCTTTATCTCTGTTCCAAACATACTTCGTATATCTGCCGCCACCGATCTTTATGATCTTCTCCGATGACAACAGATCTGACAACGCTCTTTCAACGGTAATACGGCTGATATCCGGACACTTCTCCATAATCTGTGATTTTGTTATCTCGCCGTATGTACTCTTAATGAGTTCTGCCACACGCTCAGGCTTAGATAGGCCACTCTCTATCAATGTCTGAACCCTGTCTGAGAAGTCACGATATGCAGCTACTACTACACCCAGCATATACTGAACGAACGGAGCATAATTGTTATTATCTTCGTGCCAGTCGATCGAGCTTTCTTGCAGACACTCGTAGTATGAATCCTTAGTCTTCTCTATAAGATGCTCAATACTTATGTACTTTCCAACTATGTATCCGGCTCTGTATAGCAGAAGCAAAGTAAGAAGACGGCTCATTCTTCCGTTACCATCGTTAAATGGATGTATACACAGAAAATCGAGAATAAACATCGGGATTAAAAGAAGCGGATCTATCGTACCTGTTCCCATTGCCTTTGCAAACTCATCACAAAGATTCTCTATTGATTCAGGAGTCTCCCATGCAGGAACCGGTCTGAAGCGGACAAACTTATTACCCTGAGCGTCCTCCTCTTCGATGATATTATCTGTAGGCTTATAACTGCCTCCAAAATCGTAACCATCAAACTTATACAAATCTCTATGAAGTTGCAGGATTATATTGGGTCTTATCGGTATATGATCGTGACTCTCATGAATTGTATTAAGTACATCTCGATAACCGGCAATCTCCCTTTCACTTCTCGTCCTTGGAGTTGTCTTATCCTTTACTATCGCCTTTAAACGAGCATCTGATGTATAAATACCTTCTATCTTGTTTGATGCCTCAGTACTCTGTATTTTTGCAATCTCAACAAGCTGCGTCAGCACATCCGCCTTGGCTTCAATAAAAAGCGATTGCTCACCCTTATACTCATGTATTTGTGAGAGTAGCGCCACGATCTCCGGTGTAAGCAGCTTTTGCCATTTGGTACTGTAGTCAAATGATCTCATTTTAATAACCTCATTTTTTGTTTCAATATACTCATTAGCAAGTATTATGATGTAGTTTAATAATAACGTGTAACATACTCATTGTCAATATTAACTACATCATTTTTATAAAAATGATGTAGTTAAGTGGTTTATGAGGCAATTATAGAATATGCGGTAGACTATGTTTCCTGTGAAACCTACAATCATCGCTCTATGTCTTTTCTCCAGCGATTCTCTATTCTTAGCACATTCTTAACGATCTCTTCCTTCTCCCAATAAGATAACTCTGCAGGTCGCATCGAATGTAATCTTGCGTCTGTGCCCAAAAGGGCATAACAAAACCCCGAAAGTGCTGATACTAAAGCATTTCCAAGGTTGTAATAATTACTCGAGTTCGCCCATCCGAAATAAAATCCTATACTATATGGCTTAGTTATATTGACTGTGGTATACAGATTATCTAATGTAACCTATTAGCTTTGACTATCCGCCTTCCTGTTGCCAAAACGTTACCACGCTTCTTATTGTGATTTATCCCAATTACTCTCAACATACCACTGAATATCACGATAATAGCATCCGTTTATTACGACATTTACTACGACATTTATTACGACATCGTGAATCACTAATCTTATAGTACCCATTACGGTTTGCGCCTACATATTCAATAACTCCACCATATGCATTCTTAACCTCACGGATATCTTGAGGCGGACCCAGAACACGCTTGCCATCTATATAACATCACAAACCATATCTCAGTATTCTGTCCATGATTAGTTTTCTCTGCATTCTCTACGTAATCAATATCCGTGTTACTGGTGATATCACGTTATTTATGCAAGAGCCTCTTGCACTATTTCTGCTTTACAGTCTTTAGTTATGGATAAAAACAAGTTTCTTGCCTAATCTGTACATTTTGATAAATTTAAAATAGTCATCTATTACACGGATATTTGCTTTTATCCGGCAGTATCAACTAAGTATTCGTTAATAGCGCTTCACTCCAACTCTATGTGCCCAACTATATATTGCTTCTTTCTCATTTGACTTACACAACATATAGTAGCTTTCATTTATCGATTCCATCTAGTCCACCGATCAAGAGAGTATGTAGTAGGCATTTTGTAGGCACGCCTACTCATGCCCCGCTCTCAGTATATCCAAAAGCTTCCATTCCTCTTACAGATTTTTGCCAATATTGCATACTGATTCTCATTAATAAATGTTAGTAAAGAGAATGGAGCTTCATAACCGAATAGGTTAGGGATATAAACTCACATTTAGTCTAAAGGAAGTTAGTAGGGCATAGCTAGTATCTCTTTAACCGCTTTACAAAAGCGTCATGATTTTTCTCAACTTGTCTGCTGCTTTTTACGTTCGCAGCAAGGGCAACCACGCCCAAGTAATAAACTTCCAGCTTCTTAGTACTTTTCAAAAACTGTTCTCGGTCATCACACATTTTCCTTCAGACAATAATCGTATTGTGGCTTATTCCTCTTTATAACAGTGTTCCAAAAGTCATGTTTGAAATAATCAAGCAAGAATTCTGGAAACCCACTTAAAACAAATACTTGATTTCGTTCTTCGCGTAGTTGATTCTGTTTTCGAAAAATGACAGCAGGATCGATATTCGTTTGATAATACTCATAACCTATTTGTTCCAAATCCAAAAGGCACTTCACTCGCAAAGCGAATACATTCAGTATTTCTTTCCAATCATCATATCGAAAGTGCAGACTTGCCTTCGGATTTCCATTTCCGCTTATAGTTTTGTATTCAGCGAGTTGATCGACATATATATAACATTTTGAGTATGCCTGACACAGTTTATCTCGATAATCATAAAGAGCCTCGACCATAGGGTAACTGATATATAACTTCCCATTCTCTGTTTCGTTGTCAAAAACGGAAAGCATTTCTTCCAAGATATCATATGCATTTCCACAATTTCGAAGATTGTTCTGTTGTAAATCATAATCAAAAAACATGTAAATCTCTGAAATATCCTGCCTGTTTATTCCTTCAAGTTTTTTCCCCGCATCATCTACATGGTCTCTCAACACCTCCACCATATCTGTTTCAAAGTCATCCTTCTTCAGTATTTGGTAAAGCATGTAAAGATTTTGTGCAGCAGATAGTGTTATAATCTTCGCAGCAAATCTTCCCTGAAAAAAGATATCTATCATCCATTGCAGAAAACGTGTTTCTCTATTCTCTCCTTCAACAATAAACAACTTGACTTGTTTACTCATCGAATTCACCTGCTTTATACATCTTCTGAATATTGTGAGCACGGCGTAATTCTTTATTTGACAGTTTGTCAAAACTGCGAATATCATTGTCCTTAATTTGATAATATGCATCCGGACGAAGCAGATCATTTGAAATCAAGTCAGTATTATGAGTAGAAAGGAGAACCTGCGTATTTCTCAACTGTTTTACTAACTTCACTAACTCTTGTGCAAGTTCAAAATGGTAAAATGCATCATATTCATCAATATATACGAACGATGCTTTCTCCATTCTGATGTACCAATAATAAAATAGTGCAAGGGAAAGTGTTCCGGTGGAGGCAATCGTACCAAAAGGAACTGGTGGAACATCGGGGAACTGGCAAAACAACTCCGATTGCCCGTTCAAATCCAGCGAAACTAACGTGTATTCTATTCCTTGGTCACGCAGGAATTTCTCAAAATCCTTCATTTTCCCAGAATTGATTATTCCACGAGTAAAGCTTTCCACACCAACATCAAATCCTTGGTACCTGTTTTGAGTTAATGAATAGAACATAAGCATGTTATCTACAAAGTCCACGAATGATCTAAATGCTCTATTTTCAGGGGTATCTGAAAGGAGTGCATTACTCTTCACAAACTTGACTCGAGACAATTGATTTGCTCCAGTTAAACTAGGAGAAGAGAGCTTCAAATTCTCAGTTCCAAGCAATTTAGAAAAGCCATAATTTTGAAGATAATCGTAGTGCAAAACTTCAATAGTATCTATTAATACGCTTTCATAAACAAGAGTTAGTGGAGCTGTCTTGGCATAGCGATAAACAACCTCTTTTCCGTCAAACTCGAAAACATACTCGAATTCGACTTCCTTTTTCCCAGATGCCAAGTTTTGGTAAAGTTGATATCGGTCTAATGCTCTTTCTTTATCTGTTAAATGGAGAATAACATCAAAAATCGCCAATGCTAGATTCGATTTCCCGCTTCCATTGATACCATATACAATTCCTTTTGTAATACAGTTGTTTCTTACGATCTCTCGGTTGAACTCATAATTGGCCGGATGATCTAATTGTAATACTACTTCTTTATTGAAGTTTTTGAAATTCTTAACTGAAAACTTCCTCAACATAAGCGAATCCTCCTCTATAGTACACATCATACAAACTATTAGTACACCAGTCAATAATTACCGTAATTTTTTTACGGCATGCATTCTTTCGTGTTTCTAACATCATTGAGATTGCGAGATCTAAACCGGAATAATGGGAAGATATATTTCATCATTTATTAAATATTGTTCTATATCAATATAAGTGCTCCGTTATTTTTTTCGTTCGATACGAACGTGCAGATATTATATCTGCCGGAGGTTTGGCACAGTGGTTCCGACGGGAGTGGCGCAGGAATTAGCGCCGAACTGGCGCTGCAGAAGAGCCGCATTCAGTGGGAGAGGTCGAAAATGGACAAGATTTCCAAAAGAAGTCTGATTCTTAATACAATTCGTTTGAATTTTATAATGATCTGCACAAACAAGGCTGGCATTTTGCCAGCCTTCGTTAGTACATTATATTGCTAAGATTATTCCGACTGAGGACTGACTATCATCGCAGCCCAAGAGTATTGTTGCTATACGACAGTAGCTTTAATCTTTACTTCTTCCACATCCTTCGCAAGCTTCTCGACCAATTCCAATAACTGTTTAACATCCCCTCTTGTAAATTCTGGAATGCTTTTATCTTCATGCGTCCCTTTATTTAGTTTAGACCACGAGGATGCTTCCATTAGTTTCTTCAAGTCTTCGTTTATTTCTTCAGCATCCTGTATGTATTTTTCTTTTGTATGGTAATAAAGCGCAGAAGTAATACTAAACAAATCCGGTTGTCCCTGGAGGTTCCTGAGCTTAACTGATATCCCCCCGATACAAGGGCTAAGCTTTTTCCACAGTTTACCAGTAGTACATTCAACCGCTCGCCTGCAACTCATTGCACTGTCTTTTAACTGGTTTTCCTCATATTTCTTCTTTGCAACCTCCAAAGGAATTGATGGATCTTGATACTTAATGAATACTCCACGTTCATCCAAAGTATCTGCCGGCAAAAACATGTACCTTGTCATAGAATTAGAATTAGAAACATATCCTTCTAGCATTGAGACAAAGATCTCTCCATGACAAGTAAGAATCATCTGCGTATTCGCAAAATCCGTATGTGTTATTAGCAGTTTTGCCACTCCATCCCTATGATCATCGTCGACAGAATTTACGATATCATCAAATATCAAGAATGGAATACCTTCGGAAACAGCCTTTGCAAGAAGTATTGAAAGACCTAAAATCTTTACATGGCCTTCACTTAGTATAAGCAATGCATCTTGGCTTACTCCATCCTCCATCTCAATAGTTATTTTCTCATTTACAGCCAATGGAAGATGTAGTTCCTTTATCAATTCAAAATCTGCATCGTCTTCATTGATACAGTTATAATACTCGAGTGCTTTTACCGATAGATTCTGAGCCAAAGCAGTGGGAAGGGTTGCAACATAAGTAGAAAGCTTCTCAACTATACTTTCGTATGCCTCAACCATTTTTTTGTTAAAATCAATCTCCACCTTTTCGGAATCGACTTTTTTCTTTAACGCCTCTACTTTTGCTTTTGTGTCCTTTACTGATTTTATTAGAGCATTATATCCATTCTGCTTTTCTCCAACTGAACCATTTTTCCCAACTATTTCTTTATACTCTTTCTGAGCCTTATCGAGTTTTTCATCGTATTGCTTGTTATGATTTGCAGCTTTGGTATTATACTCTTCTACTATCTGAGCGGTATCTTCTGAGTCTAAATTAGCCTTCAGCTTCTTTAATTCATCAAACACTGAAATTATCTCAGGAGCCAGGCTTTCTACCTCTATCTGTTGGAATTTCCGGTTTTCAAAAAGCGAATAGTTAATCATTCCAAGTACATTTGCTTGCTTTATAGATTCAATCGATGTAAATATCCGCTCATAATTATCGATTATTTTTTTTGCGTTTCCACGCACTGTGTTTTTTGCTAGTTCAATTTGCTCAAGTTTCTTCAATTCTTCTTTTGCATTTTCAAAAGGATTTACTTTAACAGCTGTCAAAGGAGTATTGCAAACAGGGCATTTATCATACTCATCAGCATTCAATTTAGCTATTGCATTAAATAATGTAACAAGATTTACCGCTCCAACATCTGATAAAATCTCTGAATTACTCTTCAATATATCTTCATAGTAGCCAATAAAAACCGTCAAATCAGAAGCCAACAAATCCAGCGTATCATTCTTTATCACAACCCATTTATTCTTGTCGGCATCCAAAAGATACTTCGTTATAAGACCATTATTAGGATCCATGAAATATTTTTCAACGTCATCTACTGTTTTGATCTCCGGATTATTTAAGGCATTGATTATAATCGCCAACTCTTCTTTTTCGGTTTTAAGTTTTTCTTCAGCTTCCTTAACTTGAACCTCAATCGAACCCAAAATACCGTTCTCTTTTTCATATTCGGTTTGAATAACTGCATTTACTTTTAAATATTTGTCGTTTCCAAATACATCTGCTGATGTAAATCCCTTAACAAATTCCTGAAATTCAGATAAACCAAACAATGCAGCCAGCCTCTCTGTCTGTGTCTTGGTAGTGGCTGCACTTATATGCGAAAAACCATCTATCCTATTCTTTTCAATAAAACCAAAACGATACTTTGAATAATCTGGCTGACACTCATCGATCTCACCAGACGAAAATTTGCATTTCAAGGTAGGTTTATGCGCCTTTTTCTCTCCCGCATGAACAATAAACTTTTCTGTTGCAATATTTCTAGCGGTTGCTTCTTCAATCGTCCCTAAAATACAGTATTCAAGAGCTTCACAAAAACTTGTCTTTCCCGATCCGTTAGGACCATGAAAGAAAGTATACTGTTTATCAAAAGTAAAGCTCTGAATCGCTCCGAATCCTCGGAATTTCTCTACATCTAAGCTCTCGATGCGTTTAATAACACTATCAGACATCTCATTTATTTCGTATTGTGGTAAATCTTTAACCGTATCCTGATTTAATTCGGTTATCTTTTGACTAAGTAACTTTGCTCTTTGTCCTGATGCCGTTCCAACCGATGCAACCTCTTCAAAATTACTTATTAGAATTGAGAGCATTGTAATCTCATGTTCTGAAAGTTGTTCAGTCTCAAGAGTATCTACCCAGGATAGAAATTCGTGTTTTGCTATTTCATGCATAAAAATGTAATCCCCCTATATAAACTACCCTTATTATGTAATAAACTTACGTTTAACTCGTATTCAATTCGTCATCTTAATTGAGTTAAAACGAGTTAAACTTTATTCAACAACCTTATATTTTGTATATTTCCCGCCGTTCAACAAATATATCTTATTCTCGCTTTGGAGTTTTTTAATTAATGTATATGCTTGAGATGGAGTTATCTTTAACAGTTCACATATATCTTGCTGCGTGATGATTCCGTTCTGCGTACGGGCCAACTTCAACACTAACTCAGGATAACGGATACTATCTATATCCGCCTGGCGCACATATTGAATAGATTCATTAATCTCGCGATAAATCTTCTTCCCCAAAATATAAGAACGGTTTTTACCATTACCGGAAGCTTCTACCAGTCCCATTTCAGGGGCATAGTAGAGAAGTAGTTCATCCGCTTCTTTTTTCAGTCTAATAGTCATAATTACCCCTTCTTTTTAATCTGTTTCACATGTAAATCCCTATAGTTTGTAATAATCTACCTTCATTGCATGTATCGCCTATTCCTATCCTAACTACTTCACTATCCAAATCCCACTCTTTCTATAAAACCTTCATCAGCACATTTTGGGAATCTTGCTTATTCTCCGCAGCATAACGCACCTTTCCTTCATCAATCAATTCTTCAATACAACTCCTAAATGTTTTTGATGCGTTGCCAGAATAACCTAATCTTTTATATAACTCATTGGTCGATACACTTTCAGCAGACAATGCATCCAGAATTAATGCTTTTATCTGTTCTTTTGTTCTACGCTTTGGTACCGTGTTGTCAACAGCAGAACCAGAAATATTATTTATATTATTTTCACTCAAAAACGCTTCATGTATCGGAACAATAACAGAAAAAAATGATCTCTCTTCATCTGTAAGAAGTTGTGGTAATGGAGAGCCATTTTCTTTTATTGCTCTTATAGCAGTCGGAATGCCTGTGTTTCTTCCTTCTACAAGGTGCAATTCTTTAAGAAAATCGCCTATTCTTCTATTTCTATATCTTCTCGTTCTCATTTGATAATTACGAATATCTTCATCAGAAATTGACCGATCCGGTCCCGGTGTACTGGTAATCTCAATCTTATCTGCTTCTATCCTTACTGTAACCGGTTCATGAATCTGATAAGACTTATGATAAATAGCATTAGATAAAAATTCCTCTATCGCCTCATAACTATAGTTCTTTACTCTAACAGCTTCAGCCTGTCCGGGGACCTTAAACACCTTCTCAGCGATGACATTATTCCTTATGTAACTGAGAGCGTCCCGAAGTTGTTCATCTATCGGTCCTGCGAAAATGCGCTCCTCCATCCCTTGTCCGGTCGGGTCAGGGATATTAACAACCTCTATCTGGCTATATGGGAAAAACGATTCAGGGTGATCATTAAAGAACAGCAGACCAACATTCAATGGTTTGTAGTATTCTGTCGGACCGTCCGCGATTCGTAGATTCTTTGCTATTTGAACCGTATCTAAGTTATCGATCTCATTGATTAAATTGCTATTAACATTCGATAAGTAGTTTCTGATAATCGGATACTTAAGATCCTTCATTTCAGCTTTGGGATTAATCCTGTCGTCGAACGGAACATTATGGGCTAACGACATTAGCTCCTTAACATCTAAGTCGGTAGCTTCAATCGTACTGGACACCTTTCGAATATAGTATATCTTTTCGCTATTCTTTGAATTCGGAGACTTAGGGCATGCATATGGTCTTTCATATCCTCCAGGACACCATATTAACAAAAGCATCTTGCCATCGAACCACACCGGTTCAGTCTGCGGAATATAAACAGGTTTCAAATACTTACAATATCTAAGAAGTTCCTTTTGAATTTTGTCTACCGAATCAGGTGATATTCCTTTTATCGGTCTGACAACTTTACCATCTTTCTCCTTAGCACCTATAACAATATAGCCACCACCCCAGTTATCTATATCGTTAGCGAATGCACTTATTGTCTTCAACGTTGTTTCGGGATTCCATCCCTCTTTAAACTCAATGCGTGCCCATTCAACGATGTTTTCTGTTAAGAGTTTTTCTACTGTGATAGGAATTGCCATATCTTATGTCTCCTACGAGCATACGATTTCACTTACGACTTACTTACGACTAAATTATATAGTCGTAAGTAACAGGCGTCAATCGCAATACATCGAAAAACCTTCCTCATGCGCCTTCTTCACCATCGACACCAAATTATCTTTTCAAATTTGCATTTCTTGTTTCTGCAAAAATTCTAAATTACTACCTCAATACACTACCATAAGTGTAATCTTCTTATATAACTCTATCATAATCGGTGTGTCTATAAATATATGCTATTCCCTCTCTCGCTTGCTGTCCCTTTCGTTATTCTTAATCCATTCTTCCCAATAAGGAACACATTGAGATTCAAAGAATCCTTCGATTATTGGAGCATCTATGATTTTGCATAAAACCCCTCCAGAACGAGTAAAAATAACACGATCCACTGGAATGCTTGTACAACTTTCAGGAAAAGCAAACTGTTTATTTGAGTATGATGCTACTATGGGAACACTATTCATACCTGTCGCAAATCCCGCTTTAAACATTCCCATATCCTGCTTAATCAAACCAAGATTCTCTAACCTAAGAAGACTATCGAAACTAAGATGTGTTTTATAATAATGTCCTGCACTAAAATCATGAATAATAGGATTGTAGCTTTCATCTTCTTTACAAGAAATGCAGACTGAACAGGAGCAAACTTCGGTAAAAGCTTTCGCATCTTCTCCATCCATCTGTTCAAGAATAAATAACAATGATTTGGGAACCGTATTTGGATTATTGCATTCTTCTGCCAATAACTTTCCCCATATTATCTGGGCTTGTTCTGTAGTCACTAAACGAGCCTTATCCATAAACTGGTTAAGCCAAGAAATATCTACATCATCTGGCCGAGAAGAATCATTAAGATGCTCAACTGCTATGCTAAGAATATTCTTCTGGTTATAGTATTCTTTGGTAATCCTATTTATATTACTGAGAAGCATATATTTCTCATCACTTGGCAGATTGCTTTTCTTGACATCTTCGATGAGAGAATTCTTTGCTATTACTTTAGGATTTTTGTTATATATCCAACCACATAATTCAGAGATTCTCTCAATTAACGAACATCCAATCTGTCCTATTCCGGTTACATCAATAATATTTTTGTTTTCATCCATAACTATACACTCCTATATCTATTTGTAATCTCATCGGTCATTGTAAATGGCGGTGTATATGTATCTGACATTAGCGCAACTCCTTTATATACCCTTGCTTTATTGTATGGAATCCCAACATCATTTATCCTGTTTTATGATCTGGCAAGACCTTGATTTTAATAAAAACTTGTTGCACTGAATACGTCAACAACAATAATGAAAATGCCACTTTCTTATCATGTAAATCAAATGCGGTAGTTACTACTGTTAACATGGATAACATAATATTAGAATACACATCTAGAATGTTTACTCGTACATTCTGAATATATAGTTTATACCCAAACCAAATCATTGAGGACACCATAGCTATTGAAACTATAGACCAAGCACTAACTTCTTCGATATCTGTCTGATAAAAATGTGTAAACAAGCAACTAATTATAATTCCAAGAATAATCGGGATAACTATACACCATTTCACAAAGGATACACTACTACTGTTATGAAACCGAGATTTCATTTCGAACTTGTCGCTACCAACTAGCATAAGTCCAAAACCCACGCAAACAATATAAAGGATAGCAACTACTTTGTTCCATATGTTATTAACTGGCGTCAATAATATGAGGAATATATATATAACTAACGAAAGAAGAGCCAGAATTACAATACATTTCTTCGTTTTGGAGCTGCTCAATATGCCTATTATTCTTTTGATCATGCTTCATTCTCCTTTACATTAATAATTCAATACTATGCTTTACATCGTTTCATCCATCATAGTATTTATTCGATCTTCAGATACAGCTATTACTTCATCTATACTCTTCTGACCCTCGTAATAGGGTTGGAGTTCTTCATTAAGAATTATAAGAGAATTATCATCTACGAGATAGCAAGAGCTTGCGGACGATAGATATTCGAGATATTCACTTATAATTTCTGAATCGTTATAGTTCTCGATTCCGTAAATTCTCTCTATATAATCATTGGCATAATTCAAAGCATCATTAGCAACACGCTGCATTGCTTCCCTGTTAATTGGATTATAATTAACATTCATAATTTGGGCATCATAGCTAAGTATACTTTTAACAAATTCAATCAATTCGTCTGAGTGTGTAGTACAACTAGTTATCGCAACACTTTCATTACACATAGCAACAGGGCCGGACTCTCCATATAATGAAGGAAGACCGTATAGTTTGTTATCCGTATTAATAAGCATCCTCGTAAAATCATAGTGGACTCTTACAAAACTTACATATTGTGCATTGCTGTTTATCAAAGAAGGGTTCTGTTCTGGGCTCTGATCTCGAATATACTCGCAAATATCTCTAAACGTCTCGTTATCCAATGTAATATGTCCATTATCATCATGTAAAGCAACATAATTACTACGCACCAAATAATCCAAACTCAAAACTCTACCGTAATTATCTCCTAAAGGATCCATACCATTACAATGATCCTGTACAAAAGAACTATATTCATCAAAAGAAAAACCGCAAGATGAATAACCGTTCCAATCTTCATTACTATATATACCTGCAACGCAAGCACTTACGGGAATCTGGAAGAGACTACCATTCATAGTATACGCATCAAAAATGTTATCAAAATAGTCCTCACGGTTAATGCAATCCGGATCATTAATAACTAATGAAAGGTCCTGTAGATAGTTAGAATTATCCAGTGTTGCAAATGTTCCAAAATCGAGCAATATATCCGGACCCACTCCATACAATATATCGTTCTTCAAAGTAGATAGAATTGCCATATCTCTGTTGTAATCATTCGTAATTGCCACACCACTATCTACATAATCTGAAAAAGTCAATCGGCTATATTTCATAGTTACTTCGATATATACTTGATTATTTGATTCATTAAAACTACGAATGGCACTGGCAGCAAGAACATTAAGCTGAATATATGGAGCAGCAGTAATTATCTCTTTTCCTATATGGGGATTATCGTTTGCTTTATTAAGACGATAAACTGACCATTCATTACTCTCATTCGGATAAAAGACACTCTTTATCGAAATAATGCTTTCTTCATCACAATAAAACAAAGCACTGTCATTAATATTAGCTAGATTCGCATCGGTATTATTGTAATCAAGAACAAGAGTCTCTTCTCCCGTTTCCACATTCAGCTTTGTAAGCGTAAAATCGTTATTGTTACAGTATATACATCCATCGCTTTGAAACAAGCCCATTCTATAGCGATCTAACAACTCCGCATCAATCCCCAATGATGTTATTTCTCCGCTGACTGGGTTAATCTTATACACATCCGCATCATAATCAAATTGATTAGATTGACTCCACCCAACATAGAGTAACTCGCCTTCATCGTTCGTTGTCCACATGAAGGGCATTTCATCTAAATCTATAGCAAAAATCCTGTTATATGAATCATCCATTATTATGAATGCGTCTCGATAATATACCCCATCTAGATAGTACGCATGTGCATAATAATGATCATTACAATAGACAACTTTATCGACATACATCCCTGGGTGAGCATCATCAGATTCAATCTCACCGCAATACTCTATAGAACTATCTTCCAATATAAATTTGTATATACAACTGTGATTCTCTCCATTAGAAACAAAGACAATTATTGCATAATAGTCATTGTCTTTACTAAAAACACTATATAGCCTGCTTTGCTCATTAGCAGAAAAGTACTCTTTCAAATCTATTTGCACTGTCAATCCACAATAGTCATCAACAGTTATTAAACTGCACGTCTCACAGGAAGAATCATCATAATCCTTAAAAAAGACTATGATATTAGAATCTGCATACACGGGAATCGAACAATCCGTATTCCCTGTGAAATCGGCACTATATGAAACTGTGTGACAGCTATACCAAGGCGTAGATTCTTCTATATAACGCCTTTGATTTTCATCAATCTTTAAACATCCTGTCAGGTAAACTCCTGACAGGATGAATACTAGAATTATGATTAAGCTGTTACGATTAGTTTTTACGTTCGGCATAATCATTATTCCCCTCTTGTTTTTAGTAATCGATTTGTCCCGTAACAGATGCACTACCACTGCCATGATTCATGGTCAATTGAATATTAGGATTGCCATATAAAGCATTGTAGCTAATAGGGCAACCACTTCCTGACATAACCAAATATGAAAAATTACCTATTTTTACACCGTTTACATATACCGCCAATGTAGAAAACGATCCGCCATAAGAACTTGCTTTAACATAATAGGTCGAGGCTGCTGGAAGAGTAAATGATTCAGTTTCATGATTTCCGTATGGCGTACCTGTATAGTAAAGTGAAAACGGCCAACTACCTTTCGAAGAGCTGGCATTTAAACATGTTCCGATCATCATAATGATGATAATAGAAGCAACTATTGAACAGCCTATTATTCTTTTACTATTCTTAATAATTCTCATTATTTCATCCTTTCATTACTTCTGCATTAGCTGGGATTTAATAGTATCTCTAAATCCTTAGCGCTCTTAGTTCATTGGTCTGCACCTCATTACTTTACAAACATAACAATCACTTCTTAGGTCTCTTAGGCTGATAGAAGAATATCTGACATTCCGGCGGTAAGCCGTATATCTTCTGATTCAAGCGCTGCTTAAGAGCATCTTTAATCTTTTCCTTCATGCGTCGTCACCTCCTGTCCTGATAATTTAGCTACAATCATGCTTATAGCATTGACTGTAATACCCATAGACATATAGAAAACGTATTCACTTCTGACATGCATCAGCATTGCCAAAAGGATGACGGATAATTCAAAGGTAACTACTAATCTAGACAATATGTAATGACCCCCGATTTGTAGGTCCGTGGATTTACCCATATACTACAAATCGTTAGAAAAACATGTGGTGATGGGAGTTACCGCATACAAATGGAGGTCACATATGAAGTA
>Ga0129316_1000373_pt1 | contig 26435 bp, 17 predicted proteins | sample Cm1ome_2_FD_94429 | JGI IMG/M metagenome (GOLD analysis project Ga0129316, IMG submission 94429) | Eastern black-and-white colobus group fecal microbial communities from Wisconsin, USA - Cm1022B metagenome | ecosystem: Host-associated > Mammals > Digestive system > Large intestine > Fecal...
TATCCCCATATTTTTAAGATGATTGGTTGTTTATCGTTATTTGAGAAGATTACGTGTAAATCCTATAATCACGCGGCTTGCATGGATTCTTCTTGAATAACGATACTTCTTAGATAATGTGCCTTATTCCAGTTCTTGAATAAGGCACATAATAGAACAAAATTCGTTGTACCCGGTGATGTAAAACGAATTATAAGCTTGGGGTATTTCTATGTTAATTCGCTGACTATACCGGATACTGTAGAAGAGATTGATAACGGAGCTTTTTCTGGATTGCAGTATTTGGGTAACTTTACGTTTCGTTACAAAACGTGTGATGCTAAAGAAGCGCAAAGATTGGTAAAGAAAGTATTTTGGTGGGAACCCCTGGCGAGACTGTATTTGGAAGATGCACTTAAGGGCGAAGTATTATTCATTAATGCTGTAAAGAATCAAATAGATTCCGCCCCTTGCAGAAGGAAAATTTGGACATGGAGGATCTATGATGATTCTCTTAAAATGTCACGATTCCTCGAATGTTGTAAGAAAGTTCCTTTGGAAGAATTGGATAAAGCTATAGAGAAGACGAAAGATTTGTCTGTTCGGGCAATTCTGATCGACTATAAGAAATCTCATTATTCTGTCCAAGATGTTGAAGATAATGAATCAAATCGTATAGATATAGAGTTAGGAATAAAAGAAAAGTCTTTGGCTGACTGGCGTAAGGAATTCAAGATCGTAAAAAAGAATAATCGATATGTCATTACAGGGTATAAGGAAGAAGCTGCTAAAGAACAATTTCGGGCTAACAAGGATTACTATAATGTTGTAGTTATTCCGGCTAAGATCTGCGGGCTCGGAGTTGATATGGGCGATAGAGTCTTTCAAGATTGCGAATATGTAAATGAAGTAATCGTTGAGGAGGGCGTAGAGGAGATAGGAGCTTATGCATTCGCCGATTGTCGCCGCCTTAGCGCTGTTCATTTGCCATCCAGTGTGAAGCGATTTGGCAGCACATTGTTTCCTGACGCTGCATTTTACACTATTAAATATAAATATACCGTTTATGCGCCTGCTGACAGCGCCGCTTACAGGGAGGCAAAGAGCGAGGGCGTGAAGGTTGTTGAAGAAGATTAGTATGATGCGGGAGCAACCTGCAGGTGTCCCTTTATTAACCCTTTTCGGGTGCCCAAAAATGATATAATAAAAGTACAGTAAAACACAGTGTTTATGGGCCTTTGAGGCAGATTGGGAAAGGGTGGATTTTTGGGTATTGGGAAGCTAAGAGGCACAATCTTGAGATCGTGGTAGTGGATTAGTACATGTTATTGGCTTTGAAGAATATTATGCGATTATAATATTTAAAAGTTGTTTGCTAAGAAGAGAAAGACCAAGGAACAAACATGAATGAATTGATAATCTCAGCTTACGGTGTTCCCGGAAGCGTAACATTTGATAATTATGAGGAAGTAAAGGGTGCGCTTCAGACTATAATCGAGTCGCATTTTGAAGGCGTGGATTACGATGAAGAAGGTCTGGATGCTGCCGTTGAAGATGCTGCTTATCTGAAGCAGCTGGATAAGGCGATCAAGGATAAGAAGAAAGAACTTAAGGAAGCTTATTCTGCTCCTTTTGTCGAGGTCGAGGCGAAGCTCGATGAATTGATATCTATTATTAAGCCTTACCTTGATAATGCCAAGGGCTATAAGGATACAGCCGAGAAACGCGAGAAGCGTGATGCTGTTATGAGTTATGCCAAGAGCGTGGCTGAGAGCTACGGAGAGACAGGCAGAAAGATCCTGGAGAGCCCTGCGTTCTTTAAGGATAAGTGGATCCTTAAGAGCACTTCCGCGAAGAAGTACCAGGACGAGATAAATGAGCTTTTCGAGCAGGGGGCAGCAGACGTTAATTGCATACAAGCTGCCGGCGGAGAGAATACAGCGGCGTTACTGGCAACGTACTATGAGAATCTTTCCATGGAGAAAGTGAAGAGTTTCCTTAGTTCTCTTTCTGAACAGACGGAAGAAACAGATCATTTGTCTGTTGAGAGCGAAGATAATGTTCTCGGATATAAGGTACTCAAGATTACTGCTACGGAAGATCAGATGGCTGTGCTGATGGACCAGATCGATCTGATGGGACTTGAGGTCGAGGAGATCGAAGACGGCATGCCCAAGCCGATGGAAGAACTGACAGAGCCTGTATTCAACAGCTTTGTTTGCTTTGATATCGAGACTTCCGGGAGTAACGGCGCTGCGGCAGGAGACGGGGAAGCCAAGATTACAGAGATTGGTGCTGTCCGTGTTGTGAATGGTGAGATAGTCGAGAAGTTCGATATGCTTGCGAATCCGGGACGTAAGATTGTGCCAAGAATTGCTCGACTCACTCATATCACGGATGATATGGTCAAAGATGCGCCGCCCGTAGATGAGGTTATACACAAGTTCCATGAGTTTGTAGGTGACAGCTTCCTTGTGGGCCATAACATTAAAAGCAGTGATCTTCGTTATATCAACAAGGCTGCGAAAGCGGCAGGCGTGCATTTTGATGGTCCTTTCCTGGATACATACATTCTTGCCAAGAGGTTTAAGGAAGAACAGGGTTGGGAAAAACTGAATCTGTCCTATCTTTCTGGTTTGTACGGGTTCGAGCATAAGGAAGTGCACCGTGCGTGGAGCGATGCGGATGTGAATGCGCTGATCTATTTTGAATTGAAGAAGTTGTGCGAATGATACAGATTGTGTTTCTTGAGTACATGAGACCTACATATTCAGATAAGTTCGCTACGGCATAGACAGCGGATCGTCCCCACTTGCTGACATTTGTAATTGGGAACAACAGAACTTCTCAAACATAAATGTTTTCGTCAGTAAGAGAAAAGTTTTCTTATGCTCAACATTCAAGAGTATCGATTGATAAAGTCAATAAAATCAAGGGGTCCCAGACTGGGAACCCTATTTTTACGCCAAGATTTAACCAACTCTACGCCAAAACCTCAGAACTCAACTATAATTGCACACTTTACAAATCCGTACGCCAAGGGCGGTTCCAGCGATAGTTCTCTTAAGTACGCTTTTAATATGCACAGAAAGGAGTATCATTCTTTTTGAATACCATCAGTCTTGTAATGATTGAGTTAATTGGAATTGCTTGATTACTGAGAGTGTTCCCCATTAAGGCCTCGATTCGAGGTCAAAACGAGCATTAGTTAGGGAATAGAGGGGGTCTATTCCCCATGAATCCGTCGATTTGGTGTCAAATCGGGCGGTGTGTGGGGAACATGTGCATTCAGTGCTATAATGATTCCCGTAAGGGAGGATATTAATATGAGAATTGTCGGAAATCTTCTGTGGTTTATTTTCGGCGGTTTTATCGCTTTTATTGAGCTGCTGGTGGCGGGACTTTTGTGCTGCATCACGATCGTGGGCATTCCGTTCGGCGTTCAGTGCTTTAAGCTGGCGGGACTCGCGGCTGCGCCCTTCGGTAAGGAAGTTAAGTATAACGTGGGCTTTACGGCGACGCTCGGCAACATCCTGTGGATCATATTCGTAGGATGGGAGACTGCTCTGACGGACCTTGTTATCGGCGCGGTGCTCTGCCTTACGATCATCGGAATTCCTCTGGGAAAGCAGTTCTTCAAGCTCGCGGCAGTATCTTTCATGCCGTTCGGCTCGGACATCAGCGTTAAGCACGTGCTCTGATCTGCACGGGAAAGAGGTGAACATGGGCAGGAAGAAGCGCGAAAAGAAACCGCTCAGTAAAGGAAGAAGAATTTTCAGACGCATCCTGCTCATAACGGGTGCGGTATTCCTGATTATCATTCTGCTGGCTGAGATCCTCTTTGGTCCGTTCCTTTACAGATATCTGTTCACCCAATACAGCTATAAAGTAAATACAGTCGAGACTTCGCTTACGGCGGAGCAAAGGCTTTCCGACTTCGACTATATGTATGAGGTCGTCTGCCGGGAACATCCGAGCAGGGGATTGTATGAGCAGGCTTACGGGATCTCTTATGATGATGAGTATAACAGGTACCGTGAACTGATCTTAAACTGCGACAGTGACTTCGAGTATCTTTCGTATCTTACGTGCTTCCTGAGGATCCTTCCCGGACAGCATAATTACATGACTATACCGAATTATACTAACTGTGCCGTGAACGGAATGTTCTCACTCACGGATATATACGGCTGTCAGGATGTAAGAGACTACGCGTATTCCTGGCAGGCTGATTTTCGAGACGATGTGGAAGGTTACCTCGATTACAATATCACGGGTTTCAAATATGTCGACGGTGTTTACATTAATGTGGATCTGTCAGCGGCAGTGAATAACAGCAGGGATTATCCCTATGCTCAGCTTATAAGTCTTGACGGTAAAGATCCCGCGGATATGTGCTTTGAGTTTTTATCGACGCATGTGCCGCATTATGACAGCGGTAATGAACGTTTCTACAGACCGGTTCTTTACTTTAATGACGGTATCGGTATCAGGCATGAGGCTGAACTTCTGTTGACGGACGGCGAGACGATTACCATTGATCTGTATGAAGATCCGGCGTTCAATCTCGCGATCTCGGACGGCGCTTCGTCGTATCCGGATCTTTTCGGGAGGGATGCAGGAGGATCTTCTGAAGACGCGCAGGCAGAAGTTATAACTGATATCTGGGACGATAATTATGTCCCGACGACATACCGCATCTATACGGATGCGCAAAGACATCTCGTGTACCTCGATTCGCTGTCGTGCGATACGACAGAAGGTGAGAGGCTTGTAAGAGATCTTACGGACGCATTGAACGAGGTTGATGCAGATACTGTTATTCTTGATGTGCGTTCGAATGGAGGCGGGTCGTCGAGCTTTGTCACGGATCAATTGCTTCCCGTGCTGTTTTCCCACGATGTCGAGTTCAGGTATGAAGTTGTCGGCGATAAGAACGACAATACAAGACACTTCTATAATGTTCCGTTCTATTATTTCTATAATCTGCTAGCGTCCGGTAGTCCCATTACGACCGATGCCGATAACTTCTATGTAGAGGAGGACATGAGCATCGAAGGCCGTGCGGAAGGCGATTACAGGATATTTGTGCTTACATCCCAGGATACGTTCTCTTCCGGCGATATAATTGCCCGTCTTTGTCTGCAGTACGATAATGCGACGGTCATCGGTACCAACACTGGAGGCGAGGGTATCTGCGGAAGTCCTTTCAACTGCTATCTTCCCGAGAGCAGGTTTATGTTTAATTACACACCCACGATGAATGTCGAGTATCCCGAGGACAACGTATACGGTACAGAGCCTGATATCTATATTCCCTTTACTGTCGACGAGTGTATGCGCAGGGCGGAGCTCAGGGGCGAGGGCGTTGATTATTACTCCTATGAGTCGCGTCTTGAGTGGGATCAGACTCTGATCGCTGCCGTGGAAATGGCTGACAACTCATAAAATAAATTTAACGAAAATTAACAACCTCAAAACTTAATCAAAACATCATTTTGCTACTATGATGTTATGAGTTTTGATCTGAGCTTAAGTAATCTCATAAATGTATTCTTTATTGCTGCCGGTATCGGAATATGCGGCATGAGTTTTCTTCATGTGAGCTCCGGCATACATATTCGTAAGGAAATTAAGAAGTATTTCCAAGTGTTCTTTACGCTTATAAATATCTATCTGATGATGCATTTCTTCCGCATGCTGATGGAGGGACATACCGAAGCGGCATATGTTTACGGCATCCGTACGGTGACTTTCCTGGAGTTCCTGGTATCGGGCTTCATGATATATATGCTGTCGCTGCTGATCCTGTTCATCGCGCAGCCGGGAAAACTCGGGAGGATAATGAATTACAGCTTCCTGGGATTGCTCGTGGTGCACGTGATCGGCCTTATCATCTCGCAGTTTACGCACTTCTATTACTTCTTTGACGAGCTTAATTTCTACCAAAGAGGCAGGGGATACGCGATGTCGAATGTCATGCATATCCTGATGCTCGTGCAGAACATTTTCCTGCTGTCTAAGTACAGATCTAAGTTCGACAAAAGGCTTTTCTCCGCGCTGTGGATATATCTTCTCGCGCCCTTGGGTGCCATCGCTGTTCAGCTTATCGTTCAGGACATTCAGTTCATCATCCTGATGACGGTCATCTCCGCGGCATACCTTTGCTACGTCATAATCCAGATCCAGACCGAGAAGTACGAGAGCCAGCAGCAAGAGAAGCAGAGGCTCGACGCGGAGCTTACCATGGCTACCAAGATTCAGGCGGAGACGCTGCCGAGTATCTTCCCGGCCTTTCCTGACCGAAAAGAATTCAACATCTTCGCCTCCATGAAGCCCGCAAAGGAAGTCGGCGGTGACTTCTACGATTTCTTCCTTATCGATGAGAAGCACCTGGGACTTGTAATCGCGGACGTATCCGGCAAGGGCGTTCCCGCGGCTTTGTTCATGATGGTATCGAAGATTCTTATTCAGAACTGCGCGCTCATCGGCTATGAGCCCTCGAAGGTGTTTGAGCTTGTTAACCAGCAGATCTGTGCAAATAACCCCGAGAGGATGTTCGTTACGGTATGGTACGGATGTCTTGATCTTGAGACGGGTAATCTCAAGGCGACAAACGCCGGTCACGAGTATCCGGTATTAAAGACTCCGGACGGTCATTTCTCTCTGGTCAAGGACAAGCACGGTCTTGTTATAGGCGCGATGGCGAATAAGAAATACAGGGAGTATGAGCTTCAGATGGATCCCGGGGCCAAGCTGTTCGTTTACACGGACGGTATACCCGAGGCTACTGATGCCAATAATGAGCTTTACGGTACGGACAGACTTGTGGAGGTGCTCCGCGCTAATGAGGACAAGAAACCGAACGAGATCCTTCCGGCTGTAACTTCTTCTGTGGAAAGCTTCGTGAAGGAAGCACCGCAGTTTGATGATATGACGATGTTATGTATCGAATATAAAGGTTGTAACTAAGGAGACACTATCGGATACATCATCGCGATCTTCCTTCCTCTGACGGTCAAGATCATTAATAAGAGCGACGTTAAGTCTTGTATGACGTGCTGATGCTTGTCTTTGTCGTTTTTTGTCGAAAATTGTCGGAAATTGTCGAAAAATTAAGTCTTCAAATGATCTAGAATCATACTATGTTAAGTATGAAACATCATGAATTGAAGATTGCTTATCTGAAGCATCGGATTGCCAATATGCCGCATGGTAAGTTCGGCATGAAAGGCGGTCGTAAGGTTATCTATATAACGTTCGATCCGAATGATAAAAGTATTGATATTTATCATAAGCGTGTTGTGCGTATAGATTCGGAAGAGGGGCGTTTGTATATGCCTGTTGTTAGTGAGTACTTGAGGCTTCAGCGACAGTTGGATAATCTTACGGATCTTTGGGATTCGATCTATTGGAAAGAGCCCAGACAGATAGAGTATCCGCTTAAGAAGGTTCGCAAGACGGATCTTACTGTTGATTATTTCAGTAAGGCAAAGCCCAATCAGAATCCTTATAAACCCGAAGAACTCACAATCGAGTATAAAGGTCAGTGGTTCAGATCAAAGAATGAGTTATCTGCTGCTCAAGCCGCTGAATCACTGGGTTACAGATTCAAGTCGGAGATCCTTGTGATCGGTCCGAAGAAGAATTATGAGCATTTCCCTGATGTATCAGTTGAGGTGCCTGAATTAGACCTGATGATAATGTCCGAGATTGATGGTGCGATGGACAAGGAGTCATATAGGATCAAGTCAGTTAACCGTCAGAATGATTATTTCGAAGACGGGTATCGGGAATTTAAAGATGTTGTATTTATACGCATGCTTGATTCCGGAACCTTTGATGCTTCGGAGTATCGTACGGCTCTGAGAATGGCGATCGAGACAAATATCGATGATCTGCTGCTTGATCGCTGAAAGTGTTCCCCAGAATGACATCATTTTGGGTCAAAGTGTGCATTGGTTAGGGAATAAGGGGGTCTATTCCCTAGAAAGACCTCGTTTTGAGGTCAAAATGAGCTCCAGTTAGGGAACAGAGGGGGTTCATTCCCCATAAACCAGTCAAAACGGAGCCGAATCGGGCACTAGTTGGGGAACATGTTATAATATCTTCCTAAGCTAAGATATCTGTCCACATTACACTACAAGCAGGGTATGCCGCTTCTTAATGATGTCTGATAAAGAAGACAAACGAATATATACCTTAAGTCAGGAAGAGCCTTACATAGCCGTGATCAGAATGGGACTGCCGCTGATCGCGGGTATGTTTATTATGGTGCTTTATAACTGGGTCGATACTTATTTCATCGGCCTTACCAAAGACGACTATCAACTCGCCGCAGTCAACCTGTCGTACCCCGTAATGATGGTCATGATCGCGCTCGCCAACATGATCGGCACCGGTGCGTCTTCGTTCATCGCAAGATGCCTCGGCGCGAACAACCTCGCCAAGGCGAAGCACACGCTCACGACAGGTTTCGTGCTTACAGTCATTAACGGAATTTTGGTATCGCTTATTGGACTTGCATTATTAGACAAGATCGTAACCGGACTCGGCGCTGAAGAATTCACATTCGAATACACTAAGCAGTACGTCAGCATCATTCTTATGGGCAGCGTATTCACGATGGGAAGTTATACGTTCAGCGCATTCCTAAGAAGCGAAGGGTCAGTCAAGATCTCGATGATCGGCATGGTCGTCGGAACGATAGTAAATATCATCCTCGATCCGATCTTTATCTTCACACTTAATATGCAGATTAGAGGAGCCGCGATCGCGACCGTACTTGGCAATGTCGCCGGTGCTCTTGTCTCGATTATCTTCTACCTGTCGGGTAAGAGTCTTCTTAAGCCGTCGGCTAAATTACTGAGACCCACCGCTGAGATCATCAAAGAGATCTACTGGGTAGGTGTGCCGGCGTCACTCGAGACTTTGCTTACGGCGGCGGCATACACGGTCAACAATAATCTTGCCGTGGCTTACGGTCCGCTGACGGTCGCGGCGACCGGTATAGCACAGAAACTTATATCTCTCGGAAGTTATGTATATCAGGGCTTCGCGTCCGGTGTGCAGCCTATCATGGGTTATAACTACGGTGCGAAAAACTACACAAGAATGAAGGCGGTTCTTAAGGCCGGCGTCATAACTGTAACAACGATGGAATTGATCCTCATGGCGGCATATGGCATCCTCGCTCCGACACTGGTTGATATATTCACAGATTCGCCCGAGGTCATAAGGATAGGCGCGCAGGCTGTAAGGGCGATGATGCTGATACTGCCTTTCGTAGGTTCGGTATCGATGTGCCGCATGTCTTTCCAGGCTATGGGTAAGCCCGTATACGCTTTCTGCATCACGCTGGTGCGCCAGCTGATCCTGTACATCCCGCTTCTTATCATCTTCAATAAGTATTTCGGCTTTAAAGGCCTTATCCACGCTCAGCCCGTGACCGAAGCCGTCATGATGGCAGTCTCCATAATGCTTTTGTTAAGGTTTATTGATAGAATTAATGACGAGAACAGTTACGGAGGAGAAGTTCATGAATATGATCCAGGAGACTTACAAGATTAAGGATAAGTCCGGTCAGATCATCATTACTTCCAACAACGAGATCATGTTCTCAGTTCCCTCCGGAACACTTCCCGGATACAAGAAGTTCGCTCTCGAGGACATCGCTTATGTAGGCTTCTACGTAAACCGCGGCCAGAAGTCATTCAGTTTCCTCGACTCAAACAAGAAGGCAATGAAGGGCGAGTATCTTACACCTTCCAAGAAGCCTTTGCTCCAGAAGGGGATGGCAGCTTTCCCCATGTCATCGGGAGAGCAGGAGCAGATCTTTGAGTTCATTAAGAAATATAAGTCAGACGTTCTTAAGATCGTAAACGGCAACGTCTCCGAGTAATATGTCGGACCCTAAGGGCGACCTGTTCGATATCGCTTATATCAACCGTAACAGGCGGGATAGGGTTCGCGTTCGCAGTAAACGGTATCCTCGGCATGAATGTCCTGACGATCCGGATCTGAGTCTTATTAATATATTATTATAGAACGCACGCCCGCCCTGTGCTATTATAAAAACGACTTGATAATTTGGGGTGTGTTATGACCAAATGAATAATTGTTGTTGATGATGATACCGCCAATCTTAAGATGGCGGGTCATATCCTGAGTAAGAACAATATGCGCGTTACGGCGCTGAAGTCAGGTAAGTCTTTCCTTGATTACGTTGATACCAACGGCATGCCGGATCTGGTGCTTCTTGATATCAAGATGCCGGAGATGGACGGCTTCGAGACTTTGCTTAAGTTAAGGGAACTCGAGGAGAAGAAGGGGCTCATGAAGACCCCGGTCATCTTTCTTACCGCAGACGAAGATGTTGATACAGAGACAAGAGGCTTCGAGGTCGGTGTATCCGACTTCATAAGAAAGCCTTTTAACCCGGACGTACTTCTTCGAAGACTTGATAATATCCTGTCGAGTACGCAGCAGATCATAAGCCTTACAAGTGAGGCTACGATCGACAAGCTCACGGGATTCCTGAATAAGAGTGCGACCGGCGTGGAGCTGTCCAAGCAGTGTTCCGATACGACCGGGTGCCTCATGATGATCGACCTTGACTCATTCAAGCTCGTAAACGACATCTACGGTCACGAGATGGGCGATAAGGTGCTCATCGCTTTCGCGGATATCATAAGAGAGGCGCTCCCTACGGGAAGTAAGCACGGACGTATCGGAGGCGACGAGTTCGTCTCATTCGCGGCGGGCGTCACGACGGAAGACAGAGTCGCCGACATCACTGCAAAGATCAATGCGGATCTCGTGCGTAAGGCGAAGGAACTGATGGGCGACGATATGAGCATTCCTCTCGGTGCTTCCATCGGAGGCATCTTTGTTCCGAGATTCGGTAACGAATATAATTCGCTTCTCAAGCTCGCTGATAAGTCCCTGTACATCGTAAAGAAGAACGGCAAGCACGGATATGAGCTTTACGATGACGACATGGAAGACGAGACTGAGGGTGCACAGGATCTTGATATCAAAGCGTTATCGGAGATCCTGGGCGAGAGATCGATCCAGAATGTCGCACTGCAGTTGGACAAAGACTCATTCTCTCCCGTTTACCGCTATGTAATCCGCTACATCATCAGACATCACATCGATGCATGTAAGGTACTGTTTACTCTTGCTCCTTCACGAGGCAATGCCGACGTCGAATACTACGAGAGTGTCGACGAGTTCGGCAACCACATAAGAGAGTCGCTTCGTAAGTCCGATATCTTCATGAGAAACAGGAAGAATCAGTACTTTGTATTCTTAACGGACATAAGATCCGATTCGGTCGGTAAAGTAATCGGACACATAATGAATTCCTGGAAGAAGAAGGGGATCGATAATCTTGCCATCTCATATGAGACCGAGTTCATCGGCAACAACGCCGAGCAGGTCAAGGTAGAGAAGACCAAGAGAGTCTATATCGTTGATGACGATGCGATCAATCTTCAGGTCGCAGGCAAGATCTTAAGCAAAGACGGGATCCATGTTACCGCGTTGAAGTCGGGAGAAGCTCTTTTCGAGCAGCTCGATAAGACGGACGTGCTGCCGGACCTTATCCTCCTCGACGTCAAGATGCCCGGCATGGACGGCTACGAGACAATAAGGAGACTTCATTCGCTCGAGACACCCGCTTCGAAGATCCCTGTCATGTTCCTTACGGCAGACGAGAGCGACGGCGCGGAGAGGGAAGGCCTCACGTTAGGTGCGATGGACTTCATACGTAAGCCTTTCGTGCCGGAGGTGCTGCTTCTTCGCGTGAATAACATAATCGAGCTCGTTACGCTTCAGAAGCAGCTGTACTTCGAGGTCGAGCAGAAGACACGTGAGAATAAGGAACAGTTCCTGCAGATCGTAAGCTCGCTTGTTGCCACGATCGAGACCAAGGACGAGTATACGAAGGGTCACAGCAGGCGCGTGGCGCAGTACTCGAAGATGATCGCGAAAAGACTCGGGTACTCGGACGCCAGACAGGACGAGATGTATATGATCGGCATCCTGCATGACGTAGGTAAGATCGGTATAAAGATCGACGTGCTGAATAAGAAGGGCGCGCTCGATAAAGACGAGTACGAGCAGATCAAGACGCACTCTCTTAAGGGTGCATCGATCTTAAACAACATCGAGACGAATCCGAGGTTCGCTCTGGGCGCGAAGCACCATCACGAGCGCTACGACGGCACGGGTTATCCCGAGGGTCTCAAGGGAGACAAGATCCCTGAGGAAGCGAGGATAATCGCAGTAGCCGATGCTTATGATGCGATGTCATCTGACAGAAGCTACAGAGATCATCTTCCTCAGGACGAGATAAGAAGGGAACTTATTGAAGGCAAGGGGACGCAGTTCGATCCCGTATATGCTGACATAATGCTCTCGATTATGGACGAAGACAAAGACTACAGATTAAAGGGTTAATGAAGTTATGACCACGACTGCCGAAAGCAACGAATTATTCCAGACGTCACACCTTACACTACTCATAAGTTATACGCTGTTCTCGACGGCTCTTATAATCGAATCATTCCTGATGGGATGGGAGAAATGGATGCTCCTGCTTGTGGTCGCAGGCGTCATAGTCTCCTGGATACTTCACATCAGACACAACACTCCCGCGAATGTCAGAATCTGGATATATGCGGTTCTCATGATGGGAGAGTTCTTCTTCTACGGTACGCATCAGACAAGCACATTCGATCTTGCCGTAGTCATTTCCGCACTTATCATGCTGTTTACGATGACGGGCATCAAGTCGCTCATAAGCCTGTGCCAGTTCACTTACTACGGCACCATGGCATACGAGATCGTTATGATGGTGCTTAACCACGAGCCGTTCGATGCTCTTATCATCTCCCGTTCGGTACTTCATGTCGTCATGGTATTCTTCATCGGAAGATTCGCGAAGATCATCATAGACAAGTGGCAGGAAGTTCTTAACAGATCCAAGGATGAGGTAATCCAGCTTAAGTACGCGACCGAGAAATTGAACGACTTTCTCGCGAACGTATCGCATGAGTTAAGAACTCCTGTCAATGCGATCATCGGTCTTTCTACGATTTGCATCGAGAAGAGCCGTAACCGTGCGGTCGAAGGCGACATGATCGCCGTCCGTAATGCGGGCAGAAGAGTCGCCGAGCAGATAAGCGATATCCTTGATTATTCCGAGATCGACCGTCATAAGGCGGTCCGTAACAACGAAGACTATATGCTCTCTTCCGTACTTCACGACCTCGTAACCGAGATAAAGCAGTATAAGACCAAGGACGTAGAGCTCATCATAGACGTTGATCCTTCAATCCCTGCTGTAATGAATTCAGACGTCAGCAAGTTGAAGAAGATCCTTAAGGCTCTGATCAGCAACGGCCTTAAGTACACACAGAAGGGCGGCGTCTATGTAAGGATCTCGACCGAGGACCAGGAATACGGCGTTAACCTGTGCATCGAGGTAACCGACACCGGTATCGGTATGTCAGAGTATGAACTCGAGAAGGTATATGAGAGCTTCTATCAGGCTGATTCTTCACGCACAAGAATGGGCGGCGGTTTAGGATTGGGTCTTGCGATCGTATCGGGATTCGTATCTCTGCTCGGCGGTTTCATGACCATCGACAGTAAGCCTGACGTCGGAACTACGGTTCACGTAAGTATACCTCAGAAGGTAGTCGATCCCGTATCGTGCATGTCTGTTGCAAATCCCGACAAGCTCTGCCTCGGTGCGTTCCTGCACTTCGAGAAGTACGAGAACCCCGCCGTACGTGATTACTACAACGCGATGGTGCTTAATATCGTTAAGGGACTCGGGGTTCAGATGCACCGCGTTAATAACGCTAATAACCTGAAGCTTCTTCGTGACTCGATACACCTGACACATGTCTTTGTCGGTGAAGAGGAGTACCGCGATAACGTCGATCTTCTCGAGAAGCTCGCACGCGATATGGTAGTCGCTGTCGTCGCGAATGATGATCTCGTTCTCCCCAAGAACTCGCGCGTCAAGCTCCTGGAGAAGCCTTTCTACTGCTTCCCGGTAGTATCTGTTCTTAACTCGTCCGTCGGCGACGTCGCTGACACCGTTAAGAAGATGCGCTGCAACGGCGTACGTGCACTCGTAGTCGACGATGAGTCGATGAACCTCGTAGTAGCGAAGAGCATCTTCTCAAGATACGGCATGGAAGTCACGACCGTTACCTCCGGACAGGAGTCTATCGACATCTGCCGCGAAAAGGTTTTCGACATCATCTTCATGGATCACATGATGAGCGGCATGGACGGTGTCGAGGCGATGAAGAGGATACGTACGGATGTATCCGGTCTCAATGCTTCGATCCCGATTGTCGCACTGACTGCGAATGCTATGAGTTCTGCAAAGCAGATGTTCCTTGCGGAGGGCTTCGACGGATTCGTAAGCAAGCCTGTGGAGACGGAAGAGCTCGAGCGTGTATTGAAGCTTGTGCTTCCTAAGAAGTCAATCACATATGACGACGGCAGTGCCCCGGAAGAAGATGATGATTATGCTGAGACTCCCAAGGCTCCGGCACTCGTTCCCGGAGATGTCGAGGCGGCTGATCCCATGGATAAGCTAGATGACGCGGGCATCAATACCGCAGCGGGACTTAAGTACTGTGTGGATGATGTAGAGTTCTATAAGTCACTGCTTATACAGTTCGCATCCGAATACGATGAGAAGCTCGAATCGATGAAGTCCTATTACGGTAAGAAGGACTGGCACAATTACGAGATCCTCGTACATGCGCTTAAGAGTACTGCGAAGATGATCGGTGCGGCGGATCTGTCCGAGAAAGCCAAGTCTCTTGAGATGGCTGCCAAGAACAATGACGAAGCATTTATTCTGAGTAATCACGATCAGACCATGATGGATTACGGAAGGATATGCGGCGAGATCAAGGCGCAGCTTATGAATATCCCGGCAGATGCAGATGAAGACGATGATGAGGTCTTCGAATTCGTGCCGGAAGACGATTCTGCAAAGGGAGGTGATTTGGCATGAGAGACATGTTCAGATATCTGTTCAGGCCGTCAACCAATGACCCCGAGGCAGTAAAGTCAACCTATTACGAATCAGTAGGACCTACCAAGGTCACGATGTACATATCGTTTGTAACGGCGGTCATATTCCTGACGCTTACATTCGTATATCCTCCGTACTTTGGAGGCACGACTGTGTTATATCACCAGCTGTGCTATATATGGCTGCTTTTTGTAGTTGTTATATGGTTCGCCGGAATGCATTATGCGATGAAGGATTATGCGACCAGATATAAGACGGTCTATGTTCTTAATCACTTCATGGGAATATCGCTTTATTTATGGGTTATGTCCCTTGTCATCGTCAACTCCATCGCAAGAGGCACTGTCGATACGACTCTGTTCATGACCGTAGCGCTGGTAGTTCCTTTGTGTGTTTACTTTAACCCGATAGCATATGTCATCGTCTCGCTGTCATCGAACTGCATCATGATGACATTCCTCTATATCATGGTAAGCAAAGGTGCGATCGAGCCGAATGAGATGGCGAACTTCACGATCTTCTCCGTATTCCAGGTGCTGATGGGAATCATCATGTCCTATACCAGATACAGGCTTAACGATCAGCTCGTTAAGGCGGAGAGACAGCATAAAGAGATCGAGATGCTGAATAAGGCTCAGAACAGTTTCTTCTCGAATATGAGCCATGAGATCAGAACTCCTATCAACACGATCATCGGTCTTAACGAGATGATCTTAAGAGAGGACGTAAGTGAGGAAGTAATCGAGGATGCGGTCAACATCAAGGCTGCGGGTAAACTTCTTCTTAACCTAATCAACGATATCCTCGATATGAGTAAGTTCCAGTCCGGACGCATGCAGCTTCTTATCGAGCCGTACCGAACGGGCGATATGCTCTCCGATATCGTAGGTATGCTCTGGATCAGAGCCAAGGATAAGAAGCTCGACTTTAATGTCGATGTATCTCCTGACATCCCCGCAGAACTCGTCGGCGATGAAGTAAGAATCAAGCAGATCCTGATAAACGTTATCAACAATGCGATCAAGTATACGAGCGAAGGTTCCGTATCGCTATCCGTTCAGTGCGAGATGAAGGAAGACAAGATCTGCAACATGATCTACATGATCTCCGATACAGGTATCGGTATCAAGACGGAGGATATTCCTTATCTGTTCTCCGCGTTCAAGAGAGTGGATGAGACCGTAAACAAGCACATCGAAGGAACGGGTCTCGGTCTGTCAATCGTAAAACAGCTCGTAGATCTCATGGGCGGTAAGATCACGGTCAACAGTGTTTATAAGAAGGGTTCCACATTCATCATCGAGATCCCTCAGAGAGTTGAGCGTGAAGGTTCCGTCGGACAGTATGACTTCGAGAATTCACATGGTGCTGCCAAGCGTAAGGAGTATGCACCGAAGTTCGAAGCTCCTGATGCACGTATCCTCGTCGTCGATGATAATGAAGCGAACCTCATGGTTGTAAGTAAGCTCTTACGAAGCACCAAGGTCCGCGTCGATACCGTTACGAGCGGTGCCGAGGCATTGAGAAGAACGCTTAACGTTAAGTACGATGCGATCTTCATGGATCACCTGATGCCCGAGATGGACGGTGTCGAGTGCCGCCGTAAGATCAAGGAGCAGACGGGAGGACGATGCCGCGAGACTGCGATCGTAATACTTACCGCGAATGCAGATGAAGAGAACCGCGCTCTGTATGCACGCGAGAATTTCGACGGGTATTTAAGTAAGCCCGTAAGCGGCGAAGAGCTTGAGAACGAACTTTATAATATTCTCCCGAAGGAAATCGTTAAGATCACGGGTCAGAGAAGTGAGATCGCAGAGGATTCGATCTCGTGGATGAACGGCAGCAACAAGCGTAAGAGCGTCATCATTACCACGGAGAGTGTCGCCGATCTGTCGCCCGAAGTTATCCGCAAGTATAAGATCGGTATCCTTCCTCATAAGGTACGCACCGCAGAGGGTATCTTCAAGGACGGCAAGGAGATCGAGACGCTTGGTGTTCTTAAGTATATGGAAGATCCGACTAATGCGGTTATGCCTATGGGTCCTACCGTAAGAGAGGTAGAGGAGTTCTTTGCAAAGCAATTGTCTTATGCGAATAACGTAATCCATATCTCCATCTCGAGTAAGGTAGAGAATTCCGGTTACCAGCCTGCTATCGATGCGGCAAGGTCTTTCGATAATGTATTTGTCATTGACTCACAGCACCTGTCAAGCGGTCAGGGAATACTGGCACTCGAGGCTGCACGTATGGCAGATCTCGGCATGCCGCCCGAGAAGATCGTCGAGGAACTCGAGAACGTCAAGAAGATCCGCACGAGCTTTATCGTTGATAACCTCGACTTCCTCGCACGTTCAGGACAGGTCGGCAACGGTATCGCGAATGTCGTTAAGTCGCTGATGGGCCGTCCCGTACTCGTTCTTCGCAAGGGTAAGATGGGCGTCGGCATGACGTACTTCGGAACGCGCGAAAAGGCGTGGAAGAGCTATATCGCTTCCGCTTTGTCCACTCCGGCTGCGATCGATAACCGCGTATTGTTTGTAACTTATGTAGGACTTACAAAACGCGATACCGATTGGATAAGAGAGCAGATCGAGAAGAGGATGGACTTCGACCAGATCTACTTTAAACAGGCGTCACCTGCCATCGCAGTTAACTGCGGCGCGGGTACGTTCGGACTTCTGTATATGGAGAAATAACGCGTCGGGGGTCGTGTTAAATGGCTGATTATGTAAGTATAAACCGTAACAACAGAGCGATTAAGATAGCAGTTATCGGAAGTATACTTATCGCGCTCATTCTTGTCGTAAGTACGCTTTGGATGGTGCAGACAGCCAAGCGCGATAATGAGATCGCGGTAAAGACCGTCAGCCTTATGTACCTGGATGAGCTTGCGGGAAGAAGAGAGCAGGTAGTAGATAATAATCTTCAGAACAGGATACGAGATCTGCGTACCGCGGTAGGACTTATGGATGAAGAGGACTTAAGCGACCTTGATCATCTTCAGGCTTATCAGTCCAGAATGAAGCAGCTATATGTACTCGATAGGTTCGCATTCGTCGACGAGAACGGACTTATCTATACGTCTCTGGGACCTCAGGATAATATCGCCGAGTATGCGTTCGTCTATCTGACTATAAGTGAGCCTGAAATCTCCATATTCAATCTTAACAGCAGCGAGAAGAAGGTTGTTATCGCTGTGCCTGTTGATATTCCATTCGACGGGCATACGCTTATGGTGTGCTTCATGGAAATCGACATGGACGAGATGCTCTCGGGTGTGTCGATGGCTTCCGGTGAGGATGATACGACTTTCCGTAATATCTATACGCATGACGGCGTCGCGCTGACGGATTCTATCCTCGGCGGTCTTGCTCAGGAGGATAACCTTATCGAAGCGATGAGGAACGCCGATTACGATGACGGTTATTCTTATGAGCGTTTCCTCGATGAGTTCGAGAACGGCGTGTCGGGTGAAGTTTCTTTTACCTATAACGGTATAAGGGAGACGTTAAGCTATGTTCCCGTTGATAATACGGACTGGAATCTTACTTATCTTGTAAGGGAGAGCGTCATCTCCGAGAATATCTCAGGGCTTACGAACGGCATGATCATAAGAGGTGTTATCCTGTCGATTCTGACAGTCCTTGCAGTAGCGGTTCTGTTCCTTGTTATCCTCTCGGAGACGAGGCGTAATACAAGGCTTCTCCTTGAGAGCCAGACTGCGCAGGCTGAAGTCAAAGCGGCAGTCGAGGCTAATAAAGCGAAGTCGGCATTCCTTTCTAATATGTCGCATGAGATAAGAACCCCGATGAATGCGATCATCGGTCTTGATAATATTGCGCTTAACGATCCCGAAACGCCGGAAAGCACCAAGAAATATCTCCGTAAGATATCGAGCTCCGCGGAGCATCTTCTTAGTATCATCAACGACATCCTCGATATGTCCCGTATCGAGTCGGGAAGGCTGACGTTAAAGAATGAGGAATTCTCTTTCTCGAAGCTTCTCGAGACCATAAACGTGATGATATCCGGTCAGTGTAATGACAAGGGAGTCGAGTATCAGTGCCATATAAGTCCCGACATTGAAGACTATTATGTGGGCGACAACGTCAAGATCAGGCAGGTGCTCATTAATGTCCTCGGCAATGCCGTTAAGTTTACTCCCGAAGGCGGACAGGTATCTCTCGATGTTAAACGTAAGGCGCACTACGACGGACATTCCACGATAGAGTTCACGGTAGCGGATACGGGTATCGGAATAAGTGAGGATTTCATGCCGCACCTTTTCGACACGTTCGCGCAGGAAGACAGTTCAGCGACGAACCGCTACGGCAGCTCGGGGCTTGGCCTTGCGATTACCAAGAATATTGTCGAGATGATGAACGGCGACATAAGCGCCGTCAGCACCAAGGGTAAGGGCACGACTTTTACGATCGTTATCACGCTTGATGACGCGGAGCACGAAGATGAGGATATGGTCGATAAGATCGATCCTTCGACAATGAGCGTGCTCGTTATAGATGATGACCCTGTCGCATGCGAGCATACGAAGCTGATCCTCGGTAATGCTGGTATCGCATGTGAGATCGCATCTTCCGGCGCAGAGGCGGTCGAGAAGGTTAAACTGCGTCACGCAAGGCGAGATCCTTATAACCTGATCCTTGTCGACTGGCAGATGCCTGAGATGGACGGTATCGAGACGACAAGGAAGATAAGGGAGATCATCGGCAATGAGTCGGCGATCATTATTCTTACAGCATACCGCTGGGATGACATCCTTGAAGAAGCTCTTTCTGCGGGTGTTGACAGCTTCATCGCGAAGCCCGTATTCGTCAACAGCGTTATCGATGAGTTCAAGACTGCGCTTCGTAATAAGAATGCCATGCTCGAAGAACTGTCGAAGGTTGATCTTACGGGCAGACATATCCTTCTTGCAGAGGATGTCGATGTCAATGCCGAGATCATGATGATGGTATTAAGCAACAGGCAGATTGAAGTGGAACGCGCCGAGAACGGCAAGGTCGCCGTTGAGATGTTCCGTGAACATGAAGAAGGCTACTACGATGCCATCCTTATGGATATGCGAATGCCCGAGATGGACGGCCTTGAAGCGACAAGGATCATCCGTGCCATGGACAGAAAGGATTCGAAGAAGATCCCGATCATCGCACTTACGGCCAATGCTTTCGACGAGGATGTACAAAGAAGCCTGCAGGCAGGTCTTAATGCACACTTAAGTAAACCGGTCCAGCCCGAATCATTATTCGAGACTTTGGAACTCTATATAGGAAAGAGGGAAAAGGAAGATGAAAAGATTCAGAACGATTAGTCATTTTAAGAAGAGAGTCCTGATCGTAGATGATGAGGATATCAACCGCCAGATCCTGGGTAATATGCTCGGTGGAACTTACGAAGTCGATCTTGCCTGTGACGGTAAAGAGGCTTGGGACAAACTGAATGAGGACGGCAGCGATTATTCGCTGATCCTTGCAGATCTTCTCATGCCTGTTATGGACGGATTCGAACTTATAGAGAAAGTTAAAGCGGATCCCGTTCTTAAAGCGGTACCCGTTATCGTCATTACTTCGGATAAAGAATCTGAGGTTAAAAGTATAAAGCTCGGAGCTGCCGATTTTATCAAGAAGCCGTTCGGTATGCCGGATGTTATTCTCGCCAGATGCGAGAGGATCATCGAGCTGTACGAAGACACCACGATCATCAGATCCGCCGAGAAGGACCACGTCACGGGGCTTTATACGAGAGATCTGTTCTTCGAGTATGTAAGGCAAATCGATGTTCATCAGAGAGAACTTAATATGGACTGCGTGGTCTTTAATATCGATCACTTCCATCTTGTCAATGAGATGTACGGACGTGAGGCGGGAGATTCGATCCTTAAGAAAGTTGCCGACGCCATAACCGGAGCCATGGAAGGACATGCATCACTGGCGTGCAGAACAGAAGGCGATTCGTTCTATCTTTACTGTGAGCATCAGGACGGGCATGAGGCTTTGATGGATCGTATAACGGAGACTGTGGGAAGCGATCAGGGTCCCGCCAAGATCAGACTTCGCGCAGGTGTCTATCTGGATGCGGATCGTAGCATGGATCCCGAGACAATGTTCGACCGCGCGAAGCTCGCATGCGACAGGATCAAGGGCGATTACACCGTTACAGTCGCATACTATAACAATGAACTTTATCAGAAAGCGATCTATCAGGAGCACCTGATCGAGAATATCGACCAGTCTATCGAGAACGAAGACTTCAAGGTCTATTTCCAGCCTAAGTATGACATCACGGGAGATACCCCGAAGCTTAGAAGCGCCGAGGCTCTCATAAGGTGGAATCACCCCGAACTCGGCATGATAAGCCCGGGCGACTTTATCCCGCTGTTCGAGAGCAACGGCCTTATCCAGAAGGTTGATAACTTTGTCTGGAATAAGGCTGCGGCATGCATAAGGGAGTGGAAGGATAAGTACGGATATTCCGTGCCTGTATCGGTCAATGTATCCAGGATCGACATCTTCGACAGCAAGCTCGAGGAGAAACTGCAGAATATCCTTAAGAACAACGGCATCACCGAGAAGGATCTGATGCTCGAGATCACAGAGTCCGCTTATTCAGACAATGCGGACTCACTTACGGAAGTCACGAACAGGTTAAGAGAAAGCGGCTTTATGATCGAGATGGATGACTTCGGTTCAGGGTACTCATCGCTGAACATGATCACGACACTTCCCATCGATGTTCTAAAGCTCGATATGAAGTTCGTGCGTAATATGGAAAAGGACGAGAAGAGCCTCAAGCTCGTTGAGCTCATTATAGGTATCGCGGGCTTCCTTAACGTTCCTGTGGTAGCAGAGGGCGTCGAGACCGAGAGCCAGCTTAAGAAATTAAAGGATATGGGATGTCAGGTAATCCAGGGCTACTATTTCTCGCGCCCCGTACCGGCATCGGAGTTCGAAGAATTCATTAAGAAGGAATGCGTATGATCACTGTCGATAATCTTAAGAAGTTCGGTGCAAACACAGAAGAAGGTATAGCAAGATGCATGGGTAACGAGCAGTTTTACTTAAAGCTCGTCGCGACCGTACCCGGACAGAAGAAGTTCGATGTACTGCGCGAAAAAGCATCGGCGGGTGACCTCGATGCCGCTTTCGAGGCGGCGCATGCGCTTAAGGGCGTGCTCGGGAACCTCTCGCTGACTCCGCTTTATGAGAAGGTGTGCGAGATAACCGAGCTTCTTCGTGCGAAGACAGATATGGATTATACGGAGATCTTAAGTGAGATTACGGCTTTGAAGGAAGCCTTGCAAGAAATATGCGAACAGTGAGGTGATTAAGCTATGACTGTTATGCAGGATGCGATCTTTAAGAAGATAGCTGAGGCGTTGCTCGTTGACTATACGAGTGTTTACTATGTCAATGCGGTCACGAATGAATATTACTGGTATTCCGTCAATCCGGAGTTTCATTCGTTGAGACTCGAGCAGGGCGGAGAAGATTTCTTCAAGAATCTCGAACGTGACTGCAGGCTTGCGATATACGAAGAGGACCAGCATATCTTCCTCGAGGATATGCAGAAGGAAACTCTCCTCGCGGCGATGAAGAAAGGAAGCATGCAGAATATCGAATACCGCCTGATGATCAATGGTGTCCCTGTATGGCATTCGCTTCGTATGATCAGAGGTCTTGATGAGAATAATGATTACTTTATCTTCGGTGTCATCAATATCAACGAAGAATACCGCCGCCGTCAGATTGATAAGGAGATCGCACGTCAGAAGGTAGTCTATAACCAGATCACCGCAAGTCTCGCGGGTCAGTACGACACACTGTACTACATCAACATCGAGAACAATACTTATGTCGAGATATCCTCGACGGATGAATATAAGAAGATGAACGTGCCTGCGACGGGAAGCGATTTCTTTGCAGAGAGCAGAAGAAGTATCCGTAAGTATGTCCATCCCGAGGATCAGGAGAAGATCCTTAAGTATCACTATAAGGATGTGATGCTTAATAACTTAAAGCACAGGAATTCCTTCTCTATCGCATACAGGCTTGTCGTTAATGATATGGTCAAGCACATAAGACATACCGAGATCATGGCAAGTGACGGCAAACATATCATCGTCTGTATCGAGAATATTGATGAAGAGGTAAAGGCGAGGCTTGAGCTTACACAGACGAAGCAGAAGAGCCAGACATATACGCAGATTGCAGAGACTCTTGCGTCTCATTACGACCTGATCTACTACATCGATGCCCAGACGGATCATTATACCGAGTTCGCTACACATAAGCTCTATGGAGAACTTGAGGTGCACGAGGAGGCGGATGACTTCTTCGGTATATCCGAAATGAATATAGACAGAGTCCTCCATCCCGATGATAGGGCTCGTATGAAGTTGTTTCTTGATAAGGATAATTTCATATCCGGACTCGACAATAACCGTCAGCTTGTCGAGGATTACCGAATGGTGCTCGCTGACGGTGAACCGCGTTATACGAGAATGACGGTCTCCTGGTCTTCGGATAAGACGCACTTTATCGTCTGTATCGAGAACAAGGATGAGGATATCAAGAAGGAAAAGGAGCATGTCGAGGCTTTGACTCTTGCAAATGAGATGGCACGCCGCGACAGCCTGACCGGAACTCGAAACAAGACCGCATATAATGAGCTGGAGAAAGATCTGCAGGCTTCCATCGACGGAGATGATAAGATCCCGTTCGGAATCGTTATCTGTGATCTTAATGATCTTAAGCTCATTAACGACACACAGGGACATAAGGCGGGAGATGAGTATATCAAGGATGCCTGTAAGCTTATATGCAGACTGTTCGCTCACAGCCCTGTCTTCAGGATCGGCGGCGATGAGTTTGTCGTCGTTCTTAAGGACGAAGATTATGAGAGCCGCGAGACTTTGATCTCATCATTAAGGCGTCAGGTCGAGAATAATCTTCGTATAGATCAGGGCCCTGTCATTGCATCGGGTATGGCGGAATTTGATCCGGGTAATGATAAGTCCGTCGAGGACATCTTTATGCGCGCTGATGACCTTATGTACGAGGATAAGGCGCACCTTAAGGATATGAAGAATATCCGCGAAAGTCATTCGTTTAAAGGCGACGATGCTATTAAGACGATCACGGAAGAAAGACGCAGGATGCTCGACACGCTGTTTAAGTCTTACGATGTCGTATCTGAAGGCACATATGTCTATCTTTGTGATATGAAGTACGACTACTCGAGGTGGTCGAAGAATGCGGTCGATACATACGGGCTTCCTGCCGAGTATATGTACGGCGCGGGCGATATTTGGGAGAACTTCATTCATCCAGATGACAGAGAGGCATATCACAAAGGTATAGAAGAGATCTTTGCAGGCGATTCGTTCGGTCATGATATGCAGTACCGTGCCCGTAAGCCAAACGGTGAGTATGATGTATGCACATGCAAAGGTGTTGTTATAAGAGATCTTTTCGGTGAGCCGGATTACTTTGTAGGTACCATCCGTAACCACGGCGCGCAGGGTCAGATCGACACGCTGACGGGACTTCGTAATCAGTACGGATTCTTCGATGACCTTAACGGATATATCAAGAGGCAGGCTTCGGTCTATGTCCTTCTTATCGGTATCAGCAAGTTCTCGGAAGTTAATGAGGTGATGGGGTACCATTTCGGTAACCGCGTGCTGCAGATGTTTGCAAGAAAGCTGTTCGATACCGTCGGGAATACCGGAAGCTGCTACAGGATGGACGGAACCAAGTTTGCCATTATAAGCACTACCATTTCGACCGAAGAACTGCAGGAAAGGTATGATGATTTCCGTAATTACTTCAGAGAGGAATTCCAGGTCGATGATAAAAAGATCATGCTGGAGATCAACTGCGGTGTGCTGAAGCTGGACAGATTCGAGTTCGATACGCAGACCGTATATGCCTGCCTGAACTTCGCTTATTCTGAGTCGAAAACAAAATGCCAAGGCGATCTCGTATTCTTCGAGAATGACGTTAACGAAGACAACAGGCAGAGACTTGAGAAACTTCATGCGATCCGTGCGTCCATCATGCACGGCTACCGCGGATTCTATCTTCTTTACCAGCCCGTCGTCGATGCGCATACGGAGAAGCTTGTGGCTGCTGAGGCCCTGCTTCGCTGGAAGAACGACACCTACGGTATGGTCCCGCCGGATCAGTTCATACCGTTGCTCGAATCCGACCCGCTGTTCCCGGAACTCGGCGAGTGGATCATTAAGGAAGCGCTAATGTCGGCAAAGAAGATCCTTAAGAAGAATCCGGACTTTGTCATCAACATCAATCTGTCTTACACACAGCTCGAGAAGCATGACTTTGTCGATATGGTATTCCATATACTGAAGGATCTGGAGTATCCGCCGGAGCACCTGTGCTTCGAGGTTACAGAGAGGTGCAGACTTCTTGATATCGATCTTTTGAGAAACGTTGCCGTAAGCCTTAAGGCAAGAGGCATACTGATCGCACTCGATGACTTCGGAACAGGTTTCTCGTCCGTCGGTATCGTCAAGGAGCTGCCGTTCGATATTATCAAGATCGACCGCGGATTCGTCGAGAAGATCGAGGAAGATCTTGTAGACAGAGAGCTTATCAAGAACTTTGCGGGCATCGCGTCCATCTTCGGTGCCAAGGTATGTGTCGAAGGTATCGAGACGTCCGGCATGAGAGATATCCTGCAGAAGTTCAATGTCGGAAGTTTCCAGGGCTACTATTATGCGAAGCCTTTGAAGTTCGACGAGTTCGTCGAGTGGAAAGAGGGGCATTGAGGTAATTAATTATGTGTTTGTTTTGTGATATAGCCGCGCATAAGTTTGACGCGAATATAGTCGATGAGACCGAGCGGACGATAACGTTCCTTGATATCGCGCCAGCGAATGAGGGGCATGTTCTGATTATCCCAAAGCTTCATGTCGATTCGATCCTCGATCTTCCGGATGAATATGTGCTGGAGATAACTGAAGTCGAGCGTCGTGTTATCAGGGCTTACTCGAAGGTTTACGGCGCCACGGGTTACGGCGTGATGCAGAACGGCGGCACCAACTGCGAGTTCGGGCATTTCCATTTCCATGTTTTTCCGCGCCTTCCTGACGACGGCTACGACTGGATCTACCCGGAGGGGGAGAAGGAAGTTTCCGCAGAGGTGGCAGCCAAGATAAAGGCTGCGATGTAAGGCGGATTACTACAATTCTCAGGTTTATTCTTGATTAATTGATATGAAAAGGGGTTGTCTCAAAAGTGACTTGAGTTCACCGAGAGGCAACCTCTTTGAATGTTCAAAACTATCGTGTTTTAGGCGCTAAACAAGTTCAAAAGTGCAGCAAATACCCTCAAAATGTTCA
>Ga0129316_1000379_pt1 | contig 26290 bp, 18 predicted proteins | sample Cm1ome_2_FD_94429 | JGI IMG/M metagenome (GOLD analysis project Ga0129316, IMG submission 94429) | Eastern black-and-white colobus group fecal microbial communities from Wisconsin, USA - Cm1022B metagenome | ecosystem: Host-associated > Mammals > Digestive system > Large intestine > Fecal...
CATAATATGAATTATGTCGGGTTATTTTTTTGCCTATACCACCAGCCCCAGCCGCTCAATTTTCTTGCGGTGTTCGGTGCCGGTTGTCATGATATAAATGCGGGTCGTATCAATGCTGCTGTGACCGAGAATGTCCGCCAGCTTTGCAATATCCTTTTCGATACCGTAAAAGGTTCTGGCGAACAGCTTTCGCAGATTGTGAGGAAATACCTTTCTTGGATTTACTCCGGCATTTTTGCAGAGACCTTTCATCTGTGCCCATATCATTTTCCTGTTAAGCGGCTTTCCGTTCCGAGTGAGAAAGATCACACCGGAGCGGATTTTTTGCTTTTTGGCATAGTCCAGAAGCAGCTTTCTCAGCTTTCCGGGAATCAGAATCGTCCGGGTCTTGCCTTTGAGGTTTACCGTAATTTCTCCCTGCCGAACTTCCTCCAAAGTGAAGAATTTCAGTTCCGATACGCGGATGCCGGTACTGCAAATGGTCTGCATCACGAGCCGAAGCTGTTCGTTCTTTTCCGCCGCCTTCAGTAATCGCTCATACTCCGCCTTGGTCAGTTCCTTTTCCTCCGCACAGTAGGCGCTCCGTTGCAGTTTGACGGATTTAACTTTGCAATCCACCCAACCCATATAGAGCAGGAAACTGTTCAGACTTGCCAGCATGGAATTGATAGATCGAGCCGCATAGTTTTCTTCAAGCAGATGCTTTTTATAATCCACAACCACATCCTTTGTGACGCTCTTTTCACCAACATAAACAGTAAAAGCACGGACATCCCGGAGATATTTCTCCACGGTAGCCGTGCTTTTTTCTTCCTGGATCAGATATTGGTGAAACGCTTCAATCTGTTGCTTTGTTAATCGTCTTTCGTTCATTTTGATTCCCTCCTGAATTTGCTTTTCGCTTTCCATATTGTACCCAAGTTTCAAGCAATTCGTGCCGCCAGCTGAGGGAAAAGTACATTTCGCGTTCCATACACAGTCAGGCTAACCATGTTCCTTTATTTTACCCAGCTATTCTGTGTATGTCAATCTAAATCAACAGACTGTCTGTGCGGATTTAGGGTTTCTGTATAGTAAAATTGGTCATAATACTATGCGAAGGCGGTGATCTGTACGGAGAGAGAAGATTTTTGCAAAAGACTGGTTCAGCTGCGGATGAACAAAGGCGTTTCCGCCAGAGATATGAGCTTGTCCATCGGGCAAAGTCCAAACTATATCAACGGCATTGAAGGCGGTAAAAACTACCCATCCATGGAAACCTTCTTTTATATCTGCGATTATTTTGGAGTCACGCCGAAAGACTTCTTTGATCTGGAATCTACAAATCCCTCAAAAGCATCTGAGCTAATGGAAATTGTAAAGTCCCTGCCCAATGAACGTATCGACCTGCTCATTGAACTCGGCAAAGCGATTCAGAAATAATATGCTTGGCAGCCCCTTCGGGGGCTGTTCCCATCTATAATAGGTAGAAACTCTTCTGAGTAGAGACGTATCCCTGGGTTCAAATTCAAGTTTGGCAAGCAATGCCTTTCTGATCAGAAAGGCTCAAAACAAAAAGATTCCGCCCAAAGGCGGAACTTTCTGTTTCTGCTTGTTGGGGCACATCCCCAATCCCCATTTAACGAAGATTGCATCTTCGGCGGCGCACCTGACGGCGCTTATTTTTCTTCCTGCTGACGTTCTCTCTGCGGTTCTGTTTTTACATTTTCAATGCCAAACAGACCGGCCAGATTTGCCTGATACGTCATCAGCTCACGGTACTCGTCTTTTACTTTGTAGTATTCCGTATACGCTAACTTTTTTGCGTTCAGCAGTTCTGCATACTCTGTCCGAAGTGCCTTCAAAGACGGGAGTTTCTTTTTGTGGCTATCCGCTGGTTTCCCGGAAGTATCAGACGGAAGCAATTCATCAAAGGCGCGTTTTGAAGCCTTGCACAGCTTGATCTCATCCTCATGTTCTTCAAAATACTTCTTTGAATACCCGGACTTCCGATAACCGGCATACACATCTTTGGTTTTCAGATAATTGGTAATGTGCGTCTGGAGAACAGCAATCTCCTTCATGCGTTTTTCGGCAGATGTGATTTCCACAGAAAGTGCATCACGCCGCCTTTTCACATCGGCAACCGATTCCGAAAATGCGTCAAAATCATCCACGCTGGAAAACCCATGCTGCTGATAATACAGAAGCGCCTTTGCCTGCTGTTTGGTAATCTGGTTCTGGATGGACAGATCGTAATAATGCCCACGTCCCTGATTTTGCTTTGCTTCCAGATTGCTGACCAGCTGTGGTTTCTGCTCTGCAAGTGGACTGCGCCGTTTCCTCGGATTGTGGATTCTCTTGCCCACCAGCACTGCACAGATCATATCTTCCTGATAATCCTCCGGAAGCGAGCGCATCCGGATATTGCGTTTCTGTCTTGGATGGCTGAAGGATATATTTTTACCACGGGTAATCGTGTAGCCCGCCTGTTCCATGAGCGAAAGGAAACCATCAAAATCATGCGGTTTTTTTGCCAGCACTTCATCTATATCAAAGCAAAGACGCGCGCGGTTTGAGAGTCTTTCAACATCACCCTGCCAGCGATTGTAGCTCATGCCATGCGGTTTTGGATTTTCTATAACTGACATTCGGTGCTGAACGCAGATCAGGTCGCTCAGCCGCCGCACTGCCAAAGTGCTGCCCCAGAAATTCCGAAACTTTCTCGTACAGTCCAGACTGGTCGAGTTCCAATAAATGTGATTATGGATATGATGCTTGTCTGTGTGCGTACAGACAATAAAGGCATGATTGCCTTTCAGGAATCTCTCGGCAAATTCATATCCGATACGGTTCGCTTCCTCCGGTGTAATCTCCCCCGGCTTAAAGGACTGGCGCACCTGATAGGCAATCACATCGCTGTCCTGTTTTCGCCCGGTCAGCTGAAAATATTCTCTCTTGGAAAGAGCAAAATCCGCATCCGCTGACTCCGGATCACAGGCATAGGCACTGATCAATTCTCCATCTTCGGTCTTGCCCGGATTTTTACCATAGTCCAATCGGTCAGCCAGACATTGCCTGATTGTTTTTCCCTTATTTAAGTGCATGGGAATGATGCGTGTAGCTGCCACGGCAGTTTATCCCCCTTTCGCAAAAATACAGGCTCCTGCCATTACTAGCAAGAGCCTGTCAAATCATTATTCGTATCCGATGCAATTTCTATAAAACAACTTCTGCCCAACTTGAGCAGAAGTTCAGCCATACACACAATCCTGAATCCAGTATTTGAACCGCTGTACCTGCCCCAGCAGAATGATGGAATACAACGGCAGTCCAAACGGGGTAAGAAGAAATGCGGCGATCAGACCGGCAACGCCATGAGCCGTCCTGCCATCAATAATGATGCAGATAGCTCCCAGTGCTGTGGCGATGGCAATCATATTCAGCAAAATCGCAGACGCCTGCACGATTTTCGTTGCAGTCCAGATGAAAACGGACAGCAATGCAATTATCGGTGCAAAAATGATTTTCAAAAATATCTTCATGGACGTAACCTCCTTTTGTTTTCTGATTTTATTGTACAGCTCTATGGCCGGTTCGGCAATGATGCGCCAAGACGCATTTGCTGTAAAGAAAAAAGCGGACGACGGAAACACTGATACGCTCCGCCGCCCGCAGGTCAAACGCTCCATTACTGAAGTTTGGAAAGTCCCGTCAGTATCTCGTTCAGTCCCTTGTAGGTTTCTTTCTGATATGCGAGTATTTCTTCCAAGTCTGTGTCGTAAACACGCCCGGTTTCATGCAAATGCTTTGCAATCTGATTGATATTCGCATTGGCACGTCTGAGCAGATGCAGAAGCTCCTGAATCTGCGGCATATCCAGTCGGATGACCATGCCGTCAATGGCCATCTTGCGAAGAAATGCGCTGAGGTTCGTACTGCCCGACAGCGCCATATTCTTTTGGATCAGATCATACTCCGCCTGAGATGCCCAGAAGTGCATACTGATGTCTCTCGTCTCTGCCATACTTACAATTCCTGCGCTTTGCTCTTACCGGGTTTGCCTACAGTCTCCGGCAGAGGCTTTGCAAGTTTTTTCAGAACGGACGGCTTTTTCTCTTTGGGCGCTTTCTCCAGCTCCCTGCGGAAATGGGTAACGAACAAATCCGTCAGTCCCGTGTGTGCCTGATCTACTACAAAGTAGCAGTTCCTGTCGCCGCCCCAGGAATCAGGATTCGGTGTTACCGGCACGGTCTGCGCCCATACTTTATTGGCCGGGCTGATGCGCCCATCCCAAGCTTTCTGCTGGACGGTATTCGCAAGCACGTACTGAATACGTTCTGTGCTGAACTTGGCACCGACCACATCCATAACCGCCTGCGTGTCCAAACGGTTATCTTTGTAATTGGCGTTGATGGCTTTTTCAATCGCTTCCTTGCAGGCAACATTGGCCTGATAGGATTCACGGTACAGCGGCAGTTCCTCATGCTCCCGCGCATATGCGGCGTCATGCCGGTAAACCGGTGTATCTTTGGAAAACTTCTTTTCCATTCTCATCGAACCTCCTTTTCATTCTGTTTCGGGTGACTCTCTCTTTGCGGAAGCGGCGCACGCAGCTTTGCCAGAACAGAAGGACGTTCGGACTTTGCTGTGATTGCAGGCCGCACCTCCGGCACAGGCTCCGATGTTTCCATCATGGCTTCGATTGGCGTCTTATCGTCAATGTTCAGTTCAATATTGAGCTGTGCCAGACGAGCGGATTTTTCTTTCAGCTCCTGCTCCTGTGGGAATGGCTTGCCCAGTTCCAGTTTAGCCGTTTCCATCTGTGCATGGAGAGTATCCAGTTTTTCCTGTACACGGGCAAGACGATTCTCCATTCCGGAAAGTGCATTGTCGATACGGATAAGGTTGCCGCGCGGATCTTTGCCAAGTTCAACCCTGTGGGACATCTTTCCCTTGAGTGTCAGCACATACTGCTTTCCAAAGTCCTCCAGCGTCAGCGACATCTGAAACCCCCGGTAACAGCCAATCGGCACCGCTTCCAGACCCTTTACATCCTTCATCGCATCCACCAGTGCTGCGCCGGCGTTCTCCTTATCCGTCAGCACATCACCGCGCACGGTCATACCGGCAAACCCATCCTGCGGGTGCGGATGCGCTGCAAGCGTTTCCATATCTGCTTTGAAACCGGCAATATAACCGTTGTTCTGCTCGATTTCTTCCGGGAACCGACGCAGGATATTGTCCTCCAAACGGTACTGCTGGCTCTGGTGATTGGCTTTCATCAGTTTCAGCCTTGCCACATCCACGTCCAAATCCATTTTCTCCTTGATACGCTCATCACCGGCACACAACGCCTTGATTTCCGCATAGGAAAGTGCCGTTTCATCAATATCTTCACAGCTTCGGACTGGAGATTTACTGGTCATAATCTGCGAAATGAATTTCTGCTTATTCTCCAGCGTCTGCCAGAGATATGCATCGAAGGTCGCTTCTGTCACATAACGGTAGATGTGGACTTCCTTATTCCGGTTGCCCTGTCGGATAATACGGCCGCTTCGCTGTTCCAGATCGCCCGGTCTCCATGGTGCATCCAGGTCATGCAGCGCCACAAGCCGATCCTGGACGTTCATGCCCGCGCCCATCTTAAAGGTAGAACCCATCAGGACACGCACCTGACCGGAACGCACCTTTGCGAACAGTTCCTTTTTCCGCACCTCGGTATTCGCTTCATGGATGAATGCGATTTGTTCTCTTGGCACACCCATAGACACCAGCTTTTCACGAATATCGTCATAAACAGTAAACTCAGGCTCCGCCGTCGTATCAATCGAAGCTTCAACGGCATGAAGCTCCGGACTGTCCAGATTTCCTGCAACCGCCTTGGCCGCTTTTGCTGCTGACGCAGTAGTCTTAGGCGTAGAAAGGTCGCAGAAAACGAGCTGCGTCAATTTATCTGCCTGTCCTTCATCCCAGATGCGATAGATATTATTCACACACTGGTTGACCTTGCTGGCCGGGTCATCCGGCAGATCAGGATTGATCACACGCTGGTCAAGTCCCAGCTTGCGTCCATCCGACGTAATCTTCAGCATGTTATCGACCGAAGCATCCACGCTGCCAGAATGGACTTTTGCGGCACGTTTCGACAATTCCTGCACCATGGCCTGTTGGATTTCCGTAGGCTGTGCCACCACGTTATGGTAAACTGCTTCCGGGACAGGAAGATGCAGCTGGTCACTGGTCTTGATGTCTGCGACCTCTTTGAACAATGTCATAAGCTCCGGCAGATTAAAGAACTTCGCAAACCGTGTTCTTGCCCGGTAGCCGGTTCCTTCGGGGGCAAGCTCAATGGCAGTGGTAGTTTCTCCGAAGGTCGATGCCCAGCAGTCGAAGTGTGCAAGACCTTTTTTCTGCAAGGTACCATGCTGGAGATAGCGCATCATGGTATAAAGCTCTGTCATTGAGTTTGAGACGGGAGTACCTGTTGCAAAAACGACGCCTTTGCCGCCGGTCAGCTCGTCGATATAGCGGCATTTTAAGAGCATATCGGAAGATTTCTGTGCATCCGTGGTAGAAAGGCCAGCCACATTTCTCATTTTTGTATAGAGGAACAGGTTTTTGAACGCGTGTGCCTCGTCCACATAGATACGATCTACGCCCAGTTCTTCAAAGGTCACAACATCGTCCTTGCGTCCTGATTCCATCAGCTTTTTCAGCTTGGTCTCCAGACCTTTCTTCGTGCGTTCCATGCTCTTGATGGTGAAACGCTCCGCACGGCTGCTTTTCAGTTCCTCAATACCCTCTGTGATTTCTTCAATCTGTTCTCTGAGCAGGCGCTCCTGACGTTCCACAGAAACCGGAATACGCTCAAACTGACTGTGACCGATAATGATCGCATCGTAATCACCAGTAGCGATACGGGCGCAGAACTTCTTGCGGTTCTTCGGCTCAAAGTCCTTCTTCGTTGCCGCCAGGATATTCGCAGAGGGATACAAACGCAAAAACTCCGACGCCCACTGTTCCGTCAAATGATTGGGAACCACAAACATGGGCTTATGGCACAGACCCAGCCGCTTGGATTCCATAGCCGCTGCAACCATTTCAAAGGTCTTGCCTGCACCAACCTCATGTGCCAGCAGCGTATTGCCGCCATAGAGGATGTGCGCCACAGCGTTCAGCTGATGTTCCCTCAAGTGAATTTCCGGGTTCATGCCGGAGAAGGAGATGTGATGCCCATCGTATTCACGGGGGCGGTTGGAATTGAACAGTTCGTTGTAACGAGTCACCAGTTCCTGCCGCCTGTCCGGGTCTTTCCAAATCCATTCAGAAAAAGCATCCTTGATGGCCTGTTGTTTCTGCTGAGCAAGCGTTGTTTCTTTGGAATTGAGAACACGCTTTTCCTTGCCGTCTGCATCCGTCTTTGTGTCGTAAATGCGCACATCCCGCAGGTTCAGGGTGTCCTCCAGAATACGGTAAGCGTTGGCACGGTCTGTGCCATAGGTCATGTAGGCGTTTACATCGCTGTATGAAGGTGATGACTTCCCGCTGATATTCCATTCTGCTGTAAACGGCGTGTAATGCACCTGAATGTTCCGACGCATATAGAACGGAGGGTCAAAGGTTTCTTCCATAAACTGCTGGATGTACCGCTGGTCAATCCAGGTTGCGCCCAGGCGCACCTCAATCTCCGAAGCATCCAGATCTTTCGGCTGGGAAGAACGAAGTGCTTCCACATTAGGCAGGAATGCGGAGTCTGCCTGTGCAGCCCGTTCCGCTTCCCGCAGCTTCTGACGCACATTGCCGGAGAGATATTCATCCGCCGTCTGCCATTCCTCTTTTACCGGGTCTTGGAAAATAACGCCCTGAAGCCCGGAAATCAGTGCTTCCTCGTCCATACCGGTCAGGTCGCTCATGTAATCCAGATCGACACGGGCCTTTTCTGAAATAGACAGTGCCAGTGCTTCGGAGGGCGTATCCACGCTGGTGACAACCTCATGGGGCTTGATGGTGCGTTTTGTAAAAATATCTGCTTTGCTCTTGAGCTGTTTTTCTTCATCCAGTTCTTCCAGCGTACACAGCAGATAGTAGGAGCTATCGTCCTGAAACGCCAGTGCATTGGCTCGGCTGTTAATAAGGCCATACTTGCCTGTGAAATCATCATACTGGCGATTCAGTTCCGCCTGTGCCTGCCTAATCTGTTCATCCGACGCCATGACATCCATCTGCAGGTCGATGAGCGAACGCAGACAATCCCGCAGTCCTACCATGCCTTTCACGCGCTCAGTTGCCGTGGCATTCAGCGCTGGTTTGCTCATCAGGCTGTTCTGACGATAATAAACCTCTCCATCGGCCACGGTGTAGCTGTAATTGCGCACATTCGGGTCTGCCGGAATCGTATCCGTCATAACTTCATCATCACCCAAATCAGGAAGTTCTGCCGCCTGATAAGTGCCGCGGATGTATTTCACCGCATCGTGAAGCTGATCGGCAAGTTCCAGTCCCTCAATCGGCTCAACCGTGAAGTCCAGCCTGCCATACTGCGTACTTTCAGAGGTCTGCCGTCCCAGAATCATCTCCGGATGTGCAACGAAATAACTGTTGATGGGAAATCCGTCCTCATTTTGTCCAAGATGTACCCAGTCCGGTTCAATCTCCACAGGACGGTCACGTTTTTGCAGGAAGATGATGTCGGATACCACTTCCGTACCGGCGTTTGCCTTGAACGCATTGTTGGGCAGACGAATAGCTCCAAGCAGTTCGGCTCTCTGAGCAATATACTTCCGCACTTCGGGAGACTGCTTATCCATCGTGTAGCGTGAAGTGACAAAAGCCACCACGCCGCCCGGACGCACCTGGTCGAGGGCTTTTGCAAAAAAGTAATCGTGAATAGAAAAACCGAGCTTGTTATAAGCCCGGTCATTGACCTGATACTGTCCAAACGGCACATTTCCGATAGCAACGTCGTAAAAATCTCTGCGGTCAGTCGTCTCAAAACCGGCCACCATAACATCCGCCTTTGGATAGAGCTGCTTTGCGATCCGCCCGGTAATAGAATCCAGCTCCACACCATACAGACGGCTGTTCTGCATTTTCTCCGGCAGACAACCAAAAAAGTTACCCACGCCCATACTGGGTTCCAGAATGTTTCCAGACTCAAATCCCATCCGCTCCAGCGCTTCATACATGGCATGAATGACAGTTGGACTGGTATAATGGGCATTCAGCGTAGATGCTCTTGCCGCATCGTATTCTTCCGGTGTAAGCAGCTCTTTCAATTCTGCGTATTCAGTTTTCCAGTTTTCCTTGTCCGGGTCAAAAGCGTCTGCAAGACCGCCCCAGCCAACATATCGTGAAAGAACCTCCTGCTGTTCCGCACTGGCCTGCAAGCCGCTTTCTTCCAGAGATTTCAGCAGCCTGATCGCATTGACGTTCGCCTGATACTTTGTCTTTGCACCGCCATATCCCAGTTCGGCATCTGTGATGTGGAAATTCTGTGCGTTTTTGCGGAGATTTGACTTGTACTCCTCATACATCGCCCTTTCAGCAGCTTCTCTGTTCGGGAAGTCTTTCCACTCGCCGCCAACCTGCACAGAGATTGGCTGTGCGTCGATCACATCATCTATGCTGATTTCCGAAGATGTTTCCGTTTCCGCAGTCATTTGCGGCTGTCCCGACCAGCCCTCATTCAAGCGGTTCGCATATGCCTGTGCTTCCGCTTCTGTCTGGAAGGTACGGTAATAACCATCTTCGCTGTAATACTGTCCGTTTGCACCGGGATATACCGCATGATCACGAATGATAAACGGATCTTCAAAGGCATCCGAAGTCTGTTCCACCGTATAACGCACCGGATCATCCGGCAGTGCATCCAGCATATCCTGCACAATCTGATAGTGTTCGGAAGAAAAGCTGATGGTACGGCTATTGTATCCGGCATTTGCCACAAGATAGTCGATGCCGGCAGTATCCAGCTGCGGTCGCAGGAGAGTAAGCTCGGCCTCTGTTACCTCTGCTTCCATGTTGACTTGCGGAACCGTCACCTGCTCCGGGTAGAGAACGCTTCGTACACGTTCCACCGATTCGTTCCGAAAGATAGGAAAACCAGTGCTGCTCTGGAAGGTAATGTCCCGCAGAGAAGCTGTGCTGCCATGAATTTCATCCACTACAAAGCGTCTGCCATCCATGGTAAGCTCAACGCCTATCAGGTCGTTATCGCTCTGAATTTGGGATACAGGCTCCATTTCCCGAACTGTTTCTGCTTGCGGTGATACTTTATCCGTCCCTATCGGTTTTTCTACAGTTTCATCGTTCTGGGCTTCAAATTTGGAGCGTTCGATATACTCCCATTCAGTTGCTTCCTGTCTGGAAACCCTTTCTCGAAGTTCCTTCAGATAATCTTCGGCAACCCATTCCGAATCGAAGTCGGCAGTCACGCCGTCTTCGTCCACATACAGTTCGTCCCGAATATCATCCCAGATGCCATAGCCTTCGCCCGTTTCGATCACCGTGAATCGTTCGTAAGGCGTAACCTCACTTTGGGCGGCAATCTGTTCCGCCTGCGCCAGCATACGATCCGTTTCAGTAAAGAACCGTCCGTCATTTACAAGGATTCCAAGCTGACGCTGGACTCTTGCCCAGGGAATGTCTACGGAACCATGATCGGTAACAACCGGAAATGTATCTGCGCCGCCAAAGGCTTCTTTCAGCCACTGAGCCGTTCCGCGCTCCCTGCCATGAACAGCCATATAATCCTGAACACGGGATTTGCTTTCAAAACTGCCATTCCACCGAATCAGCGCCCTGTCAATTTCTTCGGATGTGACAGGCCGCTGAATAGCCGCGTTTTCCAGCTTCCGTTCCGGAACATCCGCTTTTCCTGCCGGAGGTTCTTCAACCGTCGGTGCATCCTGTAGCGCAGAATGAGAAAGCTCTTCCTCCAGCTGCTTCTTCGCAAGCTGTTCTTTCTGCTCCGGTGTAAAATAGCGGTCTTTCTGAACCAATGCGGTGATCCGTTCCGCTACCTTTGTCCAATTCATTTCCACATCTGTGCAACCGGACTTTTGCAGCTTCATGCCCTTGGCGCTGTGATCTTCCCAGCTATGGTCTGCACCTGACAGTGCATGGGAATGACCGCCGATACCATATTCATTTTTCAGAAAATCTGCTTTTTCCTTTAGCGTATGGTTTTCTGTGAAATAGGTGTAGATTCGCCCCTTGCCGCCCTCAATCGAGCTTCCTGTGGTAAGCGAAGCATGGATTTCATCTTCCGTAATAAAGGCGTGGATTTCAGGCATTTCAACCATCTCACTGGCGTATACACGTCGCTCCCTGTCTATCTCTGAAATTCTTCTCCAAAGCTCATCCGGTTTGTGGTAATGGAAGCGAAGCAGGTTCCTATCATGGGCATAAGCGGCATAGAACTGTGCGTATTCTCCCCGGAGCGTGGATAAGAACTCCCTGTCACCCATACGGTCAGCAAGCGCCGCCTGTGCGTTCGGATACCCAACCGGGAGATTGTTCAAGCAGGAAAGATAGCCCTGTTCTCTGGCTTCCTCGCTCAAATCATGGTACAGATAAAGCATGGAAAGCGCAGTTTCGGAACGTACCAGCCCTTCTGCTTCAGCAAGTTCAACGTTCGTGGCATAAGAGCCGTCCTCCAGCAGCTGTCCGATCCGTTCGGCGGCGTCTTCCCATGCAATGACCTGTGAATTTCTTTCATACCGGGCGGAGCGTCCTTTGTGCAGGTGAACTCCATTTTCATCGTACCATGCAGCATAATCGCCATGTTCGCCCCTGATACCGTATCCGCCATGAAACTCTTTCTGAAGCAGTTCTGCAATTTCCGAAATGGACTTTTGCTTTTGGAACGCATCCGCGATATGCTCTCTGGAATGAGCCGTATTGCTGCCAAAGCGCAGAATATCATCCACTTCATTCTGGGCAAAAGAAAAAGCGGAAGGCATCGTTCTTGTGCTTTCCGCTTCATCAATATGCGTAATTTGTTCCATTTCCGTGGCGAACAGGTCAAGGAGCGACATCTGCTCAAACTGACCGGCAACTTCATCCACAAAAGGATCAGAGTCCATGTTTCCGGCAGGGAGCCAGCCATCGTCCAGACCAGCAGGGCTTTCCGCTACTGGCTCAAATTCTGGCTGCGGTTCCTGTTCTGTTAATTGTACACCAGCTCGTTCAGGATGATCTCCTCGGCCTGTGCTTTCAGGCTGTTCATCATGCCCGTCCATTTCAGCGGGTCTTTCCGTTTCAGTTCCTCGGTCACTCCGGCCTGCGCTGCCATCTGTGGCATCATCTCGTCCAGTCTCCGGTGCGCCGTCTCGTCGATCTCCCGAAGATGAGGGAACAGCTCCTCTTTCAGAATCAGTCTGTTCCAGAGGATGGGACGGTGTTCTTTCAGGTATGCTTTCCTCATCTGTCCGTACTTCCCGATGGGTTTCTCCTCCTGTTTGCTCAGGCTGATGTCCGGGATCAGGTAATCTCCGGCTTTCGTGTAGGTCATTTCCATGTGTGACGCTCCTTTCTGCGATTTTCTCGCGCTCATAGTTTCGGATGGTCGCTCCGATTTCCCGCAGCACCTGCTGATTGATGTTGCTCACAGCCGTACCCAGTGCAGCTGCCGCGTCCGGCGTGTTGAAATCAAAGACACTCATAAAATCTTCATGTTCAAAGTAGTCATTCGGGTCAATACCGCATCGGCTCATCAATGAATAGCCGATACTGACCTCTGCGGCATTCCGAAAGGCAACTCCAACGTTGAACTCATCATACTCCTCCAGAAAGGAATCTTCAAGGATGTCGAGAACATCCCGCTTGTTTTCCTCCCAGTATTCCCTTGCCAGCTGTACGGCAACGGCTTCCAGCTGTGTGCCGAGATCAGCATTTTCCGGAATACCGTAGCTGGTTTCCAGCATATGGGACACAGCCGGAATATGCTCATCCCGAAGCCGCCAGAGGTTTACATTTCGTGCATTTTCCCTTGCCCCGGTATCCGAAACATCGAACACATAACGAAGCCTGTCCCGGTCTCCTCTGGTGTCGATGAGGGCAATTCCCCTGGAACCATGGCGCACATAGCGCCCCATTGTGTTGTTCCACACATCGTACTCAGCGCAGGCGGTAGCGTCCGGTCTCTGAGCATGGATCATCACCTGCTCATGGTAAGGGTACTTATACAGTCTGGATGCGGTCGTAAGAAAAGACTGCCAGCGTTCCAGACTTCCCGTCAGCTGGCGCTGCGCTTCTTCCGACATCCGACGGTATTCCTGCAATTTGCTTGCCATAGATCACGTCTCCTTTCAAACAGAAAAGAGCGCCCACCTGACATGGACGCTCCTAACTTCAAACATATTCAGTTTTTTCGCCTGATTTCGATAATCCGGCTCGGCTTTTTACCCGGCGCATTGTGCCGGAGTCCGAATACCATATCCGGCGTCCGTTCAAAAAAGCCAATATCTTTTTTCCAGCTCACCCCACATTTGCAATGCTGCAAGCCGATGAACTGCTGTTTCATTTTCCGCCCACAGTTGGGGCAGACCTTATTGTTTTTTCCCATTATCCTCAGTTCTCCAGACTGTTTTCATTTAGCAGGAAATCATAAACGCTCATAATCAACACGCCGGACTCATTATAATACGGGGCAGGCGTGTCCTTGGTAATGATAATCCGCTTGAAGAAATCCCCGGTCAGCATCAACGACCGCTGTTCCTGCTCCATTTTTGCCTGATCCGGAATTGCATAAGCAGACTGGATATAGTACCGCTTTGAACCTTTATTGCATACAAAATCAATCTCAAGCTGCTTGCGGATGCTGTTTCCCTTGTCATTCGTGTCATACTGCATGATTACGCCCACATCCACATTGAAACCACGGATTTTCAGTTCATTGAAAATGATATTCTCCATGCTGTGGGTTTCTTCCAGCTGTCGGAAATTCAACCGTGCATTCCGAAGTCCCATATCCGTAAAGTAATACTTCACAGGCGTATCAATGTATTTCTTTCCCTTCACGTCATAGCGGATTGCACTGTCAATCAGGAATGAATCACAAAGATAGTCGATATACCGCTTGATGGTCGTATTGCTGATTTTCTTTTTCTTGACCGTTTTGAAGGTTGCCGACAGTTTTTCCGGATTTGTCAGGGAACCGATGGCAGAAGAGAGGATATTCAACAGATCTTCCAACTCAGCCTTATTGCGGATGTTATGCCGTCCGACAATATCAGAAATATAGGTTTCCTCAAAGAGAGATTTCAGAAATGCAATTTTCTGATCGGGCGTTGTAAAGCTGAGTACCAGCGGCAGACCGCCGTAAAGCATATACTCGTCCCAGCCGTCCCGCTTTGTACCCGGATAAACCGACATGAACTCCGCAAAGCTAAGCGGGTACATATGCACTTCATCGCCGCGCCCCCTGAACTCTGTAATCACATCTTTCGAGAGGAAACGGGCATTACTTCCGGTTACATACACATCCACATTTTTCATTCGGGTCAGGCTGTTCAGCACAGACTCAAATTCGCCGAGCAACTGCACCTCGTCAAGCAGCACATAATACATATCCCCGTCTTTGATCTGTTCTTTCAGATGAGGGTAAAGCACGTTCGGGTCACGGAACTGCTTATTCTCAAAAGCATCAAAGGCAATTTCAATGATGTGTGATTCATCGACGCCCTCTGCCAGCAGATGCTCTTTGAAGAGATTGAACAGCAGATATGACTTGCCGCATCTGCGCATACCGGTCACGACTTTAATCAGTCCGTTATGCTTCTTGCTGATGAGCGTATTCAGGTAATGGTCTCTTTTAATATTCATACACAGCACCTCCTAATGAAGATTTTTGCGGTTTACTGCAAAAATCTTCATTAGCATTATACCCGATTCAGGTGCGTTTTACAACCCTTCCTACGAAAGATTTTTGCGGTTTACCGCAAAAATCTGGAATAGGATTACACATCAAAGTCAGGAATCAGCTCCAGCGTGTCAAATTCCGCATCGCTCATCCTTTCCAGCTTCGCAAGGGTAGATTCCGTCAGTGCCAGCAGATCGGTTTCGTCGCTTTCCAGATACCTTTTCATTTCCACAAGTTTCTCCATCAGACCGGTGCGGTTGCCACCGGCAGAGTAGATGCACATCAGGTTCATCTCATCGTTGCTAAAGTTCATCATATCAAATCCCTTTCCGCGCTTTTCATCTGCGCTGTTTTGTCATTCCTTGACGGTGTAGGAGCGTGGAGCATTGCCAGCACAGAGCGCTTTTTGCCATCGGTACGTTCAGGGGAATCCTGCATTGTGCGCTGTGCTTCGGCGAACAATGCCGACAGGTCAGGAGCCTTTTCCTTTCTTTCCGGCTGTTCCTTCGGCCCATTGTTGATGATGCCGTCGATCATCCCATAATCATCCTCCATCGCCATCTCTGCATTTTTGAGATAGTTTTCCGGCAGAAACGCAGGTACAGCTGTAAAGCCCACGCTGTCTACATAGTGAGAGGATACCACACCGTTCTGCTTCATCACAACGATGTCGCTGACGGACAGGCTGTGTCCTGTAAAATCCTGCGGATGGTCGATATTGAACTGCGTATAAAGCGCTTCCAGTTTTTCAGCCGTATTCCCGTTTCGGGGAAGCTGACCGGAATAGACCGCTTCATAATTTCCAAAGAACGGTTCCAGCCCATGCTCACGCAGGTATGCGGTATTCATAAAGCGGAGCGTCGCTGTTTCGTCCTCCCGTCTCAGCTGGTAGATACAGTAGCTGTCTGCCGGATTCTGCCTGAATGTCTCCTGCCACTTGTTTTCTGTAACTACGGGGAACTGTTCTTTTACGGCTTCCCAGTCGGCCCGATCAATGCCAAAGATACCGTCATGGTTCAGGATTTCCGTCTGGTCGAACGCCATCCCCTCGGTATTATCCTCATAGAGAAGATAGACCGGAACATCACGTTCAAACAGTTCCATAGCTCGCTCCTTTGTCAGAGGGAGCATCCCATCATCGGTATAACCGTAGGCGTTTCTGGCTTCCACTGAAATGGCAGGGGCAGGCGGTACCTCCGCTGCCGGAGCATCCGTTTCCTGTACCGGAGGTTGAATGACGATGGCGGCGTTCTGCACATCCAGAATCTTATCCAGGATTCCAATATCCGCGACCTGAAGCGGCACGTTCTTTCCGATCTCATGAAACGCACAGATTTCAACCGCCGCTTCTGCCAGCGTTTCTGTGTCTAAATCCAGCTGCCCGCCGTCAATATCCGTCAGTGATGTTTTATCATAGAGGGTGTAATCCACACCGGTATCCGTCCGCTGCACATGCAGGTACTTATCGTCCACCGTGTAAAGCTGTTCCATCGTCATGGCTGGTTCGGACGCAATCAATTCTGCTTCCCGTTCTTTCAGGATTTCTCCATAATGGCGGTCAATATCATTGATAAGCCCTCCGGCAGTTTTGTTGATTACTTCAAGACTTTCCCGAAGCTCCGGCAACGACTTATCCTTTGACCAGGATGCAATGTAACCAAAGCTGTTCTCACCGGTAGCGATTCCATAATAAGCACAGACTGCATAGGAAATGCTTTCTGCCTGGACTTCTTCCGTGTTTCGGGAAATCTTTGCTTTTTCCGGGTACTGTTCATGCAGAAACTCTTTCACCGTCTGTTCGCCGCCGGTAAAGTTCAATCCTTCTTCGCCAAGATAACGGAAGCCTGCGTCCGTCAAATCAATCGTATCGGCAGTGATAACCGTTGCCGCATGATTTACAACCACATGCTCCTGAATGGTCACGGGCATCCCCGGATCATCGTCTGAACCGCGCAGGTCATAAGCGTATAATCCTTCGGGAAGTTTATCCCGGTCAATACGCCCATTGGAAAACAGGGCAGGCTGTCCAAACAGCTCAATCTGCTGGTATTTTTCGCCCGCTTCTTCTTTATTGTGCAAAAGAGCGTGCGCCATCTCATGGATCGTTGCAGAGACCGTCTGCACTTCGCTCATTCCTCTGCGAATGGCAATGTCCTGATGCTCCAGATCAAAATATCCGTCCATTTTCGCGGTCATGACCTCAATCGAAATGGGAACCGGAGAACTGCGGCGCAGCGCTTCCATGAAAATCTCATAATTGGCTACATTCCCGGCAAGATCATGCGCCAGCTGGGGAAGGGGCTTACCCTCGGTTTGCGATACATCGAACACCGTTACCGGGCGATACATCGGAATCTGAATGGTCTTTTCTTCCGTAATGACCTTCCCATCTGCATCCAGCATAGGGAGCTTCGTATCCGGGTCGAGTTTCTCCTGTTCAATTTTCTTCTTAAAGGGTGTAGGTGCAATGATTTTGATGCCATGCTCGCCTTTGATGACATTTCTGCCAAACTGATTCTTCCACTTATTGAAACCAGCTACCAGCGTAGCGTCCGGTTTCTGCATGTGGATCAGCACCTGATTGTTGACACTGTAATGATGGAACCGGCTCATCGTCGTAAGATACTGTGCATAATTTTCAGATTGGAACAATTCCCTGATTCCATCTTCTATGCTGGCTGTAATCTCTTTGAGCCTGTCCTTATTGCTTTGCTTTTCAGCCATAGACCTTCCTTTCCGAAAAACAGCGCGCAGAGCCGAAGCCCTGCGCCTGTTTTCCTGCTTGATTATTCAGATTTGGGATGTTTGCTCCTGTCCGGCGGCTGATAACCGCCCTCCAAAGCCCTTTTGCTGGCGGCTTCCCGTCTTGCTTTGGAAACGGGTTCCCGTATCGAAACACAGTTTTTCGGCACAATATAATTTTTCGCACCATAGCCGGGTTTCTTTTCCGACCGCACATCCTCCGGGCACTTCTGACAGAGCGCATCCAGTTTTTTAATCAGCCTGCGGTCAAAGGTGTAGACGCTGGCAGTATCGTCTGCATCCGAAAACAGGATAATGGTCTCACGCTCCGCAGGACTCAGCTTCATCTGCTGTCCTCCCGGTCAAATTCAAGGGAATAGCTGGACTTCTGTCCATCGTCCGTCAGCACAATATAGGCAGCGTAGTTCTTTCCGGTCTTTTCAGAATACATACCGCTGACAAAGGTCTTGCCATCCTTCAGAAGCCCTTCCGCCATTTTCTTTGTCAGAATGATATGCTTGGCAGAGAGGTAGCGGTTATCTTTCCAAAGTCCGAAGCGGCAGTCCCTGCGTTCACAGAAGAACCCCGTCCTGCTTTCCGTCACAGGGCTTCCGCAGCGCGGGCATTTGCCGATCACAGGGCGGCCGGAAGGAAACAGCACCTCGGCTCCATCCATCACTTCATAATCCTGCACCAGTTCTGCCACCATGCTGCCAATGCCATCCATAAACTCCTCCGGCAGGAGCGTACCATGCTCGATCTCTTTCAGCCTGTTTTCCCACTCTGCCGTCAGGAGCGGAGACTGGAGCTGTTCCGGCAGAACGGTAATCAGAGAAATGCCTACCTCCTGGGGAATGAGGCTGACAGCCTTTTTGTTCTTCTTACGCTCTACAAAACCGGCAGACACCAGTTTTTCCAGAATACCGGCACGGGTTGCGGGCGTACCCAGTCCCTTGCGTTCCGCATCATCCGGCATTTCCTTTGCACCGGCACGTTCCATGGCAGACAGAAGCGTATCTTCGGTAAAGTGGGCAGGCGGTTTCGTTTTGCCATCCTCAATGACAGCGGAAATATGCTCGAAGATCTGGCCTTCTGCCAGAACAGGAAGTGTGGCTTCCTTCTTTTCACTGTCGGCAAAGGCTTTCCATCCGGCATTCAGAACCGTTTTGCCTTTCGCAGTAAAGTTCTGGTCGCCACAATCCACCGAAACAACCGTCTCCATGTAGGAATACGGTTCACTGACCGCCATCAGCACCTGACGGGCAACCAGCCTCAGCACTTCACGTTCCCCGGCAGGCAATGCGGAAAGTTCCGTTTCTCCAGCGGCCATCGTGGGAATGATGGCATAGTGATCGGATACCTTCTGGCTGTTGCAGACCTGCTTTGCACACACATCTCCAACCTGTTTTTCCAGAATACCGGCGGCACAGGCAGCGATTGCCTGAACGCTGTTTTCCATATCATCCGTCAGGAAACGACTATCGGTACGGGGATAGGTACTGAGCTTCTTTTCGTAGAGAGACTGCAAATAGTCCAGCGTCTGCTGGGCGGTAAAACCAAGGATGCGGTTCGCATCTCGCTGGAGCGTGGTCAGATCGTAAAGCGCGGGTGCTTTTTCGGTCTTTTCTTTCTGCTCCACACTGCGAACAATGGCGTTTGCACCATTACAGGCAGCTTTCAGTGCTTCAGCGGCCTGTTTGTTTTTGAACTTCTCGCTGGACACGGTAAATTCTCCGGTATCCAGCTTCACCATGTAAAACGGTTCCTGCTGAAACGCTTTGATCTCAGCTTCTCTCTGCACCAGCAGGGACAGGGTAGGCGACACCACGCGCCCAACATTCAGTGTACGGTGATACAGTACAGAAAACAGTCGGGTAGCATTGATACCCACCAGCCAGTCTGCCTTGCTTCTGCACAAAGCTGCGGCATAGAGGTTATCGTACTCGCTGCCATCACGAAGCGTTTCAAATCCATCCCTGATTGCAGCATCCTCCATTGAGGAAATCCACAGACGCTTCATAGGCTTTTTGCAGCCGGCCAGATGATATACCGTGCGGAAGATCAGCTCACCTTCGCGCCCGGCGTCACAGGCGTTAATCACTTCGGTCACATCTTCCCGGCGCATCAGGCCGGAAAGCAGATCGAGCTGCTTTTTCTTGTCACGTCCCACGCTGTATTGCCAGTTTTCGGGGATGATGGGAAGCTGCTCACGATTCCATTTTCCGTAGGCTTCATCATACACATCGGCAGAAGCCAGCTCTGCCAGATGACCGAAGCACCAGGAAATCAGCCAGCCGTTTCCTTCAAGGAAACCGTCCTGGCGCTTATTTGCGCCAAGGACAGCAGAAATTGTTTTTGCAACAGAGGGTTTCTCCGTAATCACAAGTCTCATTTTGTCACCATGCCTTTCTCATAATTGGTGCGGAATCTCTCCGCATTGTTATTCTTCATCCGAATCGTCGGCGTCCTCCAGCTCGTCCTCGGTAACGTATTCGGTATCATCCTCGTCCTCATCACCGAAATCATAGTCATCCAGATCAACAGGCCCCTTTGCATCCGGCTTCTGCTTTTTGAATTTCAGGAAGTAAACTGCACCGCCCGCACCAAGGCCGACGATGAGTACAATCAAAAGCATCGGGGCAGAGCTGCCGTTTTCATTGCACGGCTCCGGCTCTTCGGTCGGTTCCGGCTGTGTCGTCTCCACAGGCTTTTCCTGCACCACACCGGTACATTCCGTCAGATTGGTCTTGCACACCGGGCAGGTCGTATCTACATTTCCAGCTTCACAGCGGTTTTTACAGGTGCATTTAACCGTCACCTCACCGTCCTGCATCAGAGCCATCAGGTCAGCCTCATCCACAAGATTCATAAAGTACACATTGTCATTATCCTTATCCCGGTCAATGACGATGTAAAAGGTGTTGTCATTCTTGGACTGAACGGTAATGAATTGCTTGCCGTCCGAAGTCTGCGTCACATCGTCCACAAGCTCCAGATTGCCATCCGGGGTAAGAGGGGAAGGCGGGGTCGTAGTCTCAGGCGTTGTGTCTGCCGGAACGGTCTCCGCTGTACTGCCGCCCGTGCTTTCTTCCGTGACGGTCAGATATTTCCCGCATACATAGCCTGTTTTCTCCGTCACGATGACCTTATACCAGCCATTTTCCTCACCAATGACCTTGACGGTATCGCCGCAGGCCAGTTGCCCGATGATGTTGTAGCTGGTGCTGCCGCCATCACGCATATTCAGCCTGCCGCCCTGGGTCGTGACCGTACCGGTTTTCTCAGTCTGCTTATCCTGCTCAGAAGCCTGCGTCTCCGTCTGGGCGTCATCCGATGCACTGCCATCATAGGCAAGCGCGGGAACTGCCATGGATACCATCATCACCATAATGGCGGCAAAAGCCGCCACACACATGCGAATCCTCTTAATTTTCATCACCATATCCCTCCATTTCTTCCGCATCAGTTTCCGGTACTGCCGACTGCTTTCGGTTCAAAAGCTCTGCCAGCTGTTCCGGCGTCATGCCGATCTGGCGCACCATGCCGACAATATCCGTGTTCTCCAGCTTGGTGATCTGTTCGTTCAGTTTGCGGTTACGCTCCTGCAATGTGCTGATTTTCTCAGCATTTTTGCTGCGTTCCGCTTTCAGTTTTTCAATTTTGGGGTTCATTTCGCTCCTTTCCTACGGGCGGGGCAGTCTTCCGAACTGTAGGAAGTGCTGCTGCCAGTAACTCGTATCAATGCTTACATAACGGATGGGGTCGCCGCAGTGGATCATCATATTGTTGCCAACATAAATGCCGACGTGCGATGCGCCGCTTGTATCGTAGGTCTTCTCGAAGAAAATCAAATCGCCCGGTTTTGCGTTGCCTGGGGAAACATACGAGCAGATACCACGCAGACCTTCTGCGGTCAATCTGCCTACGTTCCAGCCCACGCCGCAATGGTTAATGACCCAGCTGACAAAACCGGAACAGTCAAAGGAAGTGGACGGGCTGTTTCCGCCCCAGACATAAGGATAACCAAGGTATTTCTCAGCTTCCTTTATCATGGCGGCAAACTGTTCATCTGCCAGAGCTTCCGCAGGAATCTCATATCTTTCCTGATCTCCGTAATACTTATTGACATAGGGCGAATCACCAAAAAGGTCCGGCCGGTTGCCCAGCGTAGACATATACACGGAGTAAAGCGACAAATGATCTTCATCCATGAGATAGACAGGCAAATGCGACAGATTGAAATTTTCCAGCGTTACCGTACAGATGCAGTAGTCATACGGAACCTCGACGTCATATTCGTATTCCACGATGGTCATTTCTCCGGTATCCGGGTCGATTTCATAATCATACCCGGTACGGGTCTCTGTGCGGTATCTGGTCTCAACCTCCACATTTTCGCTCAGGGTATACTGCCGGTCAAAAATTCTTTGAAGCAGACCGCTGACCTCATCAATCGTCCATCCACCTTCCTTCATCGCCGTCAGCATGGAAATCAGCACATAGGGGTCATGTTCGATTTCATCCAGCTCAAAGTGGTACTCATCATAATCATGGGTGCTTTCGTAGTTATCCAGATAATCCTGAAGTTCATCCTCAAGTGCCTTATACTGCGCTTCAGCAGCCAGCATATCCGCATCCTCACTTGGATAAGTGGTCATCACTCCGGAGGAGGACATGGAACTCATCATCATGGAACAGCTGGAGATCAGTGTGGAAATCATCAGGAACATCAGGCCGATGATTCCAATTACCACAATCCCTTTTTTGTGCCTTACAACGAACTGCACTGCTTTGGAAGTCGTTTCGCCGGACTTTTTCATGGCTTTTGCGGCAACCTCCGATGCCTTAACCGTATTGTCAACTGTCCTTCCGGCTTTCGCTTCCGCATAGGCTTTTTTGATGGCTCTTTTCTGCTGGAAGCGCGAGAGTGGGCTTGCGCCCCATTCCGGATTTTTCTGCTCAGCAGTCTTATACAGTGCTTTCAGATTCGCCCGGTCAGCGGCACGTTCTGCCTTCAATGCCCTGGCATATGGTCTGTCCTTCATGACACGGTGGGCAGTCTCCAGTGTGCGAAGCGTTCCTTCCGCACTCCCGATCACTTCATGGGAAACGGATGAAGAAGCGTTATCTCCGGAATCTACGGACATTTTCTGATGCGACGCCGCAGACAGCGCATTCAGGGGAGACGCACGAACCGCATGGGACATCTTGGAAGGTCTCTTTTTCTCATTCTCCTCAAAAACAAGGCGTGTCACAACCTGATTCTCCTTCGGGTCATAGACACGCTGTTTCTGGATTTTCTTCTTTTTGGGGATTTTCGACTCAGCCTTTGTGAGCTTCTTCTGAGCCTTCTCCGCTTTTTTAATGGGTTTTTGAAGCTCCGGTGCTTCCAGTTCCTCATCGGTAAACAGAAGCCGGGGCGCTCGTTTTGCCATGTGCATCACCTCGATTCCAATAATAAGGGTATTCAACCGATGATCTCAGACCGTTCAGCCAGAAAGACCTGCTTGCCGGCAGGCGTTACCAGCATCTGCGTACCTTTATGCCCATTGGCTGCGACAAACTCCCGCACAACAAACAGGCCGTTTCGATAGTGCAGTGCATAAGGGTGCATTTTTCCTTTCTGGTCGTAGTAGGCGTACTTCTTTCGGACAAGGTAGGCTGTGAACATACTCTGGGGAACGCCCAGCTCCTTTGCGGTAAGACGGATACCTGTGCATTCCGGGCTGTTCACCAGCGCATCAAAGTACGCCGCTTTGGGAAGTGCTTCGGACAGCTGGGCTTCTGTGAGCTTTAACTGGCCGGAAAGCTTTTTATTGCGGCTGCGTTCCTCAGAAAGTTCCTTTACAACCTGTACCGCGATACCGGCATTGTTCGCCGCTTGCTCCAACAGGGCATCGGTCATGTACGCACCGTGCTTTCGGATAGACGGCAGCACCTCGGCAGTCACCCAGCGCTTAAAGCGTTTTGCACCTTCCAGCTTGCTGGAGAGAATGAGAGAGTAAAGGCCGGACTCGTTGATAACCGTCCTGTTGGGATTGCCTTTCATACCGTCGCGAATCGCGACGGTATTCCGATCCTCCGCATCAACATGTTTTGCGATGGCGTCTCTGACATTCTGATAACCCAGCGCTTTCGCCACTTCCATGCCGATAAACCATGGCTGATTATCAATCAGAAAAGCCCGGATTTCTCCGAACTCTTCATTCTGAAATATCTGTATCTTGTTTTCCATATCTGATCCTTTCTCATCAGCCCGTCTGTTCCTGGGGCTTAGTGGTAATGATTTTGTACAGCTCGGTATCCTTCGGGAACCGGTCAATGAACGGAAGAATCGTGCTTCCATAAAAAAGCAGCCCTTCGCCTTCACCGCTGTGAGTGACATACGAGAGCTGATGGGGAGAGATATTCAACTGTTTTGCAAGAATCTGCCGGTCGCCCGAAGCCTGATTCAGCATGAAAACATAGTCGGAGTTTTCAAAGATGTTCTCTACCTCGCGGGAGGAAAGCAGGTCTTTTACGTTCTGCGTGATACCTGTCGGGATGCCGCCCCACTTACGAAAGCGTTTCCAGATTTCCACGGTGTATGCCGCCGTCTGCTCCTCACGGAGAAGCAGGTGCATCTCGTCAATGTAATAACGGGTAGATTTATGCGCTTCGCGGTTGATGGTCACACGGTTCCACACAGCATCCTGCACGATAAGCATACCGATTTTCTTCAGCTGCTTCCCCAGTTCCTTGATGTCAAAGGAAACAATGCGGTTTTCGATGTTGATACTGGTACGGTGATTGAATACATTCAGAGAACCGGTGACGTAGATTTCCAGAGCTGTCGCAATGTACTGTGCTTCCTTTTCCTCCTGCGTCAGAAGTGCGTTGTACAAATCCTCCAGAATCGGCATATTCTCCGGAACCGGATTTTCCAGATACCTGCGGTACACCATGCGGACACAACGGTCAATGATGGTCTTTTCTACCGGCTGCAAGCCTTCCTTTCCGCCAACGATCAGTTCACACAGGGAGAGGATGAAGTCCGATTTCAGAGAAAGCGGGTTTTCATCATCACTGTAATTCAGGTTCAGATCCATCGGATTGATGTAGTCGCTGGAAGTCGGAGAGATTTTAATGACCTGACCGCCCAGACGTTCTACCAGTGTACCGTATTCCGATTCGGGGTCACAGATGATGATGTCATCGTCAGTAACGAAGAACACATTGGCAATTTCGCGCTTCGCCGCAAAACTTTTGCCGGAACCGGGCGTGCCAAGAATCAGGCCGTTGGGGTTCTTCAGGAGTTTTCTGTCCACCATAATCAGGTTGTTGGACAGGGCATTGATGCCGCAGTACAGCGCACTCTTGCCATTCTGGAACAGCTCCTGCGTCGTAAACGGCACAAAAATCGCCACGCTGGAAGTGGTCATGCCGCGCTGAATCTCAATCTGATTCAGACCCAGCGGCAGGCTGCTCATCAGCCCTTCTTCCTGACGGAAGTCCAGACAAGTCAGCTGGCAGTTGTATTTCTGGGCGATAGAGCCGGCCTGAAACACGTTGTTATCCAACTGTGCTTTGGTGTCTGCCACATTCAAAATCAGGAAAGTCAGCAGGAACATACGCTCGTTGCGGGACTGCAAATCCTGCAAGAGCTTTTTTGCTTCATTGCCGTAGGTAGCGAGGTCGGACGGAATAATTTCCATATCATATCCGGAACGAACCGCCTTTTTCTGCTCCTCAATAGTCATCTTCTGCAAATCGGTGATTTTGCGCTTGATGGTCTTGATTGCCTTGACCTGATCCACAGACTGAACGTGCATTGTAACGATCAGGCTGCTCTGCATATCCAGGAAGTCCGCCAGCATACGGTCATTCAGTTCCGGTGCCAAAATCTGCAAGAAGCTGACCTGACCGATTTTCCTGCCCATGGTAAAGGTCTTGCCATTGCGGAAAGAGAAAGAGCTGGGTGCAATAAAGTCTTTTGCCGAAAGCCCGGTCACGGGCAGCCAACTCCATTCAAACTTGAACGGTTTCTGCTCATCCATGTGGAAAATATCATGCATCAGCCCCAAACGGCGTCTGCCGTTCATGGACTCCGCCTGCACACCCAGCCGTTTGAAGTTATTGAGGACATCCGTCTCAATACGTTCCAAACGGGGCTTTGCATTTTTCAGCGTCTCCGCTTCAATGCCAAAGGTCAGATACTTGGTCTTAATCAGACCATTGTTGCCCTTTGCCAGCTGATTTTTCAGCATCTGGGTGTATTCCTGACGGATACTGTCGTGTTCATCGCCCTTCAGCGGAATGGCAATGCGTTCCGAGTAGGTATCCTTATTGGCGGCAGTGTTGATAAAAGACAGTTCAAAATGCACCGAGCTGTCAAAATAGTTGAGGAAATCACACCAGCCGTCAAAGATTGCGGTTTTGTCCTCATTCTGATTCAGCTGATAGTTAATATCCTGAAACTGCACTGTTTTTGTATAATAGCTGTCGCTTACCCGGCAGATGCCGTCCGGGAACATCCGCTGAAATGGAATGGAATCCTGCGCGGTTTTGTGTCTTTTGTCTTGTCGTCTGGCATTCTGAATGGCAGCTTCAATCTGCTTTCTTTCGGCTCTTGTGAGCTTGTTTGCCTCGGACAATTCTCTGAACCTCCTTGTCTAATTTATCCTGCCGTTCCAGCAGGTCATAAAAGTTTCTGGTTTCGTATGG
>Ga0129316_1000382_pt1 | contig 26169 bp, 15 predicted proteins | sample Cm1ome_2_FD_94429 | JGI IMG/M metagenome (GOLD analysis project Ga0129316, IMG submission 94429) | Eastern black-and-white colobus group fecal microbial communities from Wisconsin, USA - Cm1022B metagenome | ecosystem: Host-associated > Mammals > Digestive system > Large intestine > Fecal...
AATTATATTATCTTTCTTTCTTCCAAAATTAAGAAAATCTAATCCAGATATAATTATAGAAAAAGAAGAAAAAAATACTACTAAAGATACAATAATAGGTAATGATGATTTTGGATATTTAAAATTACCAGGAAAATGGTATAAATTCCAAGATGTAGATGGTAAATCTGCACTTCAATACTCATTAGATTCACAATGGATAGTATCGTTAGAATCATATGAACCTAAGTATGATGATGAGACCGCTGAATATCTTGCTAAAACATCTTTATCTAATTTAATAAATAATGAAGTAGGTGTAGAAAATGCTACAGGTGCTACTGTAAAATTAGCAGGTTATGATGCATATCAAGTATATGGTTTATATACTAATGATAATATATGGCTTGTTGAATGGTTCTTTGAACCAGGAGATGGTAAAATACATTATATTTCTGTAGAAGGACCTGATTATAATTCTGATTATTTCAAAATACCAGAAACATTCTCATTAACAAAAATAAAATAGTCTTTTAATAAGACTATTTTTATTGTATAATTAAGTAGGTGATTATTATGGATATTATTAGTAAATATAATATTGATTTAAAAGATGAAACTGTTATAAGAGCATTTACTCATTCTAGTTATGTTAATGAAACTAAAAAGGGTGAATGTTATGAAAGATTAGAATTTTTAGGTGACAAAATACTAGATTTTATAGTTAGTGAATATTTATATATTAATGATGATTATGATGAAGGTAAAATGACTAAATTAAGAAGTAATTATGTATGTGAAAGTGCTTTAGCATATTATTCTACCAATTTAGGATTACCTAAGTATTTAAGATTAGGTAAGGGTGAAGAATTAACTGGAGGAAGAAGTAAACCTTCTATAGTTGCAGATATATTTGAATCATTCTTAGCAGCAGTATTTTTAACTAAAGGTTTTGATACTGTTAAAGATATAGTATATGAAGTAGTAATTCCATATATAAAAGAAGAAAAAGATTTATTCTTACACGATTATAAAACTATATTACAAGAACTAGTACAAACAGATAAAAAATCTTGTATATATGAAGTAATAGATGAAGAAGGTCCATCTAATGAAAAAGTATTTACTGCTATTGTAAAAGTAGATGGAATTACTTATGGTAAAGGAACTTCTACATCTAAAAAAGATGCTGAACAAGAAGCAGCAAAAGATGCTTTAAGTAAATTAAAATAGAACACAAATGTGTTCTATTTTTTATTCATATCTTGTTAATGTTAATCTGTTTCTACCATTCTTTTTAGATTCATATAGATTTTTATCAGCTTGTTTAATAATACTATCTATCTTATTTCTTACTTCTGGCATATTTGAAGTATCTACATGTCTTATTTTTTCTTTATCAACAAATACTGCTCCCATACTACATGTTAAATTAACATCTATATCATTAACATTTTTCATTTCATCTTGAATACTTTCTCTGATATTTTCATTTCTATATTTAGTATATTCATAGTCTGTATTATTAATAGTGAATATAAATTCTTCACCACCATATCTACCTAAAATACCATTTTTTTCTGGGTTGTTATTAACTTTAGTATGTAATATTTTTGATAAATGATTTAAACATATATCACCATATTGATGACCATAAGTATCATTTATTTTTTTAAATAAATCTATATCTAGCATAGTTAATGAGAAAGATTCTTCATTTCTAACAGCAGTTACTAAATAATCATTTAATGTTTTTAATAATTTTTTTCTTAAATATAATCCTGTAGTTTCATCTAATATATATTCATTTTCAATTCTTTTATATTTAGTTATATCAAGTAATCTAATAACAGTATATTCTTTATTATCTATATTAATTCTTCTTTCTATGCATTCAAATACTTGTTTAGTATATGGATTAAAAAATAGATTATCATCTTTTTTTTCTAATATAGAATACATAAATAATAATTCTTTTCCATTTTCTGTAGACATATCTGGATATAAAATCTTTTTATCAGTTTCACATGATATGAAATATATACAATCATTAAAGCAATTAATAAATTTATCTATGTTCATTTTTATCATCCTCCAAAAATAATTGCGTACTAAGAATTATAACATAATTTTATAAATAATAAATAAAAACTATATTAAAATATATATTTTTTTGTTATAATGTTTATAATAGAAAAATAGCAAGGAGGTACTTTTATGAATTATGATTTTCCAGAATTAGATAATATTTTTGAAGATAGTAATTTATTAGATGAAGATATAAGTGGTATAAATGATATAAGTGATATTGATATTGATGAAACAGATAGAATAATTATGGAATCTTATAAAAATAAGAATAATCCATATAAACCTGATTATATTTTAAATATCAAACATAAAAAGAATTTATCTGAAGATTTAAAAGAATTAAAAAGATTAAAATTATTAAAGGATAAATTAGCTAATCAAAATCCAAAAGAACTTGAAAACGAATTCTTTTCTAATCATGAATGTTTTACTGAGAGAGAAAAAATAAAATTAGAAGCTTTATATGTTAGAACTAAGTTATTAAAAAATAAAGATGAATATGAAAAATTACCTAGTTATGATTCGGTATGTGTTTTAACAAGACTAGTTTTAGCTTCAGTAGATATTGCTAATACAACAGATCTTAAAAAACTAAAACAAGCATTAATACTAATCGAATTAAAATTAGATTTAAATATTAATTTTTATAGTGAAGTAGAAAACGTTTATAAACTTAAAATGTCGTTTTTAAATGATAAAACAAGCAAGAAAAAGGGATTATAGTATGGATAAGATAATAGAGTATTTAGAAAGTCAAATTAATGAAATTAAAACTAAAATAGATGTTACTAATGCTAAAATATCTGAAATACAAAAAAATATTGGTATAGTTGAATCGGCAATCAATGATCCTGATTCAATTGATTCTGATATTTTTAAAAAGATATTTAGTGATAATTTACAATCTCAAATAGATGATCTTTTAGTTTTTAAAGGATGGTATTTATCTAATCCTGATGAATCACAAATTAAAGAAGCTTTTAATTTACTAAAAGAAATATGTACTCCTAAAGTGGAAGAATTAAAAACTAATATAGAAGAATTAAATAATGAAATAAGTTCTAGTAATGAATTAATAAATCAAAATGAAGAATTTTTATCATTTATTAGAAATTATAATGAGGAAACTTATATTACAGAGGAAATACTTGATAAACTAAATGAAATAGTTATGCTTGTTGGTATAGATGATGAAATAGTTAAAATATTTATGGATATTGCTATTAATAATTCAGCGATAGAATCATCAAGAAGAATTACCCAAGCAGAAGAAGTTTTATCTGATGAAACAACAGCGCAAATTGATAGAGAATCACAAGAAACTATTGAAGAAATAAATAATGTAGATGATAGTGTAGAAGAAGATTATAGTAGAAGAAATGAAGAATTCCTTGATAGAATAAAATCATTTAAGACTAATGAGGAATATAAAAACTTAGATAATGATTTATTTGCTAAAGCAGTAGAGATTATGAATAAAATTTCTACTATAGATTATGATGTTAGTGATATATCTTTCTATGAAGAATATGTTGCATTGAATGGGATTTTAAATGATATTGAAGATAATTCGTTTATATTAACTGTTTGTATTAAATTATTAAATAGTTATGAAGCAAATGATATTGAAGAAGTAAGAAAAACTTTAAATGCCTACGAAAATGCTATTAGAGAAGATGAAGTAACAGATATACCTGAATTACTAAGTTCTAATGGATTAGATAATTTATTAGATTTAATGAAAGGTATAAATGATAATTTTAATATGAACGAGTTTATTACTGAACATTTACCATATCTTATATCGCTTGAGACTCTATCTAAAGAAGAAAGAAAAGCAGCTTTAAAAGAAAACGATGAATCAGATAAAATAAATTTAGCTATTTTATTTAAAAATGTTATTGAACTTGTTGAAGATGGTAATATAGATCAAGAAGTAATAGATGAATTAAAATCTATTGAAAAAGATATAGAGTCAATTCTTAATCCTAAAGAAACAACACCTGTAGAAACTCCTACTGGAGAAGATTTTAATGACGAAATATCAACATTATCAGAACCATATAGTAATGAAGATTTTGAAAATTATGTTGTTATATATGATAAAAAAGAATTAGCAAAATCTATTAAAGAAACTGAACAATGGATGCCTGTAACAAATAAAAAATTCTCAGAATTCTTTATTAGAAAAATAAACACATTAATTAATACGCCAATTCCAGAATTAATACATGACCATAATTCACATATTGTAAAGATAGGTAAAAGTGAAAATAATCCATATAAAATATATGGATTAAGACTAGGTGGTTCTGATATAAGAGTTACATTTAAAGTATTAGAAACTGCTAAAGTAGCTTCTGATACAGATAAAAAACATGGTGTAATAATGATATTTAACACATGTTATGGTAAGACAAATAAAGAAGATGAATTGAAAGATAGTATTACAATTTTTGAAAGATATGAAAACGAAAGATATACTAAATTAAAGAAAATATTTGGTGCTAAAAAATATGCGGATGATCAACAAAATGAAATAGATGATTCATACGAAATATTCAAAAAAATATACAATAAAGCAGAAGGAATGGGATCTATATAATATGATTAGAGAGTTTATAAATATTATTAAAAAATATAATGAATATCTAACTAAAAAAATAAATGAATCAAATAAATATAGTGATATTCATGGTATTATAGATAAAATTATCAATAAAGAAGCCGTTAATGCTGAAGAATTAGATAAATTTTCTCATGCTTCTATTGAATTTTTAGATAAATTAGATGGATCAGATAAAAAGAGAATCTCATTTGTAACATTCTTATTAAAGAATAATAAAGATTTAGATGATAGCCAAATTGAATTGTTTTCAAAAATTAAAAGTCTTATCAAACCAAAGAATATTGATGGATTAAATCAAAATGTTGAAAAAAATAATATATTAATAGAAAAATTATCTAGTGATGAACATTTTGATAATTTCGAAGAATTAATATTTGTATTTGATGAATTAAATGCATCAGATGTAGATGGTATTAGTTTAAGTTCTAAAGATAAATATAATATTATAAATGAAATAATTAAACGTAATTATAAATTTAATAGTAATAGAGTAGAACAAAATATAGAAGAAACTGATGGAGCTTTGTCTGATAATTTACCAGAAGAATTAGTATATAGAAATAATAATGAGGATGATATAAAAGCATTATTAGGTAGATATAAATATGATTATGATAAATTATCTAATGATAATAAAGAATATCTTTTAAAACACTTAGATATTAATAAAGCAGATAATATTTTAAAATTATTAAAAGAAAATGGTGTACATATTAAAACAAGAGGTCAAAGAGAAGTGTTCTTATGTAAAATAATTGTTAATTCTTCTGAAGAAATAATAAAAACATTTAAAGCAACTTGCGATAAATATGGTATATCATTTATTGATTATATAGATGAACAACCAAGAATATTAGTACCTAATAGACCAAGAAAACTTAAAAAGAAATTGATTGGACAAGGTATAGATAATAAAGTTTCAACATCTGGTGCGTTTGGTAACTATAAAATCAATATAGAATTCTTAGAAAGAGAAGGATATAATGTAGCAAAAATTATGGATAAATGTAAGGGAGCTCTTTCATATAATCCATATATGCTTCAACATAATTTATTTGTTCTTGAGAAAGAATATGGAATATCATTTAAGTCTGGAGATGCATTTACTGGTGTTATAAACGGAAGTGCTATTCAAAATGCTGATAGCTTTATAGAAGTACATGAAAATGGTTTAGAATATGTAAGAACAAATAATAGTTCTTTAGGTAATGCGAGTCCAAAATCATTCTATACAATTAAGGTTGCTAAAATGGAAGGTGTAGATTTAATGTATAGAGATTCTACAGGAAGAATATTAAAATATTCTCTTTCAGGAAAAACTGATAAAGATAAATATGCTTCTGATAGAAGATTTATAATTATTACAACTCCTACAGAAGAATTAAAAGATACAATTAACCCAGTTCAATATAAATTAGAAAATGAGTTACAAGAATCTTTATATCCAGTTTTAGCTAGAAGTATTACATATATTACAAAAGATGTAATCAATAATAATTATGTTAAATTATTAGATTCACATTATATGGTAGATGAATTTACTTATATTATTAATGGAACTAGAATCTCAAGAAAGAAAGTATTAAGAATAATTAAAAATTTATTATCTAATAATGTTGATATAGGTGAAAATGAAATAAAATATGCATTATCATATAATTCAATATTAACAGAAAAAGATTTAAAAAATATTGAGAACTTTAGATTTGCGTATGCTTCTATGAATGGAGGAAGAGTATTAAATGGATAAATTATTAAAAATAGGTATTTCTGAAGAAACAATTGATAAAATGATTGAAGTAAATGATATTTTTCCAGTTGAAGATTTAAATGAAGATTATACTAATACATATAAAATCATTGGTACTCTTAAAGAAATAAAAGTTGATGATGAAGCTATTGATATGTTATTAATTAATTTTATAGATTTATTTTTAATGGATTATGATGATTTTACTGCTAAATTAAAAGGAAAAGATTTAACAGATGTAGCTAATAGAATAAACTATGATTTAACTGCAGTTGAAGAGATATTTTTAGGAGAATAGAGCAATTTGTTCTATTCTTTTTCTTTTAAATTCTTGTTTTAATACAAAAATTATAGTATAATTTTATATTGTGAATAGTAGGTGTAAAGTATGCAGTTAAAGAAAATAAAAATGGTAGGTTTTAAATCATTTGTTAATCCAACTGAAATAATATTTAATGGTAATATTACTGGTATAGTTGGACCAAATGGATCTGGTAAAAGTAACATAGTTGATGCCATAAGATGGGTACTTGGTGAACAATCAGTTAAATCTTTACGTGGTGAAGGAACTATGAGTGATGTAATTTTCTCTGGTAGTAAGAGTAGAAGTGCATCTTCTTTTGCGTCTGTAATTTTAACATTTGATAATAGTGATAGATATTTACCTATAGATCTAGATGAAGTATCTATTAAAAGAACTGTATATAAATCCGGTGAAAATGAATATGAAATTAATAATAATAAATGTAGATTAAAAGATATAACTGACTTATTCACAGATACAGGAGCATCTAAAGAATCTTTTAACATAATATCTCAAGGAGATATCGCAAATATTTTATCTTCTAAACCTGATGAAAGAAGAGTTATATTTGAAGATGCATCTGGAACACTTAAATATAAAAAGAGAAAAGAAGAATCATTAAGAAAATTATCTAAAACCAATGATAATTTAGTAAGAGTTAATGATATTATTTCAGAAAATGAAGTAAGAATAGCTCCATTAAAAGAAGCTAAAGAAAAAGCTGAAATATATTTAAAGGATAAAAAACAATTAGAAGAAAATGAAATAGCTTTAATTGTACATGATATAGATGATTATAATTTAACTTATAGAGAAGCTAAAAAAGAAATAGATGTATTAAATGATAAAATAACTGAAATACTTTCTAAAACATCTACATCTCAAGCATTTATAGAAGAATTAAAAACTAAAGTTAATGAATTAAATGATAAATTATATTCTAAGCAACAAGAATTAGTAGAAACTAGTTCTAATGTAGAAAAATTATATGGTGAAAAGAACTTAATTTCTGAAAGAAGTAAATATGATTCAGATGATATTAAAGTACATGATAATATGCTTTTATTAAAAGAAGAATTATTAAGTATAGAAAATGAATTAAATGTACTTATTTCTAGTAAAGAAATTAATGAAAAAGAAAAGATAGAATTAGAAAAGAATTTAGATGAAGTAATTAAAAATGTTACTAAAGAAGAAAATAATAAAAGGGACTTATTAAATAATACTAATGAATATATCAGAAATATATCAAAATTAAAATCTAAAAAAGAACAATTAGAAAACGATATAGAAAGTAATTCAAGTTTACCATTTTCTGTTAGAAGTGTACTTGCTAATCCTAAATTAATAGGTATAGAAGGCGCAGTTGGTAACTTATTTGAAACTGATGAAAAATACGTATTAGCATTAGATGCAGCACTTGGATCTACTTCTAGTTATATAGTAACTGGTAACGAGAATAATGCTAAAGATGCAGTTAATTATTTAAAATCTAATAATCTTGGGAGAGCAACATTCTATCCTATGAATGTTATTAAACCTAGAAATATGGATAGTGAATCATTAAATAAATTAAAATTTGATGATAGATATATATCACTTGCGATAGATTTAATTAATTATGATAATAAATATGATAATGTACTTAGAAATTTACTTGGTACAGTAATTGTTACTAAGACATTAGATGATGCTAATAAAGTATCTAAATTAGTTAATAATCATTATAAAGTAGTTACTTTAGATGGTGATATAGTTAATGCAGGTGGATCTATTACAGGTGGATCTATTAAAACTAAAAACAGTGTATTAAATATTAAATATGAGCTTGAAGAAGTTATTAAGAAATTAAATGAAACTGAGAATAATTTAAGTATAACTGAAGATAAGATTAATATTAGTGATGAAACTTATTCATCATTAATGAATAAGAGAAAAGATTTATTAATTAATATTAATACTAAAGATGGATATTTAAATGATATTAATAAAAAATTAGAGGATTTAAATAATAGAAAAACTTCAATTAATAATGAATTAAATAGTAATATGAAAACTGTTAATAATGTTATTAGTGAAGAAGAAAATGAAATATTAAATAAATATTATTCTGAAAAACAAAAAAAAGAAAATATTGAATTAGAAATAGAAGAAATAATTAAAAATTTAGGTACTAAGAAAGATGAACTTTATAATTATGAAACTAATTTAAAATTAGAAAATGGTGATTATAATAAGTTACAAGATGAACTAAAGAAAAATGAAATTACAGTATCTAAATTAGATGTTAGATTAGATAATTTACTTGAAATATTAAGTAGTGATTATTCTATGACTTATGAGAAAGCTAAAGAAAATTATGAATTAAATATTCCAGTAGATGAAGCAAGAACACTTGTTACTAAATTAAAAAGAGAGATTAAATCTCTTGGTGAAGTTAATGTATCTGCTATTGAAGAATATAAAGAGGTTAGTGAAAGATATGAATTCTTAACTAAACAAAGAGAAGATTTACTTCATGCACAGGATATATTACTTGATATTATTAAACAAATGGATGAAATAATGAAAGATAAATTTACTGAAACATTTAAGAAAGTACAAGAAGAATTTAGGAGTGTATTTAGAAAAATGTTTGGTGGTGGAGATGCAGAACTTAAATTAACTGATCCAAATAATATATTAGAAACTGGTATAGATATAGTTGCTATGCCTCCAGGAAAGAAAGTTAAACATATTTCTTTATTATCAGGAGGAGAAAAAGCTTTAACAGCAATATCTTTATTATTTGCAATACTTAACGTAAGACCTGTACCATTCTGTGTACTAGATGAAGTAGAAGCACCACTAGATGAAGTTAACGTAGATAATTTTGGTAGATATTTAAGTGCATTTAAAGATAAAACAGAGTTTGTTGTTATTACACATAAGAAGAAGACTATGGAATATGCAGATTATTTATATGGTGTTACTATGCAAGAATCTGGTGTTTCTAAATTAGTTAGTGTAAAATTACAAGATTTAAAATAAATCCTTGTAATTTATAATAAAAGTAATTATAATACTATGGAAGAAAAGAGGAATAATAATGAGTAAAGTATATATTTTTGGTCATCAAAGACCAGATACAGATGCTGTTACAGCAGCAATTACATTATCATATTTAAAGAGAGAATTAGGTTTAGATACTGAACCTAGAGTATTAGGTTCATTAAATGATGAAACTAAATACGTACTAGATTATTTTAAAGTAAAAGAACCTAAACCATTATATGATGTTAGATTACAATTAAAAGATATTAATTATCATAAAAATATGTTTATTAATGGTAATACTACTATTATAGAAACTTATAATTATTTACTTAAAAATAATATTACAGGTGTACCTATTGTAGATGATGATAATAAATATTTAGGAATAGTTACATTAAAAGATTTAGCAAGAGAAATAATTAGTGGTGATTATAATAAATTAAATACTAGTTATGATAATATTTTAAAAACATTAAATGGAGATAAAGTATTAAAGTTTAATGATGAAATAGATGGTAATTTATTAATTGCTTCATATAATCAAACTACTTTCTTAAAAGATGTAGAATTAACTAGTGATAATATATTATTAGTAGGAGATAGACATCAAATACATAAATATGTTATTGGTAAAAAGATTAAATTATTAATAGTAACTGGTTCTAATGAAGTATTAGAAGAAAATATTAAACTTGCAAAAGAAAATAAAGTTAATATTATTAGAACTCATCATGATACATTTACTGCATCTAAATTAATTGGTTTAAGTAATAAGGTTAAAAATCTTATTCATAGAGAATCAATAACATTTAGAGAAACTGATATATATGATGATTTCGTTGAAGAAACTAAGAAATTAAAACATAATAACTATCCTATAGTATCAAATACTGATAAATGTTTAGGATTAATAAGAGTAACTGATATAGTTGAAAAAAATAATAAAAAAGTAATATTAGTAGATCACCAAGAATTTGAACAAAGTGTTCCTGGTATTGAACAAGCTAATATTATTGAAATAGTAGATCATCATAAAATAGGTAATGTTTCTACTAAAAATCCTATTAATTTTAGAAATATGGTAGTAGGTTCATCTAATACTATAGTTCATGAATTATATAAAGAAAATAATGTTAAAATTCCTAAAGATATCGCTGGATTAATGCTTTCTGGAATACTTTCTGATACATTAATTCTCCAAAGTCCAACAACAACTGATTTAGATAGAGAAGTAGTTGAAGAATTAAGTAAATATTTAAAAATTGATTATAAAAAATATGCTTTAGATATGTTTAAAGCTGGTACTTCTTTAAAAGGTAAAACTAAAGAAGAAGTTATTAATACAGATCTTAAAACATTTACATCTGGAGATACTAAATTCGCTGTTGCTCAAGTATTTACACTTGATATTGATGAAATTAAGAATGAATTAGATGAATACTTAGATAAGTTAAATGAAACTAATGAAAAATTAGGTTGCGAATTTACTATGTTATGTTTCACAGATGTTATTAAGAATGGTTCATATGTAATTTATACTGAAAAAGCTAAAGAAATTTTAGAAAATGGATTTAAGAAAACTCCATTTGATCAAATGACATATATACCTAACTTGGCATCTAGAAAGAAACAAATGGTACCTGTAATTTTAGGAGAATTAGAAAAATAACGACTAGTCGTTATTTTTTTTATAAAATTATTTTTTTTTATTGAATTATTGACTTGATTTATGATATAATTTTTTATGAAAATAGGTGAGTATATGAAAAATAAGTTGAGAAATAAGAGAATAGCTATTTATATAGCTTTATTAATTGTTTTATTAGGAGGCAGTTTTGTTATTTATCAAGTTATAAAAGCTGATAATAATACTGCTAGTTTTAGTACTATTACATTAAATAGAATCGAAACAGGTACTAATTATGGTTCATTTGATTTTGATGGACATGATTATACTGCAGAAAATAGTATTGAATATTCTTCTAAATCCATAGTTGGTGGTTATGAAGGTAAAGATGCTAATGGAGATAACAGTATAGTTAGATCATTTGATAAAATAGCATATCATTTTAATTATACTTTGTTTGATGAAAATGGTAATGAATACTATGATAATTCTGCTTTAACTGTTAGAATTAGAGCAATTTTTGATAGTTCTATTTCAAATTTAGTATCAATTAATGATTCTAATTGTCAAAGAGAATCTGATAATGTTTATTCATGTGCTTATTCAGGTAAAGAATTATTAGAAAATTCAGGTTCTTATGAAGATGTTCTTAATGTTCAAGTATTAAATGCTGAAGTAGGAACATATATTGATCCAAGATTTGAAATATCAATTGATAATTCAGTAACTGGTTCAGTAGTTTTAGGTTATAATGGAGAAACTGATAACCCTAGTACAGATTATGATGAATCACATTATTATGAATTTAATCAAGGTAATTATGATAACTTATTTAGAAATGTTAATCCAATGCCTACAGTAGTTAGTGCTGCTCCTGGTTCATATATAGTAGAATTATATAATCCAAGTACAACACAACTTGCTAATTTAAATGGAGAAACAGGTAGAATAATAACTTATTATGCTGCTATTAGATTAAATACTACTAATGGTATTTCAGGATATCATTATGATTTAAATAATATTTCAATGAATGTTTCATTCTCACAAGATAATAACAATGTAGTTTCATATCCTAATTGGATTAGATTATATGATAATCAAGAAATAGAAGGAATAACTCCTTTAGAAGTTGGATTACCATATAGTACATCTAGTATAGGAGATACAAATAAATATATTAAAAACCCAGGTAATTTAACTGTTAGTGATAATGGTGGTTCATTTGGTTTAACATTAAGTGGATTTGTAGTTGGACTTGATAATCCAACACTAGCTGCTGATGGAAGTGGATTAGATACATCAAATCCATATTTAGCAACTATAGCATTATCTAACTTCTCTGGAAGAACAGTAGATGATGGTAATAATGATATTGTTAATACAATAACACTAGAAAATGGCGGTAATGTTATTACTAGTAGTATGATTAATGCTTATGAAGTAAATGGCACTGATTCAGTAGGAAATGGTGAAAATAAAGATTATTCTTTATCTACAGCATTCTATAATCAAAATGGAACTGAACCATTATCATTAAGATTAGGTGGTACAGGAGCTGTATCTAAGGGTACTACAACATTATTTAAAACTATATTTAACTATCATAAAGCAAATTCAGATCAAGGTTTAAAAGAAGTATTTAAATTTGATACAAATGCTTATAGAGTAGTTCCAAGAGGTATAGAAGATCAAGTTGATATTCAAATAATTTGCGGTGAAAGTGCATGTGAAGGAATATCTAAAAATGATTTTGAAATAACTTATGTTACTGGTGATTTTAATCCAAGTAATTATTCAATTAATACAAATTATGACAACATGAGATTAACAGATTTAGAAAAACAAGTAGCTAGTGCTGAATGTCCAGCAATTGATTTAAGCAGTTTAGATGCTGATCAAGTTCAAAATTTATATGGGGGACCATGTTTAACACCTAATGCAGGATTAGAAACTAATTATACAAGTATATATGATGCAGTTACTGCTGATAATGAAGAAATACCTATTTCTAAGGTAATAGTACAAACTAAAGAGGGTGTTACTTTACCAGATAATTCTAAAGTAATTATTGGAATAGGTGTTAGAGTTAGAAATGTTAGTGATATAACTCATAATTATCAAGCTACAGTTACAACTTCATCATCTGATTATGATAGTGAATTAATTTATTATATACCTAGAGGTGATTTATATGCACCTAGGGTAACAGATCCAAATAACTATATTAAATCTATATATCAATATAGAAATGTAGCATTTACATTAGATTATATTGGAGATGATTTAAAAATTGTTAATTTTGCTTCAAGACAAGATTTAACAGTTACAAATACAAATTCTGATGGAACAACAAAGATTAATTATAGAACAACAGATAATGATACAATTGAATATTTATTAACTACAACTATTACAGATAATGCAATGGATGCAGGAGCAGATGATGCATGGTATATAACAACATTAAGAGTAGGTGTAAGAATACCTAGTGAATTAGTTTATATACCAGATGATGATTTAGGTACTCCAGCAGTATATCCTCAATCTGATGGTAGTGTAATCTTAATTTATGACTTACCTTATACTAAACCAAATATGGTTATACCACCAATTAAATTCAAAGCAAAACTTGATCCTAAGTTAAAAGGAGACACAAAGACAATTACTGTTACGTCTGATAGTCATGCTATAAATATTAATGGTGAAGAAGATACTTCAGTAATTGGTGCAACAGGAACTTCATTCTCAATTTATGGAACTGGTGTTAGTGAAGTAATTGGTGAAATGAGAGTTGGTGAAGCTGGAACTGTTGTAGAAAAAGATACAGAATTCAGTTATATTATTAATGCTTATAATAATACTGGAGAAGATGTTAATGATTATTCATTTATAGATGTTCTTCCTTATACTGATAAAGAAGAAGCTAATAATGAAGGCAGAGGATCTAAATTTGCAGGATCTTATGAAGTTAAGATTTATGCTCCAAGTATAGCTGCTTCTAAGATTAAATGTAGTAAAGCTGATCCAAATACTATATCTAAACATGTAAATGACCAAGATAATGAAGAAAATAATATTTGGGAAGATTGCGGAAGTGCATTAACTGATTATGAAAGTGGAATTACAGCATTTAAAGTAGATAAAATAGCTATTGCTAATGATTCTTATATGGATGATATTATTGTTTATGTAAGACCAACTGGTAATAATTATTCTGATAAATATGCTAATAACTTTGTTGGTAAAACTAAAAAGACTAGTGAAAATGTTTCAAATACAATTACTGTTTCAGTAGTTAATAGAAATATTTCTGGTAGAGTATTTATCGATAATTCAGGTATGGGTGTTCAAGATGAATCTTCTACATATGTAGAAAATATTCCTGTAACATTATATAAAGTTAAGAGTAATGGTGCTCTTCAAAATATTGCTGAAACATCTACAGACGCTGAAGGTAAATATATATTTGAAAACTTAGATGTTGGTAGATATAAAATTAGATCTAAATATAATACAACAGTTTATGATTTAACTTTAAGATATGCTACTGAAAATAGAGCAAAAGATTCTGATGCTTATAAAGTTGATAATGAAGGTACAATAGAAGTTAGTGATAAGAGTGAGACAAGTAAAGGTATTTCTTTAACTAGAACTGTTACATCAGCTTCTAATATGGATATTGGATTACTACCAAGAACTACATTCGGATTTGATATGAAGAAATATATTACTAGAATAGACTTAACTAATAATGGTATATATGATTCTAAATTATATAATAATGAATCTACTGTTAATTTAAGTGTAGTAAATCCTAATAGATTTAGTGCTAAAGTATATTATGGTATATCTTTAACTAATAATTCTTCTATTGCAGGAATAATTAATCTAGTTGAAGAAGATATTCCTGAAGGAATGATATTCGATAAAACTTTAGAAGAAAATAAAGATTGGTTTGAAATTAATGGTAAATTACAAACTGAAGCTTTAAAAGATATAATTATTAAACCAGGTGAAACTAAATATTTACAAATAGTATTATATGTACCTGAAAGAAATGAAGCTGGAACATTTATTAATACTGCTAGTGTATTAGAAATGAAAGCTTATGATCCACAATTAAGTCCTGATCAAGCATATTCTAATAGTAATGAATATAATGTAGGAGATGCAATTAGTTTTGCTGGTGTTAATTGGCACGTAGTTAGAAATAATAATGGTATTCTTACATTACTTGCTGATTCTGGTACATTAAGTACAAAGAGAGCACATGCTACTACACCATATAAATGGAGTGAATCAGTAATTAATTCTTATATTAATTATGAATGGCCAACACAAAATAATTTAAATACATCTATATTAGTAGATGATGCTATGTGTGATGATGCTTCTGGATTACCTGGAGGATCATATGGTGGAATTCCTAATACAATGAATCCTTATGGATGTGTTAGTGGAGCATATACAGTTCCAAAAATTAGATTATTATCTAAAGAAGAATTTGAATATGTTAAGAGTATTAATTTAGTTGATTATTCATGGTTATACGGTGATAGAGATTATTGGTTAACTAATTCAATTGATAGTGAACTTTCACATGATCAATATGGAGTTAATACTAATGCAGATGTTACTAATTTAGCAGGATATGTTAATCATGTTTCTGGTGTAGTTAGTACAAAAACTAGTACTACAGAATTAGAAGTTAGACCAGTAATTGAGATATCAACTTATAATATAATTCCAGAGTAAAAAAAGAGAAGAAATTCTCTTTTTTTTATTTACTTTTTTGGCTATTTAAGGTAAAATTATAATGAGTAATAATATAGAGAGGTGTCTTATGAAATTTATTAAAAAATATGTAAAATTATTAGTAGTATTTTTCTTATTAATAGTTTTAGTTTTAAGTGGAATTTTTATTATGAATAATAGAAATCCATACAAGAATGAGGGTTTTAAAGGTTTTTATTATAGAACTTATGCCAATGGCAAATGGTCTAAATGGTGTAGGAATGGAGATATATGTGGTAAGAAGGGAGCTCCTATCACAGATATTGAAATAAAAACAGGTGATAAAGTAAATGGAAAATTACTATATAACGTTTACAAAAATGGTAATTTTACTGGAATGGACTCAGTTAATCAAAAATTACTAGATAACACATCAAATATAGAAGCGTTAGTATTAACAAGTTCTGATGATATATTTAAAAATTATAATATTTATTATAGAACTTATAATGCTAAATATGGATGGATGGCATATAGTGATGGTAATCAAGTATTATATGGTGCAAATGGTATCAATGGTGCAGAAGGATTTGTAATTGAACAAGTACAAATAATAATACTTAAAAAAGATTCAAAAGTAGAAATTGATTTAGATTTTAAAAATGAAACAAATTATGGCTTTGATATAGAAGAAAATTTAGAAGAACCTGAAACACAAGAAACAGAAAATATAGAATAGGAGGATTTATATGAAAAATAAAATTAAATATTTATTATTAACATTATTTATTTCTGCAACAGTTTTACTAGTAAATCCTGCTAATGCATATGCTGCAGGGGCACAATTATATCCTGGTGATTCGTGTGAGGATATATCAGGAACATTTAATGTAACATATTCAGGTAACTCTGGTCTTAATCCAGTTGTTTCTGAATTAATAGGTGGTTTAAGAGCAGGTACTAATCATTATTATGTTGGTACTAATAGAGCTCCAGCAGTTTGTATATCTGCTGAGAAACCTAGACCTGCATCTGGAGGTACAGTACAAAAATGCCGTGGTATTAGTGTTTTTAGTACTAGCGATGATGCTTTAGATGAATTAAATGGATATACTAATTCACAAATAATTATAGGTATATTAAGATATATTTATACTGCTGATGGGCAAGATTTTACATTAGGACATATTATTTTATCACATATATATGGTTCTGATGGTGAAAATTTTTATAACAAAGTATATCATGCTGAACACTTAGATGGTGGTCAATTGTTTAAAGGATTTGTTTCTAGATTATTAGCATCTGGAGAAATACCTTCAAGTAGATCAAATGCATATTATATTTATACTCCAAGTAGTGGACAAACATTATTTATTTCAGAACAACCTAATGGTGAAGGTTATGGTGGAGTAGCAATACAAAAAGCTATATCAGATGGCTCTGCAGTAGATGGATATGATTTTGAATTATGGAGAGGTGCATGTGGCACAGGAACTAAAGTAGGAGATTATCAAACTAATTCAAGTGGGGTAATTGCATATTATGGTAGTGGTACATCAACTGCTACATCAGATATTCCATTAGGAACAAGTTTCTGCTTTAGAGAAAAAACAGATGCTAGTGGTCATGCATTAAGAAATGGTCAACCAACTGAATATAGACCTGCAACTAATAATATAACAGTATCTGCAAGTTCAAACCCAACTGGGTATAATATGTACACACTTACTAATACTAAAAATACAGGTAACAAAGGATATATTCAAATAAGAAAAACAGTAGCTGCTTCTACAGGTCAAGCTCAAGAATTAGATGCATATTCATATGTTGTTTATCATATGCCATGTTCTCAAGTAACTTCTTCTTCACCAGGAACTGTAGTTCGTACTGATAATTATGGTATGGTAGACTATGGTAAAGATGCAACTGGTGCAGGTCAACTTGATATAGGTGATACTTATTGTGTTCAAGAAATGACAAGAACATGTGACAATGATGCAAGTAAACAATGTGCTGTAAGATGGAAAGGTGGAACATATGTTACAACAACATTCTCACCAAGTGTTAATCCACAACAAGTACAAGTAAATTCTTCAGTTAACTATGTTTCATTCTTAAATAGTGATTCACCTAGTCCATCAGATGAACAATATTGTTGGACTTTAGCTAAATATATGGAAGATAGAAATGAAAGAATTCCTTTAGCAGGTGTAGCATTTAGAATGCAACATTATGAAAATTATACAAGTTGTCAAATTGGTACTCAATATACTACTGCAAGTGGTTGGGTAGGATGGAGTTGGGAACACCTAGATTATTGTGAAGGTGGTCATACTTCTAGAAACATAAAAGATTTCTCAGTTACAGAACAACCTGGGCATGCAGCTGGTTGGTATAGATTTATTAATGGTAGAACAGGTGCACAAACACCATATGTTTATACAGCGTCTGGTGTAGGACCATCTGGACCTTCTATCGATACTGGTGGCTATTTAGGTGGATGGTCAGAAGCAAATATGAGAATAACAGATAATAACGTTGGTTTAGGTTGGGATATTGCAACAGATACTGGAAATGCAATGCCACCTCGTTCAGAAGGTAAAACTTGTACAGCAGAAGATATGACTGTAATTAATACAAAAGTTTATTTCTGTTTAAGAGTTAAAAAAGAAGATGAAAATGGTGAAGCAATTGATCCATCAGCATTCAGTGAAATGAAATTCTCAGCTACTAATGGTTCAAGAACTATTACTACAGATGATGCTGAAGCAAGTATAAATACATCTACTGGTGTAGTATCATTCTTTACAGGTGATAGTGATCAAACAGGCGTAACTGAAGGTGATTGGTGGATTAATGAAAGTAATCCAGTTTGTGGAACAAACCGTGGTAGAAAATTATGTAATAGTCCAATTAGAAGATTAATTGCTAATGACTGGACAGTTACAGAAGTAGCTCCACCAGAAGGATATACTTTAAATACAGATACAGTATTAACAGTTAAACCAATTCAAATGAAAGCATATCAATATAATAACCAATTAGCTTCATCTTATGAAAGAGCTAAAGCTGATTGCTTAAGTGGTGGAACTAGTGGTGGTGAAACATTCACAGATTATGTATTTGATTCAAGTAGAGGATATTATGTTGATGCTGATCATTATACAAAAATTAATGATTTAACAGTTAATAATCCTGATGAAAATGTTAGAAATCAATATATTATTAAAAATAAGAGATTAGTATTACAATGGTTCAAGAGAGCAACTGATGATCCAGATACAACTCCAAATGATGAAGCACAATTAAATGGAGCTAAATTCGTTGCTAGAAGACAAGATGGTGGTACTGATGGTAAAGCATACGCTAAGATTAAAGATATTAATGGTGATGGACAAATAACATTAGCAGATAGAAAATCAACTAAAGATTCTAATAACGTTGAAAAATTATGTTATGTAACTGATGGATATCAAGCTACAGCACCTACAACTTATATGGAATCTGGAGATGTAAGTATTGCTCAAGATGGTTCAATGCCTGGTGAAGTTTGTTTATCAAATGTTAATGTAAGTAAAACAAATCAAAATTATGTGATTACTGAAATTGATTCAGCTGATTCACATACATTTGGTGCAAGTAAAGAAAAAGTTGTAGCAACAACTAAGTTCTTTGTGTCAAGATCAGATACTAATACAATTTATAACTATTCAACAGAATTTGAATTCCAAAAGAAAGCAACTGCTTATGATGAATTCACTAATGAAGAATTAGCTAATATGATGTTTAGTATTTATAGACAAGATACAAGTGGTAATGCTACAGGGGATCCAATTAGTTTATATGTAGCAGGTAATGGTATATATGATTACTTAAGAGGAGATAATCCTACTACAATATTACATGTAAGAGCAAGTGATTTAAAATTTGTTGTTAAACATTTACCAAAAGGTAATTATGTAGTTAAAGAAATGGTTGGTAATACTTGTGAAGATAATACTGATCCTTCAACATGTATTGGATATTATATACCAACTAATAATGATCAAAGATTTACTATTACTAATTGTTCTAGTAATGTAGCATCAGCTTGTGGTAGTGGAGCTTATGGTAGAGTTACTGCAAACATTATCAATACTCCAACTGAAATTAAATTTACTAAAGCTGATTTCTATCATGAATATGATCAAGCTGATGTTGCAATTGAAGGAAATAATGTTCCTGCAGAATTTGCTAATGATAAAGAACGTAGTGATTTTGATAGAATAGTATTTACTTTATATGATAAAGATGGAACTCCATTAAAATTACAATTTGTTGGTAATCATGGTGATTGTACAACAGATGATAGTTATGCAGAATATAGATATATAAGAGGTGGAACTGTTGGTTCAACTGAATTACATACATGTGGTGGTCATATAAGAATTACTCATTTATGTAGAGGAAGATCATATACTATTAAAGAAGAATCAGTACCTGAAAATTCAGTATTTGTAAGAGAATCTACTGATACTACTCCTACACAACAAACATATCAAGTTGCTTGTGATGAAGGAGAATCAACTAGACCAACAACTGAAACTAAATTAATAGTAGATAAACCAACAAGAGTTACATTTGAAAAGAGAGATGCAAAATATAATTATTTAATACCTGATGAAACTACAACATTTGAAGTATATAGATGTCCAAAAGGAGAAGCTTGTCACCCAGGAGATTATTCTACTGTAGAAGCTAGAGAAGCTGCTGGTATGGAATTAGTTAAATTCTATCCAAGAGGTGTAATAGCTGGTGATGAAGAAGATCCAGGAGTACAAGTATATAAAATGATGAGTTTCTCAGATGCACAAAATAGAGCTAAATGTGAAGGTAATAATACAAATAATTGTTATGTTACTTCAGTACATCCTAATATAGGTAAATTAATATTTAGATATTTAGCATCTGGATCAAATTATGTATTACTTGAAACAGTAGCACCTAAGAATTACTTATTACCAGATGGTAGAAATGCTGAAACAGCATTCACTGTTAGAACAGATACAGTATCAGTTGATTATGTAGATGTTCCTAACCAACCAACTGGAATCTTAATTAGAAAATATGATGATGAAGGTAATTTACTTGGTGGCGCTAAATTTAGAGTAAAACGAGTAACTAATTATAATCCAAATAAAAAAGCTCAAGATCAAGAGGTTGAAAACTTAAAATTCAAAACTATTAAACAAGGTGTTTATGAATATAGACCTGTCCTTGATTCTGATTTAGTCATAACATGTGAAGGAGCAAGTTGTTCTGATACAAGTTCATTCAGTTATGATAAGAACTGGTCAAACTTTGATACATTATTAACAAGTTCTGGTGAAATGATTAAAGATGTATTAAAAGAAGGAACAGCAATAATTCAATACTTAGAATATGGTAATTATTATGTCATTGAAGAAGTAGAAGCACCTAAAGGTCATAGTCTTCCAGAAAGAGAAGATGATAGATTTACATTAATTCATATCGGTGAAAATACTACAGTAATTGAAGATACTGAAATGAAATTTGTAAACTTACCAACAAGATTCACATTCTACAAGTTTGATGAATACAATGACTTATTAGATGGAGCTAAATTCAAACTTCAAAAATTAAATGATAATAAATCATATGTAACATTAAATGTAACTAAGGTTGAAGGTGAAGATAGTTTATATAAAGTTGATGAAACAAGTTCAAATGATATTATTGAAACTACAAATGGTAAAGCTACAGTATACTTCTTAGAAGAAGGACAATATAGAATTGTAGAAGTAGAAGCAGCACCTGGAAAAGAACTTCCTAAGAAGACAATTAACGTAGCAACATTCTTTGTAGATAAAGATGGTAATGTATTTGGAGAAAATATCATTGCTAACAAAGCTCCAACTGAAAAGAGAACTGTTAAACCATCTGCTCAAGCAAATTTATTAATTAATATTCAAACTGGTCAAGCAGTAGTTAAATATGGTTTAATAATCGCAGTATTAGTTGCAGCAATTACAGGATTAATGATATTTATAAGAAAGAGAAAGTAGGGATATATATGGCTAAGAAGAAAGATACTAAAAAGATAAATATATCTACATATTTATCTGAAGATAAAAAAAGAGTTATCTTTATAGCAGTAGCTGGGGTATTAGTCATAGTATCCCTTCTACTAATAATTTCAGGAGCATTTGGTAACTTTGAAAAAGTAAAATTAAGAACTAATAATAAAGCAATTTTCACTATTGCTGATCTAAGTGTTAATGATATTAAATTTAGAGCAACCAGTGAAGAAGTAAAAGCTGCTTTTGGAAAAGCTACTAAAGAAGAAACTATTATTAAAAATCAATATGAATATTTAATTTTAACTTATCCTGGATTAAAGTTAACTTTAAGAGAATATTATGATGATTATATTTTAGTTAAAGCTGAAATAACTAGTAATAAATATACTGCTGCTAGAAAAATAAAAGTTGGAAATAGAATTATGAGTGCTATTAAAAAGTATAATGTTTCTATTTCAGATAGCAATTATATTTATAAAAATTATAATATGGATGCTCTAAGTCAAAATTTAATAAAAGACAATGTATATTTTGCTATTAGAAATAAAAAAGAAGTAGAATATGTTAATAGAGATGCTGTTGTTGAAGGTCAAAAATCTAATACAGCAATTCTAAAATTCGATTATAAAAATGGTAAAATATCTAAAATAACATGGTCTTATGATGTAGAATGATAAGAAAGTAGAAATACTTTCTTTTTTTATTATATTAATATATAATAAGAATAAAGGAGGGTAATTATGAAAATAGGTGAAAAAACTTTTATTGATTACGATAGTGCTATTGCAAAATTAAAATATTATGAAATGGAAATTTTAAAATTAAATAAGGAAGCTTCTACAAGAGGATTAACAGCTGAAGAAGATGAAGAAATAAATAGATTAATGGAAGCCCATAATAATTTATCTGATGAACTTAGAAAAGAAGGATACTTTGAAGAAGATACTAAAAAACGTAGTTTATAAATATTACTTTAAGTAATATTTTTTAATTTTATTAATAATCTTAAATAGAGGTGAATCTCATGTTTTTTAAGACTATTAGTATACGTATTAAATTATTTTTTATGTTTGTTGTTATTATGTTTTTAGTAATATTATTTAAAGTATTTTATTTAGAAGTATTTAAATATAATAAAATAAAGAATTTAGCAAATAGCCTATGGAGCAGAGAATTACCTGTAGAAGGAGATAGAGGAAAAATATATGATAGGAATTTAGATGTTCTTGCGACTAATTTAACAACAACATCCCTAATATTAATTCCAAATCAAATAAAAAATAAAGAAGAAGTATGTAAAGATTTATCTAAAATATTAAATGTTACTTATGATGAAATGAAAAAACACGTATATAAGAAAACCTCTATAGAAAGAGTTCACCCTGAAGGAAGAAAATTAAGTTTTGATATTGCAAATAAAATAAGTGAATTAAATTATGATGGAGTTTATCTTGTTAGAGAATCTAAAAGAGTGTATCCATATGAAAATTATTTATCTCAAGTACTTGGTTTTGTTGGAATAGATAATCAAGGATTATCTGGTATAGAACTTGAATTTGATAAATATTTAACTGGTAAAAGTGGGTCAATTAAATATTATAGTGATGCGAAGGGAAATAAACTTAATATTAATGAATTATATGAACCACCTGAAAATGGTATTAATGTTATGCTTACAATTAATAATGATTTGCAAAAAAGTGTAGAAAGAGAACTTGATAATGCAGTTAGTAAATATAATCCAGAACATGCTTTAGCTATTGCAATGGATCCTAATACAGGAGAAATACTTGCAATTAGTTCTAGACCTAATTATGATCCAAATAATTATAAAAATTATAGTGCTGAAGTATTAAATAGAAATTTGCCTATATGGATGAGTTATGAACCAGGTAGTACATTTAAAATAATTACTTTAGCGGCATCTTTAGAAGAAGATACAATTGATTTATATAATGATACATATTATGATGATGGAAATATACAAGTAGAGAATGCCAAGATTAAATGTTGGAAAGCTGGAGGACATGGACAAGAAACATTTTTACAAGTAGTTGAAAATTCATGTAATCCAGGATTTGTTGTTATGGGACAAAAACTTGGAAAAGAAAGATTATTTAATTATATAAATAAATTTGGATTTGGGAAAAAAACTGGTGTAGATTTAAATGGAGAAAGTAAAGGAATATTATTTTCTTTAGATAGAGTTGGTCCTGTTGAACTTGCTACTACTTCTTTTGGTCAAGGAGTTAGTGTTACTCCAATACACCTTATTGTCTAATAAATGATACCATTACTATAACTAGAGGAATGACTAGTAAATATACGAAAAAGTATGATGTTGAATTTAATTATAATTGTTTTATAGAAATATAAAATGTTACTATCTAAATTAAAATATCAAACTAATAATTAGAAAAGTAACATAAATATAATAAATTTTATTTTTTTAGGAATAATATTTAATTTTTCCTAAGAAATAAAAACGTAATTTACAAAATGATTAAAACATGATATATTATAGGTGTAAATTATTCAAAGAAAGGAGCGTGATTAAGATGAAAAATTTACAGATTATTAATAATGCAGAATTAATCACTACTCCTAATATATTAAACTTTTAGGAATATTCTTTTAGATTATAAAATTAATTCTGCATTATGCAGAATTTTTTTGTTAGGAGGATATTAAAATGATAATGAAATTAAATATTAATGATAGAGCTGCATTAGCTATCAAAAATAATACTAAAAGAGTAGAAATTAGAGCAAATAAAGAAAATAGTGAGCATGATTATAGTAAATTAAAACAAAATGATATTATAGAATTTACTAGTAATGATTTAGGTGTATTTTATGTTAAAGTTAAAGAAGTAAATCATTATGATTCATTAGAAGAACTTTTTACTTTAGAAGAAACTAGATACACAACTTCATCTACCAATGATAAAGAAGAAGCTATTAGAAATGTAAGTAAACTTGATGGATATGAAGATGCCATTAAGAAAAATGGTGTATATGCTATTCATATAGAATATTTATATAGTGAAAACACTATTTGGGAAGAATTATATGAAAAAGCTAAGAATGTAAGAAATCCAAGAAATGTGTCAGGTATGATTAGTGCAGGACAAGTTGGTGCAGCAATACTTACTAAAAATCATAATATTTATGCAGGAGTATGCATTGATACAGCATCAACACTTGGTATGTGTGGTGAACGAAATGCTATTGCTAATATGATTACAAATGGTGAAAATGAAATTATGAAACTAGTATGTGTTGACTCTAAAGGTAATGTTGGTTCACCTTGTGGAGCATGTAGAGAATATATGATGCAACTTTCTAAAAATAGTAAGGATATTGAAATACTAAAAAATATTGATACTAAAGAAATAGTAAGATTAGAAGACTTAATTCCTGATTGGTGGGGTAAAACTCGTGTATAAAAATAGAAAGGAATATGTTAAATGAAGCTAATTGGAAGTAAAACAATAGAAACTGAAAGATTGATATTAAGAAGTTCTAAGATGGAAGAACAAAAAAGATTATGGGAGATATTAATGATACCAGAAGTAAATAAATGGTATTTGGTAGGTGCCAAAAAACATGCTAATAATCCTAGTCACTGGACTTGGGAGAATCAAGAAAAATTCTATAAATCTAAAGTTGATAAAGCAGATAATAATGATGTATTTGTATGGAGTGTATTTTTAAAACCAGAATATACGAATAGTGGTTATGAGAAAATAATTGGACAAGTATCTGCTCAAGAAAATGGAGAAGATATTACTATTCGTGATGTAGGTTGGTATATGGATCCTGCATATCAAGGTAAAGGTTATGCAACAGAAGCTGCTAAAGCAATGATAGATTATATGTTTAATGAAGTAGAGATTAATGGTATTTCTTCCGGTGCTGTAAAAGATAATAT
>Ga0129316_1000383_pt1 | contig 26059 bp, 27 predicted proteins | sample Cm1ome_2_FD_94429 | JGI IMG/M metagenome (GOLD analysis project Ga0129316, IMG submission 94429) | Eastern black-and-white colobus group fecal microbial communities from Wisconsin, USA - Cm1022B metagenome | ecosystem: Host-associated > Mammals > Digestive system > Large intestine > Fecal...
GTTTGTTTGCCAGAATCATTGGCAAAATTAGTGCACTTACCATTCTGCAATACGTAAACTTCATTAACGACAAGCCCATTGGCAGAATTAAGTATGCATTAAATTAATTCCGCCAACAGGTAATATTTAATATGTTCGGACAAAAAGTTCCAGTTGAGACAAGTATAGATGGTCCTACATTTTATATAGATTGGGCAAAAACCTACTGTGAAATTGCTCAAATATCATTTGATATTATCACAAATCTGTTACGGTATAGATTTAAAGATTTTAAACTGGCCCAGAGTTTACTATTTTTCCTCTCCGATTAGTAGCTCAAAATATTGGCAGATAATGGATTCGGAACCATTTCGTCCGGTGAAATGGAGGCTTAGGTCGGATAAAATAATTAAAGAAGATGATAAACAATATTACTATTCTTGAATATAAGGAATTTTGGCCGTTGTTATGCCTTGACGGAGCGCTTAACGGCAATGTGGTAGATGACGCCTCTTTGGAGGTGATGCTCCGGATTGAGAAAGAGATGCATCGTCTCAAGGTGATGGGAGATGATGAGAGACGCACCTTGTGGCTGGAAATACACCTTCCCGGAAGACGTTACTATTGGGGCGAAGATAAACGTGACCTGAACGGAAATATCTGGTACTGGATATCCACCGCAAACTATCGTGGCTTCCATTATCTGCGGCTTGGCGATAATCACCACAGGTGCATCGATCTTCGGAGCCTGCCTTATGTAGGTGGAGTGCGGAAACCTGAACGTATTTATACCGATGTCCGTGAGCCGTTGCTCCGTTTGGAGAAATATGTCAAGGAAATTGTTGATGCCGTGTGCGTGGCTCCAGAAAAGTACAATGAATATATCGAAAAGAATCTTCCATATTCGAAAAGACACGGCACAATAAGACGTTCGGTGCTGAATGACATTTGTACTTTGTATAGGCGGGTGGAAGATCCGGAGGCTGAGGTTGAACTTCTTGAAAATGTGCGAAAATGTCCGTTGACAGTCTTGGAAGAGATGACTTTAAACACATATATGCATTATTGGAGGTTGGCTTATGTCGCATATAGGACACATGATGATGTAGAACCGGATTCTGTTGATGAATATGCCAATTGGGATGACCGAGAGGTTTTTCGTCATTCCAGCAAGGGGTATAATATTGAAGAATACGACCGTGACTCTCAGGAGGATTTTATAAGATGGAAAGATGGTAATACGCTGTTTCATTGTCTTGATGTCGTCTACGCACGCATTCATTTGTGGCCGGTACGGGAAGATGATGGCTTGTGGCATTTTGAGATAACTTACAATGTTTGTGGTTATTTCCGTGATGTATTGAATATCGTAAGGGCTCTGTACGAGCAGGGAATAATCATCGGGATTAACTATTGGGCGGATGACGCGCTTGCACAGCTTAGAGAAGAAGATATTGTCAGGATATCTCCTTGCCCGAATAAATATCAGGAAGAGCTCTCGTTGCCTACAGTAGGTGATGGTGTGACGAGAAAGATGGTTAATGCCATAATCCGTGAGACTATGTGGGATAAGGAAGAACTAGTGCTGCCAGAGTAGTTTGGTTGCTAAGATGTTTGCGACCGTCCATCTTCTATGTGCGAGGCAAACAAAATCAACTACATTTGTTCATATTTTTAACCTAATAACTTACTAATAAAAAGAAAGTTTTATGTTTAATTTGTTTGTTATTTATATTATTTATATCTTTGAACCCGTGAAGGTGAAGAAACATATTGAAAATGAGTACGCCGCAGGGTGTGCCAGGGTAAGCGGCGGATGCGTCGCCTATCACGGTGCACTGCAATATTATGCCCTGCAGACTCAGCAGTTCAACACCATCTATATGCATTCGGACAAACGCTTCCGCCCATTTGCCATCGATGGTGTCGCATATGGGCTCACCTGCAAAGTTCCGTGTTGAATTTGATTCAGTAAGGGTTAATTCGTACAACTTGTTTACCTTTGCAGCATGGATACAAAAGCATCACCCTTAGAGTTTCTCGCAAGTTTTGTTCTTCCGGAGAGCATATTGGATTGGTTTGACGTTGTTAAGGCGGAAGAGAAAGCCGTCAGTCCATCAGAGCAGGACAAGTATCAGGCAGAACTTCATCTTTATCTTGACGAGCGCGACAACCGTTCCGCAGCTGATGTGTTTCTCTCGCCGAACGGCTTTACAGAGCCCACGGTCGTAGAGGACTTCCCGGTTCGAGAACGCAAGTTCATACTGCACATCCGCAGACGGCGCTGGAAGGACGAACAGGGCAGAAACATAATCCTGAGCACTTATCCGCTCGTTGCTGATGGCACCCGCATCTCTCCCGAGTTTGCGGCTTTTTTAAAAGAGTCGAATGGATACAGCCCCAGTGACTGCGAGGTCCTTAGGCGAATGCTATCTGATTGACGGCGATTATCTGGAGCGCGCATACAAGCTTCATCTGAGTGAATATCCGGAGTGGGACCAACGGTCTCATGCCGACAACTGGATACTCAAGCCGGAGAACATAGGAGAGAGCCTGAGCATAGACGAGACATCACTTCATGATGATTTGTTCACATTTCTGTCCAACAAGGCCGGACATTGCAGGCAAGGGACCATCATAGCTGCCGTTCGAGGCACAAAGTCGGAGGATGTCATCAAGGTTTTGATGCGTATACCGGAAGAGAACAGGCTTTCCGTCAAGGAAGTGACGCTTGATCTGTCCTCAAGCATGAGGGAGATAGTGTCGACGGCCTTCCCGAACGCCATAATCGTGCTTGACTGCTTCCACGTGCTGAAGCGCTGTCACGATGCCGTGGAAGAGTTGCGACTCAAGACCAAGCGCGAAGCCCAAGTCGATGTCAGACGTCAGGCACGCAAGTTCAAAGAGAGGCAGAAGCGCAATGCAGCCCATATGAAATGGTACCGGAAGACACATCCCAAGAACTATCCGGGCAAGGTTAGAGGACCCAAGCCCAAAAGGAAGAATGAGAAGTTCAGACCTCCTGTGCTCAGCAACGGCGATACCGTAATCGAACTCCTGACTCGAACCAGGCACCCTCTCACTCAAAGTCCCGACAAGTGGTCCGAGAAGCAGAAAGAGCGCATGAACCTGCTCTTCGAGATGTATCCCAAAATCAAGGATGCTTACCGGACAGTCAACCAGCTGCGGTCCATCTTCAGAAGCAAGACTCTTGACAAGGAGTCCGCAAGGCCGAAACTGCATGAATGGTACAAGTCGGTATCCAAATGCACCTCCAGAGAAGTCAAGTCGGCAAGGGATGCCATCAAATCAAGAGAGGATGAAGTCCTTAACTACTTCATAAACAGATCCACGAATGCGGGTGCGGAATCCCTGAACTCAAAGATGAAGGCCTTCCGTGCACAACTGCGCGGAGTGAGCGATTTGCCCTTCTTCATGTTCAGACTAAGTAAAATCTTCGGATAGTCTCACACGGAACTTTGCAGGTGAGCCGTTTTTTGTGTTTTTTAAGGCACCACAGTTCTATCATATGTCGGACTGTGGCTTTCTCCCACTCAATTCTTTTCATTATCTCAATGACGATGTTCTCGTGAATGAAACTTGGAGACCTGTTCACGATCATTATTAATTACCCGACAAAATAAAACCTTAAAGTTCCAACTATATCTTTGTTTCAGGTAATAATCCGGCCACGATGCCCTTTTCGTCAAGGACCAAGTTGGTCTTTGGTATTTTAGAAATTCATTGTGAATTTACAGTGGATTTCGAAAGTAGAATAGATTAGAGTCTGCGAATATAGATTTATTTTTATTCGGAGTCAACGGAGAAACTTAAGCCGAAACTGCCGCCACCATAGCTGCCGCTGAAGACGTAAATCTTCTTGTCCACCGTCTTCCGGTAGATTTCAGAACCTTCGCTCTTGGTGAAGCCCGCAGGTATGAACTTGGCGTAATAGGTGGTCGATACGGACTTGTCGCAATCGTAGTCGAAGAAGGTCAATGTCTTCATGCTGCCGAGTTCTTTATACTGCCAATTCTCGACTTCCCCGTCAAATACAGGAAAGCCGTCCATGAATGGATACATCTTGAGAATCGTGGTCCATGTTTCCTTTTTTCCTACAGGGTCGATTACAGTTTTGTTCCCTGACTCTTCCTTGCCGCAGCTGAAAATCATCATTGCGGCACAGATGAACAATAATAACTTTTTCATGTCGTTGTTGATTTGTATGACACAAACCTTAGATTTGCAGCATGGTTTTCTGCACCAAGGTTTGTAATACAAAAGTAATAAATTTGTGCTAATAATAATCCATAGTATGCTTGATTCTTAAGAGACAACATCAAAACCGGCGTCTCTGACGGCGGCCACCACATCTTCAGCGTTATGTTCTCCCTCGACCGTGGCTATACCCGTGGAGAGATTTACGTCCACTTGTTTTACTCCCTTTACCGAACTGATGCTTTTTACCACTGTCGCCTGACAGTGTGAGCAGTGCATGCCCTTGATTTTATATTCCTTTGTCATTGTTGAAACATTTATATGTTTACGTTTATGTCCTTTAATGAAAGTCACCACCAAAAGGATGACCAAAACGGCAGAGCTGGCCGTGGACAGTAGGCTGAACGTGTGTTCTTTCCCTGCCATAGCCTGTGCGTTCCTGATTGTGAACCAGTCTGCAGGAAGTACATAGTCAATTATCAACCCGAAAGTCATCGCTCCGACCACGATGGAAATCAAATAGATAATAGCCGATTTGCGCCCCATCTCACGTGAGATGAGTGTGAACGAAGCGAAGTTTGCTGCGGGTCCGGCCATCAGTAATACCAGCGCCGTTCCGGGCGACAAGCCTTTGAGCATCAGTGACAAAGCGATGGGAATGGAGCCAGTTGCGCATACATACATAGGAATGGCGATTACCAGTACCGTAACCATCGACAACAAAGGCTTGCTACCGATGACGGTGAAGTAATCCGCAGGTACATATACCGTTATCAGTGCGGCGATGATAAGACCGGCAACGAGCCAGCTTCCGATACTTCCTACGAGGTCGATGAAACCATAGCGTAAGGCGTCAAGCAACTTCCGTCCGAATTTCTTGTGCTCTGCGACCTCCTCTGCAATCGGTTGGCAATTGATACATTCAGCGTTTTTCCGCTCCGACTTTCCAACAGCTATTCCGCCGAACACTGCGGTGACAAGCGCGGCGATAGGACGGATGATGGCGAATGCCGGACCAAGCAGCGACCATGTCGCGGCAATGCTGTCAATGCCGGTCTGCGGAGTGGCTATCAAAAAAGAAGTGGATGCCGCCCGCGACGCACCATTGCGGCGCATGGAAATGGCTGCCGGTAGTACACCGCAGGAGCATAAAGGCAAGGGAATGCCAATAGCTGCCGATTTCACAACAGACCGCCAACCTGTCCCTGCCAAATGACGGGCAAACGTCTTCTGGGGCACAAATGCGTGCATCAGCCCTGCTATGAAGAATCCCAGCAAGATGTATGGTGACATCTTGTTGAGCATGAACAATAATGAGTTTAACAAGTCCATATTCGTTGAATTTGTTACAAACTACAAAGATAATGCGTTTTACATTATTTCTTTAGAATGCACCGAAAGATGATGTCGGAAATGCGATGTTGCCCGAAAATGTGGTTGAGTTGATGAAATGAATCACCCCTCGGACGTGCCTTTCCACTAAGCCGTGGATGGCATTGCCCTCGGGGTGTATTTGCTGGCTCGCGGCGCTTCCGCAAATTCACTTTGGCAGGGCGGACGGCGTAGAGCGCACTCTATGAGGGATTCCTTGCCAAAGTGAGACTTTTTTAGCTCCACCTTGGCAGGGAGGTATCGATATACGCGTTCTGTGGCACATTGGCTGCCAAAGTGAATTTGGTGAGCGTTTTCGCAGATTGCTAGAAATGTCTTCCTGTACGGTGAAAGGCGGGTTTGGCCGTACGAGATGGACTCGAGTGTCGTTTCTTCGCAAAGGCATGTAACGTCAATCTGTTCGCAAGAATAAAAAAACAGGGCATACACAACTGTACGCCCCGTCAATTCTAAGAAATCCCTTACCCGCTTACTTTATGATGCTTGGAATATATGGCATAGTGGCGAAGACCATCTCGCGGTTGCCACCCATAAAGCTGTCGTACCACGACTTATAATAATTGGCCCAATTCCCGAACACCGAATAGTCGTTCACGGCTCCGGTAAAGGATTCGGTCAGCATCTCTATAAGAGTAAGCTCGCGCGGATATTCTACTATATTCCAATTAGATAAGTCGCTATCGCCTCCGCTCACTGCAGCGTAAGTCATAGCCTCGTTCAATCCGCCGATCTCATCGACCAGACCTATCTTCACAGCATCGCTTCCGGCCCAAACGCGACCCTGAGCGATCTCATCTACCTGCTGCACAGTCATATCGCGACCCTCGGAAACCAGTCCCACGAAACGCGTGTAGATGCTCTCGATGCTCCTCTGCATATAGGCCAATTCGTCCTTCGTGAAAGCCCTTCCCATCGCGAACATATCGCCGTGCTTGTTCGAAGATACGCTCTGCACACCCACGTGGAGGGTCTCCTTATATAGTTTCGACAGATCCGGAACCATACCGAACACGCCGATGGAGCCCGTTAGAGTTGTGGCATCGGAGAAAATCCTGTCCGCGCCATTCGAAATCCAGTAGCCACCCGATGCAGCATAATCGCCGTACGAAGCTATCAGCGGCTTTTCTTCGGCCAATCTGTCCAGTTCGTGACGAATCTTCTCTGAAGCCACGACACTGCCGCCCGGAGAGTTCACACGCAGCACGACTGCCTTCACCATATCGTCCTTGCGCACATCCTCAATAATGGAAGCGAACCTGTCGCCATCGACATTCTGCACGTCATAACCATCGACGATGGAGCCGTTGGCATAGATGACTGCGATGCGCTTGGCCGCACGGAAGTTGTTCTTAATGTGGGAGTCAGCGTAAGCGTCAAACGGGATGAACTGCACCTCGTCGTAATCTTCGACCTGGGCCATAACTGCCAATTTGGCCTCGAGCGCGTTCCTGTCCAGCAGTTCGTCCACCAGCCCAGCAGACACGAAATCGGCAGGCAGGCAGAGTTCCAAATTATCGATGGAGTCGTTAATGTCCTTAGGGGTGAGACCGCGGCTATCGGCCATCTCGCCCACGAACGAGCTCCATAAAGAGTTGACCATTACCTGATTCTGATATAGATTCTCTGCGCTCGCACTTGACCTTATGTACATCTCGCCGGCAGACTTGTATTTGCCGTGGCGAATAAGCTGCACGTTAATGCCTAGACGGCTGAGCGCGTCGCCTAAAAACATCATCTGCGAAGAGAGACCGGTAAAGGTAGGAGTGCCACCCTGATATGCGCCCATATATACCTTATCAGCCACACTTGCAAGATAATATGAGCCTGTGGTAGGATTCTCCATATATGCGATGACAGGCTTTCCGCTCTGACGGAAAACCGAGAGAGCCTTCCTGAACTCCTGGATGGCACCCGTACCTATGGCCAGACCGTCCGTCTTAAGATAAATGCATTTTACGCCCGGATCCTCGGCAGCGGCTGCTATGGCATTCGTCGCCTTCAGCAGGCCAATCGTCACGCGATTATCCTTCTGCGAGAAATTGAAAGACTGCGTACTCTGCTCTGCTACAATTATTTTAGACATATCTACTCTAAGCACGCCCTGTGTCGGGATAGCCGGAGCCTTTCCTCCTATGGAGGCTACGCTTGCTATAATCCAGAACCCTATCAGGTTCACGATTAGAAGTCCGCAAATGACTGCGAGCAATGTTTTTAAAAAATTCTTCATCTCCTAATATGTTTATATACGACAAAAGTAGTAAATTTGTAGGATAAATTAGTTGATTATGGCTCAAAAACCTTCCATTCCTAAGGGAACCAGAGATTTCGGTCAGCGTGAAATGGCCGAGCGCAATTATATTTTCGATACCATAAAAAGCGTTTTCCGCTCTTTCGGTTACTCCCAGATAGAGACTCCGGCTATGGAGAATCTCTCTACGCTTATGGGAAAATACGGCGACGAAGGCGACAAACTGCTTTTCAGAATACTTAATTCGGGCGATGCCTTCGCTAACGTCGATATGTCGAAACCCCTTACGGGCCAAGTCTGTGAGAAGGGATTGAGGTACGACCTCACTGTGCCTTTCGCACGTTACGTGGTACAGCACCAGAGCGAGATTTCCTTCCCGTTCAAGCGCTTCCAGATACAGCCTGTCTGGAGGGCTGACCGCCCGCAGAAGGGTCGCTATCGCGAATTCTACCAGTGCGACGTGGATGCGATAGGCTCGAAGAGCCAGATGTGCGAGCTTGAACTCGTGCAGATAGCCGACGAAGTGTTCAAAAGGCTGGGTGTCAGAGTAGTGATTAAAATCAACAACCGTAAGGTCCTGAGCGGATTGGCCGAGATATGCGGCGCACCCGATAAGGTCGTGGACATCACAGTGGCCATCGACAAGCTCGACAAGATAGGTCTCGACGCGGTTAAGGCCGAGTTGAGGGAAAAGGGATTGAGCCAGCAGGCTGTGGAATTGCTCGAGCCGGTACTTTGCCTTAGCGGCACGAATGCCGAGAAGCTCACCACTATGAAAGGCATAATGGCAGGAAGCGAAGTGGGCCTAAAGGGTATCGCTGAGCTCGAGGAGCTTATGGGATTCATTCAGGCGGCAGGCGTGACTACCGAGTGTGAGATAGATTTGTCGCTGGCTCGTGGATTGAATTACTACACAGGTGCCATTTTCGAAATAAAGGCACTTGATTACCAGATAGGTAGCATAAGCGGAGGCGGTAGGTACGATAACCTTACAGGTATCTTCGGACTTCCGGACATGTCCGGCGTGGGTATCAGTTTCGGAGCCGACCGTATCTACGACGTGCTTAAGGGATTGGACAAATTTCCGACCTCGCTGGGCAGTTCGACCACGCTTCTCTTTGCCAATATGGGCGAGTCTGAGTGCGCGTACATTCTGCCTGTAAGCATCGCTCTTCGCGCAAAGGGCGTGAGCGTGGAGGTGTATCCGGACAGTAACAAGCTGAAAAAGCAGTTCGATTATGCCGACAGGAAGCACATTCCATTCCTTTCCATCTGCGGTCAGAGCGAAATCGAGGTCGGAGTGGTTCAGATAAAGAATCTGTCGAGCGGAGAGCAGAGGACCTTCGCTAAGGAAGATTTGGCCGCTATGCTCGAATTCTTGGAAGCATAATGGATGAATTGGCCGAAATAAGGGAGCAGATAGACAGGATAGATGCTCGAATCGCACGTCTTTTCGAAGAAAGGATGGAGGCGTGCGGCAGGATTGGCCGGATAAAAAAGGAAAAAGGGCTGCAGGTGCTGGACGAAGGTAGGGAGGCCGAGGTATTGAAGAGCAGAAGCGGCTATGTCGGCGCGCAGATGCTTCCTTACTGGGAAGAGGTGCTCGCGACACTTATGAAAGTCTCGAAGGATTATCAATGGAATTTAAGAGAAAACTGCCCATCCCGAAAGAAATAAAAGAGTTATATCCGCTGTCTGACAGGGGGATAAAGACTCGACAGGAGTGCGTCGCTACCATTAAGGGGATTCTCGAAGGAGTGGATTCGAGGATGCTCCTTTTAGTGGGACCTTGCTCCGCCGACAGGGAAGATGCGGTGCTGGACTACCTTCAAAGGCTTAAGGTTCTGAGCGAAAAGGTCAGTGATAAGATTTACATAGTTCCTAGACTCTATACGAGCAAGCCCCGCACCAGCGGCAATGCCTATAAGGGGATGCTCCATAGGCCTGACCCGTCCGGAGAAGACGACATACTTAAGGGCATCATAGCCATTCGTCAGATGCATCTTAGCGCGATAGAAGAAATAGGATTCGGCTGCGCTGACGAGATGCTTTATCCTGAAAATCATAGATTTATCTCCGACCTTTTGTGCTATGTCACGATAGGGGCGCGCTCCGTGGACGACCAGCAGCACAAGCTTACCGCGAGCGGGCTGGAGATACCGGTGGGGCTTAAAAATCCTATGAACGGGAACCTCGACGCCTTGCTCCAGGACATACTCACAGTTCAGAATAGCCACCTTTTCCTGTATAGGAATTGGGAAGTGGAAAGTGAGGGTAACCCTTTCGCACACGGCGTCTTGCGCGGCTATGTGGACCATACGGGGGAGAGCCACTGTAACTGCGATGCGTCGGGGCTCGCACTTGCGTGCAGGAAAATGCTCGACGGCGGGGTGAAGAATCCGAGTCTGGTGGTGGATTGCAACCACTCGAACTCCGGAAAGGACTATTTGAAGCAGGTGGATTTGGCCCGAAACATCTGTGCTCTTCGTCGCGAAGGCGAAGGCGGACTGCGCGAAACAGTCAAAGGCCTTATGCTTGAGTCTTATATAGAGGATGGAAAGCAGGAGGAGCACGGCGCGGTGTATGGCCAATCCATAACTGACGCGTGCCTCGGCTGGGAAAAAACCGAAAAATTAGTCCTCGAATTGGCGGAATTGTGGTAAATTTTGCCTAACTTTGAATCCCGTTATGAAATACGGGTTTGACAACGATAAATACTTAAAAATTCAGTCCGAACACATTAAACAGCGCATTTCGCAGTTCGGAGATAAACTGTACCTCGAATTCGGAGGTAAACTTTTTGACGATAATCACGCAAGCAGGGTTCTGCCTGGATTCAGGAGGGATTCGAAGATGCGTATGCTTCAGCAACTCTCTGACAGTACGGAGATTATCATCGTCATCAGCGCATTGGACATAGAAAGGAATAAGGTTCGTAACGACTTGGGCATCACCTACGACATGGACGTACTGCGCCTGCACGACGAATTCGAAAACCACGGCTTTTTGGTAAGCTCGGTGGTCATCACCCACTATAATGGCCAATCCAGTGCCGATGATTATCGTGCCAAGCTCGAACGCAGGGGCATACGTACCTATTACCACCATACGATCGAGGGCTACCCGAACAATGTGGCTCTCATCGACTCCGAAGACGGATTTGGCCGTAACGACTATGTGCCGACCACCCGTCCGCTCGTGGCAGTGACAGCACCGGGTCCGGGAAGCGGCAAGATGGCTGTCTGCCTGTCCCAGCTCTACCAGGAGCACAAGAGGGGAATAAAGGCCGGCTATGCCAAGTTCGAATCGTTCCCTATCTGGAACCTGCCGCTGAAACATCCGTTGAACCTGGCCTACGAGGCAGCTACGGCCGACATCAACGACATAAATATGATAGACCCTTTCCATCTGGAAGCTTATGGAAAGATGGCCGTCAACTATAACCGCGACATCGAGATTTTCCCTGTCCTGAACGCCATTTTCGAGAGCATTTACGGCGAAAACCCGTACAAGTCTCCTACCGATATGGGCGTGAATATGATAGGTTACTGTATGTGCGATGAGGAAATCTGCTGTAATGCGGCCAAGCAGGAAATCATCCGCAGGTACTACGGTGCCCTGTGCAGAATGGCCGACGGTGCGGTCAACGATTCCGAAATCAACAAGATAGCCTCGCTGATGAAGCAGGCGAAAATCGATACTTCCTTCAGGAGGACCACGGTGGCAGCGAAGGAGAGGAAGGAGGCGAGCGGGGGATTGGCCGCGGCAGCGGTCGAATTGGCCGATGGCACCATCATCACGGCAGGAAGCAGCCCGCTGCTGGGCTCAAGTGCCGCACTGATCTTGAATGCGATAAAGCATCTGGCGGGTATAGACCACGGCATAAAGCTCATTCCTCGCGATATGATAGAGCCTATTCAGAAGACGAAAGTCTCTTATTTGCACGGACATAACCCACGTCTGCACACCGATGAGGTGCTGGTGGCGCTCTCGCTTCTGAGTCTTACCGACGACAAGTGCCGAAGGGCCCTGGCACAGCTTCCTGAGCTTTACGGATGCCAAGTTCACTCGACCGTGATGCTTTCGGAGGTGGACAGAAAGGTGTTCAAGCGACTGGGAGTCGGTCTCACTTGCGACCCTATAAAAAAGTAATTTAAAGAGCAATATATTCGGAAAAACGCTATATTTGTGAATATGAAACGGTTTTTATTTACAATTATGGCGTTTTTTCTGTTTTCAGCCTTCTCGCAGGCGCAGGACAGAATAGCTTTGGTGGGCTCATCTGAGATGATAGATAACGTTAAGGTTGTCGAAATCGGAGAGAATTACCTTATCTATAAAATGTATGATAACCTTAATGGCCCGGATTACAGACTGTCTCTGGACAGGGTGGCTTTCGTACAGTTCGAGAATATGACTGTGCAGAGGTTTAACGATTCCGGTTACAACCAGCCTTTAGTATATCCGTATTATCCAGATTTTTATGGGGATTCTCCGCTGGAGTACCGCTATGGGCATTACTATATTCACGATGCCAGAGTGGACGCTCAGATAATGTCCCAGATGCTCGGATATTCGCTTTATGGCGATAAGTATAGGACGGCGAATCTTCAATATTTCTGGGGTATGTCCTTGACTCTTAGCGGTGTTACCATACTCGCGGGAACTCTGGTCACACACCTTATGGATAATGCCTTTAATAGCGACCCTTCATTCAATGACCCATTCTTCAAGTCTAATTCTAGTTCTAATACTGCCCTGTATGCCGTAGGCTATGTGTTGGGAGCGGCTTGTCTGGGTGCCGGAATTCCTCTCTGGGTAAAGGGAAATAAGAAACTGGGCGAGATAGCCGACGACTATAACCGTAATTACGGCAATTCTCGTCGTTCACCGGGAAGCGGTACTTCCCTTAATCTAGGCCCTACACATTCCGGAGGGCTGGGATTGTCATTGAATTTTTAAGAGATTTCTTCCCGGATCACGATAATGCCATCGTCTTCCGGGTTTACTTTTAGCTTTTCGCTGATGCGACGGCATAGAAGAGCCAGCACTTCACTGCTTTCAGGGCACGTGCCGATGACGACCTCGCTGTCTTTTCTAAATGCCGGGATTTTAAGGTCCACGAACATATCGCTCAGCTTCTTTTTCTTTCCGTTAAGTCCCAGCGGCGTAATGTAATCGCCTTCCTGCCACTTCCTTAAAAAGAATGGAAATGCATCTGACTTAATGTAAAGCACGTCTTCCGGAGCGCTAAGCGAATGAGGACGCGATTCCTTTCGGATGCTGAACTTTCGGCCTGCCAGCTCGTATGTGCCCTCGGCGGACACCATTACGCGCGGATTCTCATCGCACCTTTCGTCCAGAGGGGAGAAGACCATCTCTCTGGAGCTAAGGTCGAGCCTGTGCGTAGGGCTTAAAAAGACCTTTCCGCTTAGAGGCTTGCCGCTTGAAAGCAGCTCACACATATCGTTATAGACGCCTTCGCCGAAGCCATACTTTTCCAGCTCTCTATAAAGCACATAGCGCCAGTGCTTAAGGGAAAGCAGCTGAGCCGCATCGCTCGTGCGATGCTCCAGATAGTAGTCGTTAGCGATTTCGTCTACCTGTTCGATGTGCGACATATCGGAAGATAGAGTCTTTAGAAAGGATGGGTTAATCTCTTTAAATACAGGAAGAACCTTATGCCTTAGCAGGTTCCTTTTGTAAAGCAGCTCGGCGTTTGTCCTGTCTTCGCGCCAGGAAAGTCCGTGCGAAGTCATAAAGGAGGTAATCTCTTCGCGCGAAGTCTCCAGAAGCGGACGCAGGATGCGTCTTGGAAACGCTCCCGAATCAGGGGACATTCCACGCATACCGCGACTTCCGCATCCCCGAAGCATATTAAGAAGCAGGGTCTCCGCATTGTCGTCGGCGTTGTGGGCGACGACTGTGGCATCGAACCCGTACTCCGTGCACAAGTCAGCGAACCAGTCGTAGCGCAGTTCGCGGGCAGCCATCTCTATGCTGATTCCGTGCTCTGCGGCGTGATTGGCCGTGTCGAAATGGGCCGTGAAGAGCTCGATGCCGTTATTCTCGCACCACTGCCGAACGAAACTCTCGTCGGCATCGCTTTCCTCGCCGCGCAGAGCGAAATTGCAATGCGCCGCGCAAAAAGTGAAATCATAAGGAAAAAGGGCGCCGTCAAGTGCCCTTTTAGCCATATACATAGAGTCGATTCCTCCACTTAGTGCGAGAAGTAATTTCATTATTATTTCTTAGCGAATGTGTAAGTGAAACTGAATGAAAGGAAGTCCTTAAACTGAACGCCGCGCTTTTTCGTTACCTCTCCCTCGGTGATGGTCACGTTCGGGTCGGATATGAGCCAAGTCTTGAACGCGAACTTGAGGTATTTGCTTAGCTGCCAGTTGATGGAGTTATCCCAGTTGACTCTGAAATAAGGCTCGTTAAGGTAGTCGGTGAAGAGAACTCCCTGAGTCTCATAGGTGAAATTCTCGTTGATGACTATCTTGTAGTTCGCCTTAAGCTGAGCACCGAATTGGAACAAAACCTGGTTGTAATCCTTTCCGACAGGGTTTTCGATGTTCTCGTTCTTCAATTTCATACCATAGCTTGCTCGAAGGCTCTCGTTAGTACAGATGGTAAGACCACCGGTAAGAGGCGCGAAGTTCACGTTAAACCACGGAGATGGAGCCCACTGGATACCGAGCGCGATGTCGGTATAGGCAGGAGACATAAATCCTGACTTTATAAAGTTTTCGTGCCATTTTCCATCTTCGTCCTGAACGTATTTGTCAGGAGTGTCGGTGAATTGGCTACGGAAGTTGAAGGAAGCCGTGTAATTGAAAGGCGAGCCGCTGGCTGTCTGGTAACCCCATTTGCTCTCGAAATAGATGCGGTCGTTACTCTTCTGGACGATGTCTTCCTTATCACTTGAGTAGAGGAAGCCGTAGTCGAGCTGCAGACGGTTGTTCCAGCTCATAAGATTCTTCTTATAGTCAGCCTTCGCATCTAAGTTAGTGGTAAGCGTAACGGTGTTATATCCACCTGCCGCCCAGTTACTTAGATTAGTCATGTTGTAACCGAGGTTAAGCTGGATGGATGAGGTCCAGAGACTCGGTTTCGGAGCCTGCACTTCTTCTTTCGGAGCCTGCAGAAGTTCTGCGGCTGCGTCTGCGGCTGCTTTTTGAACAGCGTCGTCCTGTGCCTTAACCGTAAGTGCCGTAGAGAGCACGGTAGTTAAAATTAGGATGGTCTTTTTCATTATCTAGTAAGCTATTGCGAATATTACTCTTCCCTTCGAAGGCTTGCCTGAATAGATGTCCACGCCCTCTTCTTCGTTCACGAAGCTGTCTACAGGGATGCAACGGATGGTGGCCTTCGTCTCGTCCTTGATCTTTTGCTCGGTCTCGGCGGTGCCGTCCCAGTGGCAGAGCAGGAATCCACCCTTCTTGATCTCCTCCTTGAACTCGTCCCAGCTGTCGCACTTGCGCACCTTAGAGTCGCGAAGAGTCAGTGCCTTCTGATAGATATTATCCTGGATCTGAGCGAGCAACTCCTTAATGTACAGTTCGATGCCCTCGTCTTCGTGGGTAGATTTCTCGAGTGTGTCCCTTCTGGCCAATTCGACCGTCCCCGCAGCCAGGTCTCTCGCGCCCATGGCCAATCGCACCGGCACGCCCTTCAGCTCCCATTCTGCGAACTTGAATCCCGGACGCAGTGTGTCCCTGTCATCGACCTTCACGCTGATGCCCAGGGCTTCGAGCTTGGCCTTGATTTCGTTAAACTTGGCCAATATCGCATCGTGCTCTTCTGCAGTCTTGTAGATAGGCACCATCACTACCTGGATAGGGGCCAATGCCGGCGGCAGCACGAGGCCGTTATCGTCGCTGTGGGCCATGATCAGTGCGCCCATAAGACGGGTGCTCACGCCCCAAGAGGTAGCCCATACGTACTGCTCCTTGCCTTCCTTGTCGGCATATTTTACGTCGAATGATTTGGCGAAGTTCTGGCCCAGGAAGTGGGATGTACCTGCCTGCAGAGCCTTTCCGTCCTGCATCATAGCCTCGATGGTGAGTGTGTCGAGCGCTCCGGCAAACCTCTCGTTCGGGCTCTTGTGACCCACTATTACAGGCAGAGCCATAGTCTTGCGTGCGAAATCTGCGTAGACGTGAACCATCTCTACGGCCTTAGCCTGAGCCTCTTCCGAGGTGGCGTGGGCTGTGTGGCCTTCCTGCCACAGGAACTCTGCGGTGCGAAGGAAAGGTCTGGTTCTCATTTCCCAACGTACTACATTACACCACTGGTTACAGAGAATAGGTAGGTCTCTCCACGATTTGATCCAGTTCTTGTAAACGCTCCAGATTATGGTCTCTGAAGTAGGTCTTACGATGAGCTCTTCTTCGAGCTTAGCGTTAGGGTCTACTATAACTCCCTTTCCGTCAGGGTCGTTCATAAGACGGTGGTGTGTCACGACTGCACATTCCTTAGCGAATCCCGCTACGTGCTCAGCCTCACGGCTGAAGAAAGACTTAGGAATGAAAAGAGGGAAGTAGGCGTTCTGTACGCCGGTTTTCTTAAACTCGGCATCGAGCGTAGCCTGCATCTTCTCCCAGATCGCGTAACCATAAGGTTTGATTACCATACATCCTCTCACTGCCGACTGCTCTGCCAGGTCGGCCTTAACTACCAGGTCGTTATACCACTGTGAATAATTTTCACTTCTCGGTGTAATTTCTTTTGCCATATTTTGTATTGTCTATTTTCGATAAAATGCCTATAATTGTAAGCCGGTGGTCGCGCTCGATTCCTCGGGTACGATTATTGCGTGCAAAGATACAAATTTTTATTATAGGAGATTCACTATGAGACGCAGTTTTATTCTAATGCTTGTTTTGTCCTGCGCTTTGGTGTCCTGCGGAACTGCGGGACAGTATGCGGACAACTATAGATACCAGGACGGCATCTATTATCGCGGCGTTCCTGCGGGTGAAGAGGTCGCGTTAGCCGACAATGAATCCGGAAAGCAGTTTAACGACAAGATAAAGGTTCAGTACGACGAATATGGCTGGAGCTCCGCGAAGACTTACAGCAGCATAATTCTCGTTCCTACGGTAGGTTGGCCGTATGGCTACAGCTCGTGGTACTGGGGTGATCCGTGGTATTACGGAAGCTCGTGGTACTACTATCGAGACTCGTGGTACTATGGAAGTCCGTGGTATTGGGATTCGTGGTACTGGAACGACTGGTACTACAGGCCATACTGGCATTACGACCATTATTACTATCATCATCACTATCACCCACACTATCACGGGCACTATAAGAGTACTACCTACACTCCTCACGCAGGAGTCTCGATGAGACAATCGCCGAATTCGACAAGAGTTCGCACTTCTTCTGCAACGCGAGGCACCTCTTCTGCATCTTATAATAATGGAAGGACTAACTCCTCGACTTACCGCAGAACGCCTTCTACGACAAACGGCAGTAGTTCTTCTTACAGAGGTTCGACTCCTTCGAGAAGCAGCTCTTCTTCTGCGCCATCCTATAACAGAGGCAGTAGTAGAGGCAGCAGTTTCAACAGCTCCGGAAGCTCTTCAAGCAGGAGTTCCGGCGGTTCATTCAGGAGTTCCGGTGGCGGCTCATCCCACAGCGGTGGCGGAGTGTCACGAGGACGCAGATAGTTTGCTTGTTATAATTTTTAAAAGAAAAGAGTATGAAAAGGTATATTGTATCAGGTTTGCTGGTGTTGTCTAGTCTGGGTCTAAGCGCTCAGTCCATGTACGACGCATATACTTTTGGCGCTACCGATTATTTGGGGACGGCTCGTGTGGTAGGACTTGGCGGCGCTGTAGGTGCTGTGGGTTCCGACCTGGGAACCATCGGAGTAAATCCTGCCGGTTCGGCGGTGGCTTCGTATTCACAGTTCGTGGTTTCACCTTCGCTGAGTATGTCTCGCACGCAGACTTCTTATGCGCTTAATCCTTCTTCGAATTACGGCGCGGCTAACAAGACCGGGCGTAATAAGATTAAACTCCCTAACATAGGACTCACGACCAGGTTTAATTCCATATTGTCTTCCGATGCCAGCGTGACCTTCGGCTTCGTGATGAACACCACTTACGACTATAACTACGAGCATTCCGGTTCGGGCGTAAACGGGTATTCGTCGAAGTTCGCAGAGATGGCGCGTGCCGCACAGGGAATCACGAACGAAGCGCTGGGCAGCAGCTCGTTTTACGATAATTCGGCCAATTCATCCCTCTGGGATGCAGCCATGGGTTATAAAATAGGCCTTATAAACGGCTATGGCGCCGACGGTAATTATGTAGGATGTACGGAAGTGCTTACTTCTGACGGACGCAGATATGTTCCGGGTAACCTTAACCAGCGTTCGCATCAGATTACTTCAGGCGTTAAGAACGACATTATCCTGAACCTGGCTTGGAATTTCTCTAACAAATTCTATTTGGGATTCAACCTCGGCCTTCCTTATCTGGGTTATGAGAATGTGGAGCGCTATAGCGAGGTGGCTCAGGTAGTGGAGGAGTTCCCTATACAGTTCACCTATTCCGACGGAAGCGTACAGAACACTTATTTCGATAATGCTACCTATCAGTATAATTATACTGCAGCCGGTTCAGGTATGTACGGAAAGGTAGGTGCCATCTACCTTCCTTTCGCAGGGCTGAGACTCGGATTTGCGTACCAGACTCCTACGGTTATGGACATTACCGAGACTTGGATGCATAGCGGTAGGGTAGCCTATGCCGACGGCTCCGCTTATTCGGGTTCCAGTCGTGAAGGCTCTTATAAATACACTGTGGTTACTCCTAGGCATTTTGACTTCGCACTCGCATATACATTTGGACGTAAGGGACTTATCAGTGCCGACGTGTCCATCGAAGATTATAGCTCGGTGCGTTTCATAGACAGTTACGACGATTCTGCCTTCAATTTCGTAAATGCCGCTACTTCGGCATTCAGCGGCAGGACATATAACTATAGGATAGGCGCAGAGTTCAACTTGACGAGTAATCTTGCCATCCGTGGTGGTGCAAACATCCTTACATCTGCCGAGAAGTACTATATGGTAGGTGGAGAGAAGTTCTACTATTCAGACTATAACGACGATTATTACTACGGAAGGAAAGAACTTCCGGGTAATGGTAGCTATGTTAATGATATCCGATACAGTTATTCCTTAGGTTTGGGATATAATCCTACAGGCTCATTCTTCGCGGACTTCGCAGTTCGTTGGACGACGATGCCTTCGACTACTTACCAGCCTTACTATAACTACACGGATAGTGGTGTGGAGTATTATTCACCTCTTTACCGCGTGAACAAAACGCTTTTGAACGCAGTTTTGACGCTTGGATGGAGGTTTTAACCTGAGATAATGAAATTTACTGCTAAAGAGTTAGCCGAGGTGTTGCACGGCAGCGTAGAGGGAAATCCTGCTGCCGAAGCCACTTCGTTTGCTAAGATTGAACACGGAAAACCGGGGAATTTGTGTTTCTTCGCTAACCCCAAATATGAGCATTACGTTTACACCAGCAAGGCATCCATCTTGCTGGTGAATAACGATTTTAAACCGTCTGCCGAAGTCGAGCCCACGCTCGTGCGTGTGGAGAATGCCTATAGTGCATTGGCAGAATTGCTTGACTATGTAAACAAACAGCACAAATCATATAAGCGCCACCGCGGCAGGTGCCGATTGGCATTCAGCTCGAAGATAGGCCGAAAGGTGTGGATAGGGGATTATGTCACTGTGGGCAAGAAGTCCGTAGTAGGCGATTATACCCGCATTTGCGATAATGTCAGCATCGGGGAGAATGTCCGGATAGGGTCGAAATGCATCATCTACCCGGGCGTGGTGATATTCTCGAATACCGTCATCGGAGACAGGACCATTCTGCACGCAGGCTGTGTAATCGGAGACGATGGTTTCGGCAATGCACCGCAGCCGGATGGCACTTGGAAAAAAATCGAGCACGTGGGTAATGTGATTATCGGAAACGATGTGGAGATAGGCTCGAATACCACCATCGACAAGGCTCCTATGGAGTCTACGATTATCGGCGATGGTGTAAGGATAGATAATCTATGCCAAATCGCCCACAATGTGCAGATCGGTGAAAACACCGTGATGGCTGCGCTGTCGGGAATAGCAGGCTCAGCGGTGATAGGCAAGAGTTGTATAATAGCCGGTCAGGTGGGTATCGTAGGTCACGTGAAGGTGGCTGACAAGACCACTGTGGCAGCACAGGCCGGAGTTATAGGAAACGTCAGAAAGGGCGGGCAGGTCCTGGTGGGTATGCCGGCCATTCCTCATTCTACTTTTATGCGGGCATACGCGAAGTTTAAGGCTAGTGGAGAGGAGTAATTAAAAATATTAAAAAATTATTTATATCTTTGCGCCCACAAAAAACAGAGAATGAATCAGAAAACGCTAAAAAACACATATACTTTCGAGGGTCGAGGCCTTCATTCCGGCAAGATGTCGCATATGAAAGTGTGCCCCGCACCCGTAAATACAGGTATTCGCTTCCATCGCACCGACTTGGGTGAGGATGCATTCGTAGACGCCATCGCCGAGAACGTGTCGCTTACTTCCAGAAGTACGACCATCTCTAAGGGAAAGGTTTCGGTGAGCACCATCGAGCATTTGCTTTCCGCACTTACCGGTTTGGGCGTGGATAATGCTTTGATCGAGGTAGATAACGTGGAGGTTCCTATTCTGGACGGAAGCGCCGAATATTATGTAAAGGCGATTTATCCCGATGGACTTGAGGAGCAGGATGCCGAGAGAAAGTATATCGAGATAGGCAGTGAGTTTACATATAAGGATGAGAAGACAGGGTCTTACATAAAGTTGATTCCGGACGACCATCCTAGCTACGAGGTTACCATCGACTTCAATTCGAGGGTGCTGGGCGTGCAGACCGTCAAATGGGACCCGTCTATGGACTATGTTCACGAGATAGCTCCTTGCAGGACATTCTGTTTCCTTCACGAGATTCAGCTCCTCGCGAGCTTGGGACTCATTAAGGGCGGCGATGTGGAGAATGCCATCGTGGTGGTGGAGAAACCGGTGTCCGAGCAGAAGATTGCCAAATTGGCCAAGACCTTCGGACATCCTGAACTGAGGGTGACCGAGCAGGGGTATCTCAGTAATCTCAAGCTGCATTTCCCGGACGAGTGCGGAAGGCACAAACTCCTGGACATCATAGGTGATTTGAGACTTGTCGGCGGATTCTTGAATGCGAAGGTTATCGCATACAAGCCGGGACATAAAATTAATACAAAGGTTGCGAAACTTATATAAAAATTTTAGGAAATGACTAATATTCATCCACTTGCCACGGTTCACCCGGGCGCTAAGATAGGCGATAACGTCGAAATCGGACCTTATGCCTTTATAGATGATAATGTAGTGATAGGCGATGGCTGCAAGATCTACCCTCATGCTACGATTTTTTCGTACGTGAAGATGGGTAAGGATTGCTGCGTATTCCCTGGCGCGGTAGTCGGTGCTGTTCCTCAGGATTTGAAGTTCGACGGAGAGGTTACTTATGTCGAGATCGGGGACAGAGTGAATATTCGTGAGTGTGCCACTATCAATCGAGGCACGAAAGCAAGCGGAAAAGGTGTTACGAGAATCGGTAACGACGTGCTCATTATGTCTTATGTTCACGTGGCTCACGACTGTACGGTGGGTAATCACTGTATTTTGGTAAGCTATGTGGGTATAGCAGGTGAGACCGACGTAGATGATTGGGCTATCCTGGGAGGAAGCACCGTGGTTCACCAGTTCTCACATATCGGTAAGCACGCTATGGTAGGCGGCGGCAGTAAGGTTAACAAGGACATCCCGCCGTATTCGCTTTGCGGAAGAGACCCTATCAGCTTCGCGGGCATTAATATCGTAGGTCTTCGTCGTCGCGGATTCGATTCAGACACAGTTCGCTACATTAGGGACATCTACGATACCATCTACCATCAGGGTAATAACGTAACCGACGCTTTGGCTAAGGTCGAGGCCGGTTTCCCTGACACACCTGAGAAGCTTGAGATCGTTAATTTCATCAAGAATTCGAAGCGCGGCATCGTTAGGTCTAACGATGGCAACGATAAGGGATTTGTAGAATAATGCTGCTTTCCACAGCTTATTTTCCACCTATAGAGTATTTTGCCTTAATGGCGAAATGCTCTATTGTTTATATGGAGGGGTGCGAGAGTTATGCCAAGCAGTCCTACCGTAACAGGTGCCGGATTCTTACGGCCAATGGGGTCGAGGACCTGCGGGTGCCGATAGTGCACGGCCCTTCCAAACTGATCACAGACATCTGCGTCGACTACAAGACCCCGTGGGTTCGCCAGAGCGAGTACGCCATAGAGTCGGCCTATTATAACTCGCCATTTTTCGAGTATTATAAGGATGAGTTGTTCGCCATATTGGACGCTCACCCGGAAAGGCTCTGGGATTTGAACTTGCAGATTATCGAGTTCTTCTGCAGGAAGATAGGCATCGCCCCGCAGATCGTTCGGACTTCGGACTTCACTATGCCTTCGGATGATTCTCAGGACCATCGTTTCTCGATTCATCCTAAAAAGGACTCGTCTTACGCGGCTCATCCATACTATCAGGTATTCCGCGACAAATGGGGGTTCGTTTCCAATCTATCCATAATGGACCTTCTCTTCAACGAAGGCCCCGAAAGCATCTGCTATTTGTAGGGGGGGGGAGCTCGAGCTTCCGCCAATTCACTTTGGCAGGGAGGATGGCGTAGAGTGCACTCTGTTAAGGATTGCTTGCCAAAGTGAGACTTTGTAAGCTCCACATTGGCAGGGAGATGCCGATATACGCGTTCTGTGGCACATTGGCTGCCAAAGTGATTTTGATGAGCTAGTTCAATGGCTTCTCATTCGGAGGATCGAGGGTTTCGCCGGATGGCAGAGCCTGAAATGCCGTTTCGTCCGGTGAAAGGCGGGTTTGGCCGTACGAAACGTTGAAATTGACAGAGACTAGTTGGATATCTGAAAAATTATTCTCACCTTTGAGTTATGAGAGAGCAAGATGTCATAAATCAGCTTTATTACGCGAAGGAAGAAGGACTTGCGGAAGGCAGAAAAGAAGGTCGAGAAGAAGGACTTGCAGAAGGCAAAACGGAAGAGCGTCTTGAAATCGCGAAGAAGATGCTAGAAATGGGGCTATCCGTAGAGCAGATCACGGAGGCTACAGGTCTTTCGGAAGAGGACGTTCTTAAACTGAAATCAGAATAGTTAGTATGGGCAGGAGCGCCACGGCGCTCCTGCTTGTTTTACTGTCCAGGAGCGAGTACGCCCGAAAGCATCTGCTATTTGTAGGGATGATTGGTATTAATTTTTTGTATATTCGTGGAATCTAATAATTTAAAGGTTATGAATAAGATTATTCTCTCCGCTATTTTATTGCTACTATTTCCTATGGTAGCTATGGGGCAGTATGCTAATTATCAGAATACGGATGTGACTTCGACAAAGGAGTATAAGATCGCTCAAGCGACTTTTTATAGTGGCCTCGCAGTTACCGGAGTGGGGGCTGCCGTCTGGATAGGAGGTAGTGTGTTATGTATGGTTGAGCAAAATATTTATACTAACAGCCATATCACTACGGGAACGATTGAAGAGATTTACAAATTGAATCAGGAAGCCAAACAACAGCAGGCCTATAAAAGGGGCGAAGCTATTGAAATCGGGGGATTTGTCGTGATGCTTGCGGGAGCAGGTGTCGCATTTTTAGGTCAACAAAAAAGGAACGAGTTGAAGAGCGCATCCGGCAAAACAGTGGCCATATTGGAATATGGCCCGACTCTAAACGGCCTGGCTTTGGCACTAAGATTCTAAGCGTTGTCACCTGAATAAGGAAAATGGAAACATTAGACTAATACAGAAAACCGAACATCCAAAGCGGAATTCGACAACCGGAGCCGACCTCGGTGTCGTCAACTGCGAGGTAACTGTTCGGTACATCGGCAATTTGTTCGAAGGTCTTATTCTTGCCCCCTACCTCAAAGAGGAACTTGTTGTCGATGAGGAAGTCTCCCTGCTTGGGGTAACGAACATCGTGCAGGACGCGCAATTGGCTGATGAAGAATGTCTCCCTTTCGTTTCCCTTGTCCACTTTCGGACATAGGACGTGCATCAGGTTGGGATTACTAAGGAAAATCTTGTCAGGCTTGGAGAGGGACTTGTAATTATTGGTCTTGGCTGTGAGCAGCGCGAGGACCTGAGCCTTGTCAAGGGCATAGAGCATCTTGAGCCCGGATTCGTTGTCCGTGGAAAGTTGTCGCCAGAGTTCCGACATTGTCGGCTCGAAGGGAACGTGCTCGCTGATGATCATCAGGAGTTTTTTCGTCTTCTGCAGTGTCTCATAGGTTACATTCTCTACGGCAGGAAGGTCGGAATCGATAACGACGGTAACTGTCTCACGCAGCCGGGAAGGAAAATCTTCTAGGGATTCACGGTAGAAGGGGTAGTAGCCGTGGGCAAGGTATGCTTCGAAAAGCGGAGCCACTTTGATTCTTCCGACGATGTTCATCGCTTTCTTTACGTGGTGCATCAAGACATCATCCAGCGATATTGCCTCGGTCTTGAAGATCCCTTCCAACTCAAGGTATTCGCGGAAAGAGAGACCGTACAGAGTGTATGGAGTTTGCCGACGGGACATGTCGACGGTTGCATTGTCGAGGACCAGTAGGGAACTGCTGGTATAAACGATGCTCATATCGGGGTAGTCATCGTAGATGTTTTTTAGTGACTGGGACCACAATTCGTAGCGATGAACTTCGTCCAGATAGAGTCGGGAAATACCATGACGATCCGCCCAGTCGACGAGTTCCATCAGACTATGTGTGGCAAACCATAGATTGTCTAGTGAGGCATAGAGAGTCTGGTCGATGTCCTCATAGTTCTCCAGGATATGCTGGAGAAGCATGGTGGTCTTTCCAGCACCTCTGGCTCCCTTGATGCTGATGATACGCGCTTTCCAATTAATCTGGCTGTATAGATAACGCTTGAAGCGCAGGTCAACCTTCGCGATTTTACGGTGATAGCTGTCGTATAGTGGCTGAATCTCTGCTTGTTCCATGATAATAACAGTTTTGTTTACTTGGCAAATATAGTAATTATATATTTCAAACCATAAAAAAAATGAAATTTTTACGGTTGCAACCGTTGGTTAGTCTCGCGTGGTCGGTGACTGACGAGTTCGGCAACTTCCACTACACCCACAACCCCGATGGACTCACTGAACTGCCGGCCTTCGCTCTCAACGGCCTCCTTTACAGCGAGGATGACCTCGATGAGCTGGCAGCGGACCTGCGCGCGTTCATCCGACAATCCCGATGGGGCGGATGCGGAGTACTTCCGTTCGGACGCTGTTCGGGACAAGATCGACGCCTACAACGAAGCGTGCTCCGACAGCGATGAGACCGTCACCCTTGCTGTCTTCGAGCAGGTATAGGACTATAGCCTTGCAAGCTCTACAATCGCTTGCCCATTTAATGCGGCTTTAAGTTCGTCTAAGGAGGTGGTCCCTTTTTCAAAAGCGAACCAGATAAAAGGCGAGTTCTCAGGGTGTATTTGCAGACTCGCTTAACTGTAACTACATCACAATTCTACCCGGTCAATTGCTTATATGCATAAAATTTCGCGTCAACACACACATTTCTTTATTAGAATAGCCTGTTTCTTTAGGTTTTTCTCAGTTTTTATTTCTATATTCGCCTTCGGGCGGAGGTGACTCTGCATAAAACTTAAATTTTTAAAACTTCAAAGGCTTAGCCTTTGACCTAAATTTTTTAAATAATTATGTCAAACTATGACTCGCGACAAAGTACTCAAGGTGGTACATTTGTCAATCTAATGAGAGACAGCGGATTCAAGGCTGTCTATGCCGACAAGGACAACAAGCAACTTCTTATCGAACTGCTTAACTTTTTTCTTCCGGAAGACGTGAGGGTCTCGGACATCGAAGCTTATCTCGACAGGGAACAGGACCCGGAAGTAGAAAGCGGAAAAAGAACTTATCTGGACTTAGTCTGTCAAGGTGAAGATGGAAGTGTCTTTTCAGTGGAAGTGCAGCAAGAAGGAGAAAAGTGGATTTTCGAACGTTGCATGTATTATGGTTGCGATATTTATCGTAACCAGATTAGCTCTGGAGATTACTATTCCGAGTTA
>Ga0129316_1000384_pt1 | contig 25912 bp, 32 predicted proteins | sample Cm1ome_2_FD_94429 | JGI IMG/M metagenome (GOLD analysis project Ga0129316, IMG submission 94429) | Eastern black-and-white colobus group fecal microbial communities from Wisconsin, USA - Cm1022B metagenome | ecosystem: Host-associated > Mammals > Digestive system > Large intestine > Fecal...
CCTGACGCGAAACCCCGGGCTTGCAGCGACCGTTCCGGTCGCGCCGCCTCTGTCGCGCCGTGGCCTGCGCTCCCGGCATCCCGGCAAAAGGCCGCCGGGATGTAAGGGGCAACGCCGTTTCGCGCTCGCGCTCTCCGTCGTTGCGGCGGGTCCCTGCCCGTTGTTGTGTCCGGTGCCATTCACCTGTTTAAGCCCCTGTCGCCGGGGGCAAAGACAGCCACAACCTGCCGCACTGACTGTCCAGGGTAAATGAACAGCCCACAAAATTTTTTACCCAAAACCCGGTAAAAAATTTTGCGTTCTGCCCAGGACAGATGCGTCAGGCCGTGGCAGTGATGCCCCTTGCGGCGAAGGTTCTCAAACAGGTGATGGTTAATACCGGAGGGAACAAAAGGCAGGTCCCCGCAAAACGTCAAAACCGCGGCTCCCGAAACTCAACAGATGATGGGGGCTGAAAACCAGATAGAGGAGAAAGCAGGATGAGCACCCGAAATATCCACGTTAACACCGCGTCGTACACGCTTCTTGTTGCCGGGAAGAAAAAAAACACCGGGGAAGAGTGGGACGTCCTGGAATTCAGCAGCCTGACTGAGCTGAAAAAATATCGCAAAAGCCACCCGGAAAAGATGGCCTTCAGTTATAGCTACGCGCTCAGTCAGGGTGTGGATAAGCAGTTCCGCCATATCAACATTGCGGAAGCCGATCACTTCAAACAGTTCCTGTGTCAGATTAAGCGTGCCGGCCTCAATATCCGGGCGATCTGCTGACCGGATGTGATGAATATCTCTCCTGATTGTTGCAATCTTGTTAATGGAGATCGGGGGGGGATGATATTAAGCGGAAAAATTTTTTATTAAATTTATGCTTTCATAAAGGAGTAGCTGTTATGCGATTAGCTTCCCGTTTTGGTCGGTATAATTCCATCCGCCGTGAACGTCCTTTAACGGATGATGAATTAATGCAGTTCGTGCCTTCGGTATTTTCCGGTGATAAACATGAGTCCCGGAGTGAACGTTATACGTATATTCCAACAATCAATATCATCAATAAGTTACGTGATGAAGGTTTCCAGCCATTCTTTGCCTGTCAGAGTCGGGTTCGTGATTTGGGGCGTCGAGAATACAGTAAACATATGTTACGTCTTCGCAGGGAAGGGCATATTAACGGGCAGGAAGTTCCTGAAATTATCCTGCTTAATTCACATGATGGTTCATCCAGTTATCAGATGATCCCCGGAATTTTTCGTTTTGTCTGCACAAATGGCCTGGTGTGCGGAAATAATTTTGGCGAAATCCGCGTTCCACATAAAGGTGATATTGTCGGGCAGGTTATCGAGGGAGCGTATGAAGTGCTCGGTGTCTTTGATAAGGTCACTGATAATATGGAGGCGATGAAAGAAATTCATCTTAACAGTGACGAGCAACATTTATTTGGCAGAGCTGCACTGATGGTCAGGTATGAAGATGAAAATAAAACGCCAGTGACACCTGAACAGATAATTACTCCCCGTCGTCGGGAAGATAAACAGAACGATCTCTGGACGACCTGGCAGCGGGTTCAGGAGAATATGATAAAAGGCGGATTATCGGGGCGAAGTGCCTCCGGGAAAAATACCAGGACAAGAGCCATTACAGGTATTGATGGTGATATAAGAATCAACAAGGCGTTATGGGTGATTGCCGAACAGTTCAGAAAGTGGAAGTCATGATAATATAAGTAAAGCCCCGAAAAAATTTTCGGGGCTTTACTTATATTATCATTTTTCAGCATCGCTGTGTCGTTTGATATACCTCAATTTCATCAACCGGATTTCCGGTTGTCTGTAAATATTGTGACCGCGAAAAATGGTCTGGCAGGAGGCTGCGCAGTTACCGGGTATATATAAGATGGGTTCCCGCTTCGCGGGGCTTCGGCCAGTCAGTATTGTCACTCATATGATATTTTTGTGTGTGGCCTTCCATGCCGCTTTTGCGGCATAACCGGTATCTGACAATGTCTGTAAGATTAATTGTTCTGCACGCTGTTAATTTCCGGAAGTGATTTCTTCGTGGTCGGAACCTGGATGCCTTTACTGCTCTTTATCCCGGTATAAATCCGGTAAACCTCTGATGCGTAGGCAAGACGTCTCTGGTTCTGGCGTTCGGTCTTCCTGAATCCAGCATTGTATGCACCAACGGCCTCCCAGGAGACGCCCCATTTTTTAAAGGCTATTGCCAGATAATAAGCACCGGTATAAATGTTCATGCAGGGATCTGTTGTCAGATGTTCCGGCTTAATTCCATAGCGGGCCAGTTCGTTAAAATGCTGGGAATCTACCTGCATCAGTCCGCTGCCATATCCCGTTACCGGATTAATACCGATGGCATTAACCCGGTAACGGGATTCTTTCCATGATATTGCTCTCAGTAAATCAGGATCTATTTTGTAATCCCGGCCTGCAAGATCAAAGCAATCAGTGGCATGGCAGATCTCATTTATAAACATCAGGCAGATGGCTAACATCCATTTTTTCATTTTTCCACCTCTGGTGACTTTATCCGTAAATAATTTAACCCACTCCACAAAAAGGCTCAACAGGTTGGTGGTTCTCACCACCAAAAGCACCACACCCCACGCAAAAACAAGTTTTTGCTGATTTGTTTTTTAAATCATTAGTTTATGTTCTAAATAATGTATTTTAATTTATTTTACATTATTAAATAGGGTCGTTGACGACCCTATAGCGACCCTATGACAACCCTTGTTAGGGTCAGTGCTGACAATTTTCATGAAAAACATTTGGATATATTAGGGCCGCACCTAGCAGCGCCGTGCGTTTTTTTATAGTATGTCCCTAGGGGCGCTGCTAGGGGTGCTCTTCTTTTTTCAGACCATACTATGAGTAGATGAAATAAAACTCTTATTTCAGAATCTAAAAGGTACTGTCTTATGGCCAGAGTAAATCTGTATATCAGTAATGAGGTTCATGAAAAAATTAACATGATTGTTGAAAAGCGTCGTCAGGAGGGAGCAAGAGATAAAGATATAAGCCTTTCAGGAACTGCTTCAATGCTTCTTGAATTAGGGCTCCGTGTATATGACGCTCAGATGGAGCGTAAAGAGTCTGCATTTAACCAGACAGAGTTTAATAAACTTCTTCTTGAATGTGTTGTAAAAACACAGTCAACGGTGGCAAAGATTTTAGGTATTGAGTCTCTCAGTCCTCATGTATCCGGAAACCCGAAGTTTGAATATGCCAGTATGGTTGACGATATCAGAGAGAAAGTGTCTGTTGAGATGGACCGGTTTTTCCCAAAAAATGATGATGAATAAATGAAAATGAAGTTTGAGTTGGTTCAAATATAAGAATTTTTATGATTCGAAAAGATGACAATACGTCAGATAATTAGTATATTAATTACGTGGTTAATACCACGTTAAAAATTGAAACTGAAAATCGCCGATGCAGGGAGCTGTAACTCCCTGCATCGACTGTCCATAGAATCCTTAGTGGAGGTTCCTATGTGTGCGCTGGATCGTAGAGAAAGGCCACTTAACAGTCAATCTGTAAATAAATACATCCTTAACGTTCAGAATATCTACAGAAATTCTCCCGTTCCGGTTTGTGTCCGTAACAAAAACCGGAAAATCCTTTATGCCAATGGGGCTTTTATTGAACTCTTTTCCAGAGAAGATAAACCTTTATCCGGAGAGAGTTATATACGTCTGCAGGTTGAAATTTTTCTTTCATCACTTGAACTGGAATGCCAGGCTCTTGGACATGGCTCTGCATTTTGTCGTCGTTTTAATTTTCATGGCGAAATCTATCAGATAAGGATGGAGAATGTTTCTTTTTATAATGACGAATCTGTTGTTTTATGGCAAATTAATCCGTTTCCTGATTATCCATTTTTTGCGTTAAATCAAAGTGTAAGTAATACAAATACTTCTGGTCAATTAACGATATGGAATGATCTTTCTCCAGGAACATTGGTTGTTTTCTCTTTTTATATGCTGGGTGTTGGTCACGCAACAATTGCCAGAGAATTGGGTATTACAGACAGAGCATCTGAGGATCGAATTAAACCAGTTAAACGGAAAATAAAAGAGTTTTTTGAACACTTTGATTTATTCAGAGTGTCATGTATCTATAAAGGAGAAATAGATTCGCTATTAAGTATAATTCGTGAATTTTATGGTGTTAAATAAATGTTAAATAAGGCACGCCAATTTTGGCGTGTTTTTTTTTCGACGATTTCTGTGCAATCATAATTTTATTAGTCGGGAAACAGAGGTGAATTTAGTGAGGAGGCGTAACGCGAGAGGCGGTATAAGCAGAACGGTCTCGGTGTATCTCGATGAAGATACAAATAACCGACTTATTAAGGCCAAAGATCGTAGTGGAAGAAGTAAAACGATAGAAGTCCAGATCCGTCTCAGAGATCATCTGAAACGGTTTCCTGATTTCTATAACGAAGAAATATTCAGGGAGGTGACCGAAGAGAGCGAGTCAACATTTAAAGAACTTTAGTTTTTATCTATCAATATTAAACAGAGGAATCATATGGACGCCGTTTTAAGTGTTCAGGGTGCTTCTGCGCCCGTCAAAAAGAAATCGTTTTTTTCCAAATTCACTCGTCTGAATATGCTTCGCCTGGCTCGCGCTGTGATCCCGGCTGCTGTTCTGATGATGTTCTTCCCGCAGCTGGCGATGGCCGCCGGCAGCAGTGGTCAGGACCTGATGGCAAGCGGTAACACCACGGTTAAGGCGACCTTCGGTAAGGACTCCAGTGTTGTTAAATGGGTTGTTCTGGCTGAAGTTCTGGTCGGTGCTGTCATGTACATGATGACCAAAAACGTCAAGTTCCTAGCCGGTTTTTCCATCATCTCTGTATTTATTGCTGTGGGTATGGCCGTCGTTGGCCTCTGACAGGAAATAAAACGATGTCGGGAGACGAGAATAAACTTAAGAAATATCGTTTCCCGGAAACACTGACCAACCAGAGCCGCTGGTTTGGCCTGCCACTGGATGAACTGATCCCCGCAGCAATCTGTATTGGCTGGGGTATCACAACATCGAAATATCTGTTCGGTATTGGTGCAGCGGTTCTGGTTTATTTCGGGATTAAAAAACTGAAAAAAGGGCGGGGCAGTTCCTGGTTACGTGACCTGATTTACTGGTATATGCCAACAGCCCTGCTGCGCGGTATTTTTCATAATGTTCCCGATTCGTGTTTCCGGCAGTGGATTAAATAGAACTGATACCAGGATTGTTATATGGAACACGGTGCCCGTTTAAGTACCAGTCGTGTAATGGCCATCGCCTTTATATTTATGTCAGTGCTTATTGTTCTCAGCCTCTCTGTTAACGTCATTCAGGGGGTGAATAACTACCGTCTTCAGAATGAGCAACGCACTGCCGTGACGCCAATGGCATTTAATGCCCCCTTTGCCGTGTCACAGAACAGTGCCGACGCCTCTTATTTACAGCAGATGACGCTGTCATTTATTGCCCTCCGTCTGAATGTTTCATCAGAAACCGTCGATGCCTCACATCAGGCGCTTCTGCAATATATCCGCCCGGGCGCACAGAACCAGATGAAAGTTATTCTGGCTGAAGAAGCGAAGCGTATTAAAAACGATAACGTGAACTCAGCCTTTTTCCAGACCAGTGTTCGTGTCTGGCCTCAGTATGGCCGTGTGGAAATTCGTGGTGTGCTTAAAACTTGGATTGGTGATTCAAAACCTTTCACTGATATCAAACATTACATCCTTATTCTGAAGCGGGAAAACGGGGTGACCTGGCTGGATAATTTCGGGGAAACAGACGATGAGAAAAAATAATACGGCAATAATATTCGGCAGCCTGTTTTTTTCCTGCAGCGTGATGGCCGCAAACGGTACGCTGGCCCCCACCGTGGTGCCAATGGTGAACGGTGGTCAGGCCAGTATTGCCATCAGCAATACCAGCCCGAATCTGTTTACCGTTCCCGGTGACCGGATTATCGCCGTGAACAGTCTGGATGGTGCCCTGACCAATAATGAGCAGACCGCCTCCGGCGGTGTGGTGGTTGCCACCGTCAACAAAAAGCCCTTTACGTTCATTCTGGAAACAGAACGTGGTCTGAATCTTTCCATTCAGGCCGTTCCCCGTGAAGGCGCGGGGCGTACCATTCAGCTGGTCAGTGACCTGCGCGGAACCGGAGAAGAAGCCGGTGCGTGGGAAACGTCCACGCCTTACGAATCCCTGCTTGTGACCATCAGCCAGGCCGTCCGTGGCGGAAAATTACCCGCAGGCTGGTATCAGGTCCCGGTGACAAAGGAAACCCTGCAGGCCCCGGCGGGGCTGTCTTCAGTGGCAGATGCCGTATGGACGGGGAATCACCTGAAGATGGTCCGCTTTGCCGTGGAAAATAAAATGCTGTCTGCCCTGAATATCCGGGAAAGTGACTTCTGGCAGCCGGGAACCCGTGCCGTGATGTTCAGCCAGCCTGCCAGCCAGTTACTGGCAGGTGCGCGCATGGATGTGTATGTCATCCGTGACGGGGAGGGCAACTGATGGCCAGTATCAATACCATTGTGAAACGCAAGCAGTACCTGTGGCTGGGGATTGTGGTTGTCGGCACAGCCTCCGCGATTGGTGGGGCACTGTATCTGTCTGATGTGGACATGTCCGGTAACGGTGAAACCGTGGCTGAACAGGAGCCTGTGCCGGATATGACCGGTGTGGTGGATACGACCTTTGATGACAAGGTGCGTCAGCATGCCACCACAGAGATGCAGGTGACGGCAGCGCAGATGCAGAAGCAGTATGAGGAAATCCGTCGTGAGCTGGATGTTCTGAACAAACAGCGCGGTGATGACCAGCGTCGTATTGAAAAGCTGGGACAGGACAATGCCGCCCTGGCAGAGCAGGTAAAAGCCCTGGGTGCTAATCCCGTCACGGCGACCGGTGAGCCTGTACCGCAGATGCCTGCCTCACCGCCCGGCCCGGAAGGCGAACCACAGCCAGGAAACACCCCCGTATCCTTCCCGCCGCAGGGCAGCGTTGCTGTTCCACCGCCGACGGCGTTTTATCCCGGGAATGGTGTCACGCCACCACCACAGGTGACGTACCAGTCTGTGCCGCTGCCTAACCGGATACAGCGTAAGGTGTTTACCCGTAATGAGGGAAAACAGGGACCATCACTGCCGTACATTCCGTCAGGAAGTTTTGCGAAAGCCATGCTGATTGAAGGGGCGGATGCCAATGCCTCTGTCACCGGTAATGAATCCACGGTGCCGATGCAGCTGCGTATCACCGGCCTGGTGGAAATGCCGAACAGCAAGACGTATGACGCAACGGGATGTTTTGTGGGTCTGGAAGCCTGGGGGGATGTGTCCAGTGAGCGTGCCATTGTACGCACCCGCAATATCAGTTGCCTGAAGGACGGCAAAACTATTGATATGCCGATTAAGGGGCATGTCAGCTTCCGGGGTAAAAACGGTATCAAGGGCGGAGTGGTGATGCGTAACGGCAAAATCCTCGGCTGGGCATGGGGCGCGGGATTTGTTGACGGTATCGGTCAGGGAATGGAGCGCGCCTCCCAGCCGGCTGTCGGGCTGGGTGCCACAGCCGCTTACGGGGCTGGTGATGTCCTGAAAATGGGTATCGGTGGCGGCGCATCGAAAGCCGCACAGACGCTCAGTGACTACTACATCAAACGTGCCGAACAGTATCACCCGGTGATACCGATTGGTGCGGGCAACGAAGTGACCGTGGTGTTCCAGGACGGCTTCCAGCTGAAAACCGTGGAAGAGATGGCGCTGGAACGCACGCAGAGCAGAGCGGAAGAAGACAATCCGGAAAGTCCGGTTCCTGTTCCGCCATCGGCTGAAAGTCATCTTAACGGCTTTAATACTGACCAGATGCTGAAGCAGCTGGGCAACCTGAATCCGCAGCAGTTTATGTCCGGCAGCCAGGGAGGGGGCAACGATGGCAAATAATATGTCGTCCCGTCAGGCGTGCCATGCCGCCCGGTATGTTGTCGCCCGGGTTCTGCGAGGACTGTTCTGGTGTCTGAAGTACACCGTAATTCTGCCACTGGCCACAATGGCCCTGATGGCTCTGTTTGTTTTATGGAAGGACAACACCACGCCGGGGAAATTACTGGTTAAGGAGATTAACTTCGTAAGACAAACAGCACCTGCCGGACAGTTCCCGGTCAGTGAATGCTGGTTTTCTTCCTCTGATTCTTCAGGCAGATCAGAAATACAGGATATCTGCCATTACCGCGCGGCTGATGCTGCAGATTATGTCAGGGAGACTGACCGGTCACTGATGCAACTGGTCACCGCATTATGGGCAACACTGGCACTGATGTATGTCTCGCTGGCAGCGATCACCGGGAAATATCCGGTGCGACCCGGAAAAATGAAATGTATCCGGGTGGTAACCGCAGATGAACATCTGAAGGAAGTTTATACGGAAGACGCTTCCCTGCCGGGAAAAATCAGGAAATGCCCTGTTTATCTTCCTGATGACAGAACAAACAGAAACAACGGAGATAAAAATGAACATGCGTAATATTAATGTTATTACAGCCCTCTCTGTGCCGGGTAAAACCGTGTCAGATGATTTTATGCATGCTGTTCTCAGTAACTGCGCCACAAGAATCGTACTTCCTGCACCGGAGAAATTCGGTTCTGAGTCATTGCCGGACAATTTTAATATGACTGCTGTCGGTGTGATGAAGAATTCAGAAATATAAGGAACCCTTTGATGAATAAGCTGGTTTCTGATGGCAGCGTCAAAAAAATAAATTATCCGGTGCTGTATGAGTCCGGAATAACACCTCCGTTATGTGAAGTCAGTGCACCAGAACCTGATGCGGGGGAAAACGCATTGTGGCATATGTTTATAAATCATCACGGAGTACGGTTTTTGAAAATCCTGACATTGTAAAAACCTGTACGGTCAGGGATTTGAAGAAGGATTTTGTGAACTGCGATGAGAAAGGTGAGGGACAATGAAACAGATTTCTTTATTTATTCCTCTGCTGGGGACCTTATTACTTTCCGGCTGTGCCGGAACCAGTACGGAATTTGAGTGTAACGCCACCACATCCGATACCTGTATGACGATGGTGCAGGCCAATGAGAAGGCCAAAAAACTGGAGCAGTCCTCAGAAGCAAAGCCGGTTGCGGCATCACTGCCGCGCCTGGCTGAAGGGAACTTCCGGACAATGCCGGTGCAGACCGTCACCGCGACCACTCCGTCCGGCAGCAGACCTGCGGTGACAGCACATCCGGAGCAGAAACTGCTGGCACCACGCCCGCTGTTTACCGCTGCCCGGGAAGTGAAAACGGTTGTTCCGGTCAGTTCAGTTACGCCGGTAACACCTCCTCGTCCGCTAAGAACGGGTGAGCAGACGGCAGCATTATGGATAGCGCCTTATATTGATAACCAGGATGTTTATCATCAGCCATCCAGCGTGTTTTTTGTTATTAAACCGTCTGCGTGGGGAAAACCACGTATTAATTAACTGGCCCTGAAGTTGTATATCAGCCGGCAATGCCGGCGGGCTTTCTGTATTCAAAATCTGCCTGTAAAACGAGTGCCCTGTGCGTGAAAAGGGATGGGCGGTAGCGTGTCAGAACATGTCGGGAGGAATATTCCGTGAGTGATGAAGCATATTCAGTGACAGAACAACTGACCATGACAGGAATAAACCGGATACGACAGAAAATAAATGCTCATGGTATTCCTGTTTATCTCTGTGAAGCATGCGGAAATCCTATTCCGGAAGCCTGGCGGAAAATATTTCCCGGTGTGACGTTGTGCGTTGAATGTCAGGCGTATCAGGAAAGACAGAGAAAACATTATGCATAAGTCAGTCGCAGAACATAGTGATTTAATTCCGGATGAACATGAGTGGATATTCAGAAAACAGAAATCTTTGTATATGCGCCGGGAAATGGCGCGTTAATTACAGGTATTCCCTTCATGGCTACCGCATTTCTCGCTTTATTTTTCAACTAAGGAATTCATGTGAATAACCCACTTGAGGCCGTCACTCAGGCGGTTAACTCCCTCGTCACAGCACTGAAACTGCCTGACGAATCCGCAAAGGCCAATGAAGTTCTGGGCGAAATGAGCTTCCCGCAGTTCAGCCGTCTGCTGCCGTACCGTGATTACAACCAGGAATCCGGTCTGTTCATGAATGACACCACGATGGGCTTTATGCTGGAAGCCATTCCCATCAATGGGGCGAATGAGTCCATTGTGGAGGCCCTTGATCACATGCTGCGCACCAAACTGCCGCGCGGTATTTCGTTGTGTATCCATCTGATGTCCAGTCAGCTGGTTGGTGACAGGATTGAATACGGGCTGCGTGAGTTCTCCTGGTCAGGTGAACAGGCTGAACGGTTTAACGCCATTACCCGGGCCTATTATATGAAAGCGGCAGCGACACAGTTTCCGCTGCCGGAGGGGATGAATCTGCCCCTGACCCTGCGCCATTACCGGGTGTTTATCTCGTACTGTTCTCCTTCGAAGAAAAAAAGCCGGGCCGACATTCTGGAAATGGAAAACCTGGTGAAAATCATCCGGGCGTCGTTACAGGGGGCCAGTATCACCACACAGACGGTGGATGCACAGGCCTTTATCGATATTGTCGGGGAGATGATTAACCATAACCCGGACTCCCTGTACCCGAAAAGACGTCAGCTGGACCCGTATTCTGATCTGAACTATCAGTGTGTGGAGGACAGTTTTGATCTGAAAGTCCGGGCTGATTACCTGACGCTGGGCCTGCGTGAGAACGGCAGGAACAGCACGGCCCGCATCCTGAATTTCCATCTGGCCCGTAACCCGGAAATCGCCTTCCTGTGGAACATGGCCGACAACTACAGCAACCTGCTGAACCCGGAACTGTCCATCTCCTGTCCGTTCATCCTGACGCTGACTCTGGTGGTGGAAGACCAGGTGAAAACCCACAGTGAAGCCAACCTGAAGTACATGGACCTGGAGAAAAAGTCGAAGACCTCCTATGCCAAATGGTTTCCGTCCGTGGAGAAAGAGGCGAAGGAGTGGGGGGAACTGCGTCAGCGGCTGGGCTCCGGTCAGTCCTCCGTGGTGTCCTACTTCCTCAACATCACAGCATTCTGCAAGGACAATAATGAAACGGCGCTGGAAGTGGAGCAGGACATCCTGAACAGCTTTCGTAAAAACGGTTTTGAGCTGATTTCACCGCGCTTTAACCACATGCGCAATTTCCTGACCTGCCTGCCCTTTATGGCCGGGAAAGGGCTGTTTAAACAGCTGAAAGAGGCCGGAGTGGTTCAGCGCGCAGAGAGCTTTAATGTTGCCAACCTGATGCCGTTAGTGGCGGATAACCCCCTGACACCGGCAGGTCTGCTGGCACCCACCTACCGTAACCAGCTGGCGTTTATCGATATTTTCTTCCGGGGGATGAATAACACCAACTACAACATGGCGGTCTGTGGCACCTCCGGGGCCGGTAAAACCGGGCTGATACAGCCACTTATCCGCAGCGTGCTGGACTCCGGAGGCTTTGCCGTGGTGTTCGACATGGGGGATGGCTACAAGTCCCTGTGTGAGAACATGGGCGGGGTGTATCTGGACGGTGAAACCCTGCGTTTTAACCCGTTTGCGAACATCACCGATATTGACCAGTCAGCGGAGCGTGTCCGTGACCAGTTGTCAGTGATGGCCAGCCCCAACGGTAACCTGGATGAAGTGCATGAAGGTCTGCTGTTGCAGGCGGTCAGAGCCTCCTGGCTGGCCAAAGAGAACAGAGCACGTATTGATGACGTGGTGGATTTCCTGAAAAACGCCAGTGACAGCGAGCAGTATGCCGAGTCACCGACTATCCGCAGCCGTCTGGACGAAATGATTGTGCTGCTTGACCAGTACACTGCCAACGGCACTTACGGCCAGTATTTTAACTCTGATGAGCCGTCCCTGCGGGATGACGCAAAAATGGTGGTGCTGGAGCTGGGCGGACTGGAAGACCGTCCGTCACTGCTGGTTGCGGTGATGTTCTCCCTGATTATCTACATCGAGAACAGGATGTACCGCACGCCGCGTAACCTCAAGAAACTGAACGTTATTGATGAAGGCTGGCGTCTGCTGGACTTCAAAAATCACAAGGTCGGTGAATTTATTGAGAAAGGCTACCGTACGGCCCGCCGTCATACCGGTGCCTATATCACCATCACACAGAACATCGTCGACTTTGACTCTGACAAGGCCTCCAGTGCTGCCCGCGCGGCATGGGGTAACTCCTCCTACAAAATTATCCTCAAACAGAGTGCGAAGGAGTTCGCGAAATACAACCAACTGTATCCGGGATAACGAAGGGCGGGTGTTTGCCCGTCAGGGTGAAGTGATGAATCCGCTGCAGTATGTTCCTTTTAACCAGACGCTGTATTTCATCAATGGCGATGATCCGGCGCAGGTGGCCTGGATGAAACGCCAGACGCCGCCCACACTGGAGAGCAAAATTATCCTCGTGCAGGGCAGTATCCCGGAGATGCAGAAGTCTCTGGACAGCCGTGTTTACTTTGACCAGAACGGTGTGCTCTGCCAGCGCCTTGGCATTGATCAGGTCCCGGCACGGGTGAGCGCCGTTCCCGGCGATCGCTTCCTGAAGGTGGAATTTATTCCGGCAGAGCAGGGCAGAAAATGAAGCGAAGCCTGTGGCTGCTGATGTTATTCCTTCTCGCCGGTCATGTCCCTGCAGCGTCTGCGGATTCTGCCTGTGAGGGGCGTTTTGTAAACCCGATCACGGATATCTGCTGGAGCTGTATTTTCCCGCTCTCGCTGGGCAGTATCAAAGTCAGTCAGGGTAAGGTCCCCGACACGGCGAACCCGTCGATGCCCATTCAGATTTGTCCGGCACCGCCGCCGCTGTTCAGGCGTATCGGGCTGGCCATTGGTTACTGGGAGCCGATGGCGCTGACGGACGTCACCCGGTCACCGGGATGCATGGTTAACCTGGGCTTCAGCCTGCCGGCTTTTGGTAAAACGGCACAGGGAACGGCGAAAAAAGATGAGAAGCAGGTGAACGGGGCGTTCTATCACGTTCACTGGTACAAATACCCGCTGACGTACTGGCTGAACATCATCACATCGCTGGGCTGTCTGGAAGGTGGTGACCTGGATATCGCTTATCTTTCTGAAATTGACCCCACCTGGACGGACAGCAGCCTGACCACCATTCTCAATCCGGAAGCTGTCATCTTTGCCAATCCGATAGCACAGGGGGCCTGTGCAGCAGATGCCATTGCCAGCGCCTTTAATATGCCTCTCGATGTTCTGTTCTGGTGTGCTGGTTCGCAGGGCAGTATGTACCCGTTCAATGGCTGGGTGAGTAATGAGTCCAGTCCGTTGCAGTCCTCCCTGCTGGTCAGTGAACGCATGGCGTTCAAGCTGCACCGTCAGGGCATGATTATGGAAACCATCGGGAAAAATAACGCCGTCTGTAATGAATATCCGTCCCCAATCCTGCCCAAAGAACGCTGGCGTTACCAGATGGTGAATATGTACCCGGACAGCGGACAGTGCCACCCGTTCGGGCGCAGCGTGACCCGCTGGGAAACCGGGAAAAATCCGCCCAACACAAAGAAAAACTTCGGCTACCTGATGTGGCGTAAACGTAACTGTGTATTCCTGTGAGGTGAATGATGAAGCTGAGTATGAAATCTCTGGCAGCACTGCTGATGATGCTGAACGGGGCGGTTATGGCGTCAGAAAACGTGAACACTCCTGAAAACCGCCAGTTCCTGAAGCAGCAGGAAAATTTAAGCAGACAACTGCGTGAAAAACCTGACCATCAGCTGAAAGCCTGGGCGGAGAAACAGGTGCTGGAAAACCCCCTTCAGCGTTCAGATAACCATTTCCTGGATGAGCTGGTTCGTAAACAGCAGGCTTCGCAGGACGGGAAACCCCGGCAGGGTGCCCTGTATTTTGTGTCGTTTTCCATTCCCGAAGAGGGGCTGAAACGGATGCTGGGCGAAACCCGGCACTACGGTATTCCGGCCACACTGCGGGGCATGGTGAATAATGACCTGAAGACCACCGCTGAAGCCGTGTTGTCCCTGGTGAAAGACGGCGCAACTGATGGTGTTCAGATCGACCCGACGCTGTTTTCACAGTACGGCATTCGCAGTGTACCGGCACTGGTGGTGTTCTGCAGTCAGGGATACGACATTATCCGGGGAAACCTGCGGGTCGGCCAGGCGCTGGAGAAAGTGGCCGCCACGGGTGACTGCCGGCAGGTGGCTCATGATTTACTGGCAGGGAAAGGATATTCCGGGAAATGAAACGTATTTTACCTCTGATACTGGCTCTGGTTGCCGGCATGGCACAGGCTGACAGCAACAGTGATTACCGGGCCGGTTCTGATTTTGCTCACCAGATCAAAGGGCAGGGAAGCAGCAGTATTCAGGGCTTTAAGCCACAGGAGAGTATCCCCGGCTATAACGCGAATCCGGACGAGACAAAATATTACGGTGGCGTGACTGCCGGCGGGGATGGCGGCCTGAAAAATGACGGCACCACGGAATGGGCGACCGGTGAAACCGGAAAAACCATCACAGAGTCATTCATGAACAAGCCGAAAGACATTCTTTCACCGGATGCACCGTTTATCCAGACCGGCAGGGATGTGGTGAACCGGGCTGACAGCATTGTGGGAAACACCGGGCAGCAGTGCAGTGCGCAGGAGATTACCCGGAATGAATACACGAATTACATCTGTGAGCGGGATTTACAGGTGGAGCAGTACTGCACACGAACTGCCCGTATGGAGCTGCAGGGGAGCACCACATGGGAAACCCGGACGCTGGAGTATGAAATGAGTCAGCTACCTGCACGTGAAGTGAATGGTCAGTATGTTGTCTCCATTACCTCTCCCGTTACCGGCGAAATTGTCGATGCACATTACAGCTGGAGTCGTATTTACCTGCAGAAGAGTGTACCTATGACAATTACAGTACTGGGAACCCCACTGAGCTGGAATGCCAAATACTCAGCAGATGCCTCATTTACACCAGTACAGAAAACACTGACTGCCGGTGTTGCTTTTACGTCATCTCACCCCGTCCGGGTCGGGAATACAAAATTCAAACGTCATACGGCAATGAAGCTGCGTCTGGTTGTCAGGGTAAAAAAAGCCTCGTACACCCCGTATGTTGTCTGGTCTGAAAGCTGCCCGTTCAGCAAGGAGTTGGGGAAACTGACAAAAACAGAATGTACGGAGTCTGGCGGGAACAGGACGCTGGTGAAAGACGGTCAGTCATACAGCATGTACCAGAGCTGCTGGGCATACCGGGACACGTATGTCACGCAGTCAGCAGACAAGGGAACCTGTCAGACGTACACCGACAATCCTGCCTGTACCCTGGTGTCGCACCAGTGCGCCTTTTACTCCGAAGAAGATGCCTGTCTGCATGAATATGCCACGTACTCCTGCGAGTCAAAAACATCCGGGAAAGTGATGGTCTGTGGGGGAGACGTCTTCTGTCTCGATGGCGAATGCGATAAGGCTCAGAGCGGGCAGAGTAATGATTTTGCCGAAGCCGTTTCTCAGCTGGCGGCACTGGCCGCTGCAGGTAAGGATGTCGCGGCGCTGAACGGGGTGGATGTCCGTGCTTTCACCGGACAGGCGAAATTTTGTAAGAAGGCTGCAGCCGGATACAGCAACTGCTGTAAGGACAGCGGCTGGGGACAGGATATTGGGCTGGCCAAATGCAGCAGTGATGAAAAAGCCCTGTCTAAAGCAAAATCAAACAAACTGACCGTCAGCGTCGGGGAATTCTGTTCGAAGAAAGTGCTGGGTGTCTGTCTGGAGAAAAAACGCAGCTACTGTCAGTTTGATTCGAAACTGGCGCAGATAGTCCAGCAGCAGGGGCGCAACGGGCAGCTACGTATCAGTTTTGGTAGTGCGAAGCATCCTGACTGTCGGGGAATTACGGTTGATGAACTGCAGAAAATTCAGTTCGACAGACTGGATTTCACTAACTTCTACGAAGACCTGATGAATAACCAGAAAATCCCTGACAGTGGCGTTCTGACGCAGAAAGTGAAAGAACAGATTGCTGACCAGCTGAAATAGGCAGGACAGTAAGGTATGGAAAATCACCGGGGAAAATGATGAAAGTCATATTCACGTCGAACCGTTTTATTGATTTTATTATCCGGCTTTTGATTACAGCGATTGTCATTTCTCCGGTAATTATCTGGTCGTGGGATACGGTAAAAGAAACCACGGCAGACGGGATGCTTGCCGCTGCTTTCGTTATCCTTTACTCCGGTGTGCTCCTGTTTATTCTGTATTTTTGTTTTTCTGCCCTGACTGACCTGCAGAAACCTGATGAAAGAGAAAGTGATGAAAGGAATGAAGATGAATAAAGCATTACTGCCACTGTTACTCTGCTTTATTTTTCCGGCGTCAGGGAAAGATGCAGGCTGGCAGTGGTATAACGAGAAAATAAATCCAAAGGAAAAAGAAAATAAACCTGTACCTGCAGTCCCACGTCAGGAGCCGGATATTATGCAGAAACTGGCCGCACTGCAGACGGCAACAAAGCGTGCGCTGTACGAAGCCATTCTGTATCCCGGCGTGGATAATTTTGTGAAATATTTCCGGCTGCAGAATTACTGGACTCAGCAGGCCGGGCTTTTCACCATGAGCGCCAAAAAGGCCATGCTGGCACATCCTGAACTGGACTATAACCTGCAGTACAGCCATTACAACGGCACGGTACGGAACCAGCTGGCAGCAGACCAGGCGCAGCAGCGACAGGCTATTACGAAACTGGCTGAACACTACGGCATCATGTTTTTTTACCGGGGGCAGGACCCCATCGACGGGCAGCTGGCGCAGGTCATTAATGGCTTCCGGGATACGTATGGTCTGAGTGTTATTCCTGTTTCCGTGGATGGCGTGATTAATCCACTATTGCCGGATTCCCGGACTGACCAAGGGCAGGCGCAGCGTCTCGGCGTGAAATATTTCCCGGCCATGATGCTGGTTGATCCGAAACAGGGCAGTGTTCGCCCGTTATCATACGGCTTTATTTCGCTGGATGACCTGGCAAAACAATTCCTGAACGTTTCTGAAGACTTTAAACCGAATTTTTAAAGAGGTCGTTTAAATGAATTTTATTTCTTTATGGCCTTTATTGCTGGCCCAGGTGACAGTCATGTCACTGACAGTGATTTTCCTTGCTGCTGACAGGCGTTTTTTTTCATGGGACTGTTTTGTTGTTTGCACCCTGTCCATGATGATGGCAGAAGGTATTGTTATTATGAAATATGAACTGTGGTATATCCCTCCTGCCCTGCTGGGTCTGGCAGGAGTGTTGTCATGGTTGCTGCTGCTACTCCATACAGGATATTTTTCAGGCATATCAGAAGGAGTGCATAAGCGTTTGTGGCTCGCTGTTGCCGCAGTGTTTTCTGGTGCGGGAATGATTATATTCTACTGGTTGCTCCATGCATCAGAAAACATAATAAAATAACGAATAGTTAATGCGAGAATAAGACACATCCAGAGAATAGATATTATAAGTGCGAGTTTTGCTCTTATTATTTGTAACGCGGACAAGTAATTTATTACAGAGAGGAGCATCCAGAGTTCAATGCATATTATTATTAATATAAAAACAGAGAGCATGATAATTGATGGACAGTTCTTTTGTACCATATAGTCCGGTGAAATGTTTATCAGTAAGACAATGGCAACATTGCCTAACATTATTTCCCGGATAATGTCTCTGATAGCTTCCAGTGTTTTTCTGTCAAAAAATAAACTCATAGTATTAAATCCGTGATAATTAACATAACTGTGTCTGATTGATGAAATCAGCAATATACTGAATAATAATGGTGTTTTAAATATGAGAAAATATAAATTCTCTTTACCCCGGCTTGATATTACGGGTATGTGGGTATTTTCCCTGGGTGTCTGGTTTCATATCGTCGCCCATCTTGTTCACAGCAAACCCGGGATGGCTTTTTTTCTGGCGGAGCTTATTGCGGCTATTCTCGTGCTGTTCGGTGCATACCAGGTGCTGGATGCATGGATTGCCCGCGTCAGCCGGGAAGAGCGTGAGGCGCTGGAAGCCAGGCAGCAGGCCATGATGGCAAAGCAGCAGGAGGGCGGACATGCCTCTCACTAAATCACTGTTGTTCACCCTGTTACTGACAGCCGCTGCCGTGCAGGCCTCCACCCGGGATGAAATAGAGCGACTCTGGAATCCACAGGGTATGGCCGCGCAGCCAGCACAACCGGCAGCAGGCACGTCAGCCAGGACAGAAAAGCCGGCCCCCCGCTGGTTCCGCCTCAGCAACGGCAGGCAGGTTAACCTGGCCGACTGGAAGGTGGTGCTGTTTATGCAGGGGCATTGCCCTTACTGTCACCAGTTTGACCCGGTACTGAAACAGCTGGCACAGCAGTATGGCTTTTCCGTTTTTCCCTACACCCTGGATGGTCAGGGTGATACCGCCTTTCCGGAGGCATTGCCGGTGCCACCGGACGTGATGCAGACCTTCTTCCCGAATATCCCGGTGGCCACACCAACCACCTTCCTGGTCAACATCAACACGCTTGAGGCATTACCGCTTTTACAGGGGGCAACGGATGCCGCCGGTTTTATGGCGCGGATGGATACCGTTCTGCAGATGTACGGAGGGAAAAAAGGTGCGAAATAAGCAGGTGGTGTTACTCATTGCCGGAATATCCGGCATCGCGACGGGAATAATCGTCAGCCTGAATATCCCCTTTATCCGTCTGGGGCTTTTTTATCCCGCCAGCCCTGTAGAAATTGTCGTTTCGCTGTGTCTTACCTTTTCTGTTTCTGTTGTGTTTTTTGTGGGGCAATTGTGGGATGGATTTCGGTGTCTGAAATATATTACAGCCGCATGACCGGTCTGAATGAATCATCGGAAATATCAGAGGGAACTTATAATGAGAGAAAATAAAAATAATCCTGAACTCAAAATCAGAAGTACAGAACGAGATTATAAATACATTTCCAGAATTACTGACAGGTATGCTGGATTGTCTCTGGTATTCCTGACTGCCGGAATTGTTTTATGGACAGTTATGAACATTATTTTTGATGCCTGTATTGATTCGTGGAAAGCGGACCCGGAATTAAATAATTCGACTTATATGTGGAACATCCTGATGTATGCCATCCCGTATACGTTATATGCGCTTGCAGACGGGTTTCTTGTTACATTTTTTTCTGTTCCCAATGTACGAATTAATATACGGAAATATCGGGATATTCCTGTTGAAACGCCGTATGCGCCGGGAGAACAAATTAAGGGAGGGCAGCAATAATGCTTCGCATTAAGCCTCTTTTTATTCTTTGTGCCGCCTTACTGACGGTGACGCCTGCAGCGTCAGCGGATGTGAACAGCGACATGAATCAGTTCTTTAACAAGCTGGGCTTCGCCTCCAATACCACACAGCCGGGCGTTTGGCAGGGGCAGGCCGCCGGCTATGCTTACGGTGGCTCCCTGTATGCCCGTACTCAGGTCAAAAATGTTCAGCTGATTTCCATGACGCTGCCGGATATCAATGCCGGATGTGGCGGCATCGACGCCTATCTCGGCTCGTTCAGTTTTATTAATGGTGAGCAGTTGCAGCGTTTTGTTAAGCAGATTATGAGCAATGCTGCCGGTTACTTTTTTGACCTTGCCCTGCAGACAACGGTGCCGGAAATAAAAACCGCAAAAGACTTCGTGCAGAAAATGGCAAGCGACATTAACAGTATGAACCTCAGTTCCTGCCAGGCTGCACAGGGGATTATCGGCGGGCTTTTCCCCCGGACGCAGGTGTCCCAGCAGAAAGTCTGTCAGGACATTGCCGGTGAGAGCAATATTTTTGCTGACTGGGCGGCTTCCCGGCAGGGATGTACCGTTGGCGGGAAATCTGACAGCGTCAGGGATAAAGCCAGCGACAAGGATAAGGAGCGGGTGACCAAAAACATCAACATCATGTGGAATGCGCTTTCCAAAAACAGAATGTTTGACGGCAACAAAGAGCTGAAAGAATTTGTGATGACGCTGACCGGCTCACTGGTGTTTGGTCCCAACGGCGAAATCATACCGCTGTCAGCCAGAACCACTGACCGCTCAATTATCCGGGCCATGATGGAAGGCGGCACAGCAAAAATTTATCACTGCAACGATTCTGATAAATGCCTGAAAGTGGTGGCAGACACACCGGTGACCATCAGCCGGGATAATGCACTGAAGTCTCAGATTACTAAACTTCTGGCCAGCATTCAGAACAAGGCGGTCAGTGACACGCCTCTGGATGACAAGGAAAAAGGCTTTATTTCCAGTACCACCATCCCCGTCTTCAAATACCTGGTTGACCCGCAGATGCTCGGTGTTTCCAACAGCATGATTTACCAGCTGACGGACTATATCGGTTACGACATCCTGCTGCAGTACATTCAGGAGCTGATACAGCAGGCCCGGGCGATGGTGGCCACGGGAAATTATGACGAAGCGGTTATCGAGCATATTAACGACAACATGAATGATGCCACCCGGCAGATTGCGGCGTTTCAGTCACAGGTGCAGGTACAGCAGGATGCGCTGCTGGTTGTCGATCGTCAGATGAGCTACATGCGTCAGCAGCTTTCCGCCCGCATGCTCAGTCGTTACCAGAACAACTATCACTTCGGAGGGAGCACGCTGTGAATGAAGTTTATGTGATTGCCGGTGGTGAGTGGTTGCGGAATAACCTGAACGCCATTGCCGCCTTTATGGGAACCAGGACGTGGGATTCCATTGAAAAAATTGCGCTCACATTGTCTGTTCTCGCGGTGGCCGTGATGTGGGTACAGCGGCACAACGTGATGGATTTGCTGGGCTGGGTGGCCGTGTTTGTGCTTATCAGCCTGCTGGTTAATGTCCGCACATCGGTGCAGATTATTGATAACAGTGACCTGGTCAAAGTTCACCGGGTGGATAATGTGCCGGTCGGACTGGCGATGCCACTTTCACTGACGACGCGTATCGGGCATGCAATGGTGGCCAGTTACGAGATGATCTTCACGCAACCGGACAGTGTCACCTACAGCAAAACGGGGATGCTGTTTGGCGCAAAACTGGTATCAAAAAGCACCGACTTTTTGTCCCGTAATCCGGAAATCGCCAATCTTTTCCAGGATTATGTGCAGCACTGCGTGATGGGGGATATTTACCTGAACCACAAATACACGCTGGAGGAACTGATGGTCTCCGCTGATCCCTACACGCTGATTTTTTTCCGCCCCAGTCCGCTGCGGGGCGTTTATGACAGCAATAATAATTTCGTGACCTGTAAGGACGCGTCGGTTTCGCTGAAAGACAAGCTGAATCTGGACACACAGAGTGGCGGAAAAACCTGGCATTATTATGCCCAGCAGCTATTTGGTGGACGCCCTGATCCGAACCTGTTGTTCAGTACGCTGATTGGCGACAGTTACAGTTACTTCTATGGCTCAAGTAAATCAGCCAGCCAGATCATCCGCCAGAATGTCACCATCAATGCGCTGAAGGAGGGGATCACCAGTTATGCCGCACGTAATGGTGATTCGGCCAGCCTGGTGAATCTGGCCACCACATCATCGATGGAGAAGCAACGTCTGGCACATGTCTCCATCGGCCATGTGGCGATGCGGACATTGCCCATGACGCAGACCATCCTGACGGGGATCGCCATTGGTATTTTCCCGCTTCTGGTACTGGCGGCTGTCTTCAACAAACTGACGCTGTCCGTCCTGAAAGGCTATGTGTTTGCCCTGATGTGGTTGCAGTCATGGCCAATGTTGTACGCCATTCTGAACAGCGCCATGACATTTTATGCGAAGCAGAATGGTGCACCGGTGGTGCTCTCGGAAATTTCACAGATACAACTGAAATACTCCGATCTGGCTTCCACTGCCGGGTATCTTTCCATGATGATCCCGCCATTATCCTGGATGATGGTCAGGGGGCTCGGGGCAGGATTTTCCAGTGTGTACAGCCATTTCGCTTCCTCTGCTATCAGCCCGACCGCCAGTGCAGCAGGCAGTGTGGTTGACGGTAACTACTCCTACGGCAACATGCAGACGGAGAACGTGAACGGCTTCAGCTGGAGCACCAACAGCACCACGTCGTTTGGTCAGATGATGTACCAGACCGGCAGTGGCGCAACTGCCACACAGACCCGTGACGGTAATATGGTGATGGATGCTAGCGGAGCGATGTCCCGTTTACCGGTCGGTATCAATGCAACGCGTCAGATTGCGGCGGCACAACAGGAAATGGCCCGGGAGGCATCGAACAGAGCAGAAAGTGCCCTGCATGGGTTCAGCAGCAGTATTGCCAGTGCCTGGAACACGCTCAGTCAGTTTGGTTCTAACCGGGGGAGCAGTGATTCTGTCACCGGTGGTGCTGACAGCACGATGAGTGCTCAGGACTCCATGATGGCCAGCCGTATGCGCAGTGCAGTGGAAAGCTATGCGAAGGCGCATAATATCAGTAATGAGCAGGCGACTCAGGAACTGGCATCCAGAAGTACGAGAGCTTCTGCCGGGATGTATGGAGATGCTCATGCTGAATGGGGGGTTAAACCTAAAATTCTTGGTGTTGGTGGAGGATTAGGCGTTAGAGGCGGTGGTCGGGCTGGCATTGACTGGAGTGATGATGATGCGCATCAGGCCAGCAGTGGTTCACGGGCCAGCTATGATGCTCGTCATGATATTGACGCTAAAGCCAGTAAGGACTTTAAAGAGGCCAGCGATTACTTTACCAGTCGCAAAGTCAGTGAATCCGGCAGCCATACTGACAATAATGCTGATTCCCGGGTGGATCAACTGTCTGCAGCCCTGAATTCAGCGAAACAGAGTTACGACCAGTACACGACGAATATGACCCGCAGCCATGAATATGCTGAAATGGCATCCCGTACTGAAAGCATGAGTGGGCAGATGAGCGAAGATTTGTCGCAACAGTTTGCACAGTATGTGATGAAACACGCACCGCAGGATGCCGAAGCTATTCTGACAAATACCAGTTCGCCGGAGATTGCAGAACGCCGTCGGGCAATGGCCTGGTCTTTTGTGCAGGAACAGATACAGCCTAGTGTTGATAATGCCTGGCGGGAATCCCGTGGCGATATTGGTAAAGGAATGGAGAGCGTACCTTCGGGTGGAGGCAGTCAGGATATTATTGCTGACCATCAGGGACATCAGGCCATTATTGAGCAAAGAACGCAGGACAGTAATATCCGTAATGATGTAAAACATCAGGTTGATAATATGGTCACAGAATATAAAGGGAATATAGGTGATACTCAGAACAGCATACGTGGCGAGGAAAATATTGTAAGAGGACAGTATTCTGAACTGCAGAATCACCATAAAACAGAGGCATTATCTCAGAATAATAAATATAATGAAGAAAAGTCGGCTCAGGAAAGAATGCCCGGGGCTGACAGTCCACAGGAACTGATGAAAAGGGCAAAGGAGTATCAGGATAAGTATAAGCAATAATGCTGTGTTTGGGAGATGATAATGAGATGTTTAGCCCATATTGCTCTGGTAACGGTGATACAGTTTATCGCCTGTTATCTGGCTGATTGGGGGAATGCCGAAACAGTTTTTATGCTGTTCTTCATAGTGCTATGGCAGGGACTGTTTATCTGGTTGTTCTCTCAAATACGAAAAAAACGGAATGTGTCGGATGAGTTTAAGTTTAGTAAAGGCGTTTGGTATATAACGATGCCAGTATCTTCCTTACTCTCTCCGTTATTAAGCCTGATGGTTTTTATCATTAGTACACTATACGAATTAAGGCGAGTTAGTGGTTGCATAAGCATAAAAAAATGGGGGCAAAATCAACTCAAAGACCAATATGATGGGAGTGAAAAGTTAGACTTCGGGGGCATTGAACAGAACCCAACGATCTACTATAACCCTTCAACCGGATATCCTATGCATGGAGGCTTTGATTCAGCGGGAAATACTTTTGGGACTCGTTGGCAGGACTATTATGACAGGCAATAAGAAAACTGTAGTTTGTAAAAAAGGTAATTTGATGAAAACAAAAAAATTGATGATGGTTGCACTGGTCAGTTCTACTCTGGCCCTTTCAGGGTGTGGTGCGATGAGCACAGCAATCAAGAAGCGTAACCTTGAGGTGAAGACTCAGATGAGTGAGACCATCTGGCTTGAACCCGCCAGCGAACGCACGGTATTTCTGCAGATCAAAAACACGTCTGATAAAGACATGAGTGGGCTGCAGGGCAAAATTGCTGATGCTGTGAAAGCAAAAGGGTATCAGGTGGTGACTTCTCCGGATAAAGCCTACTACTGGATTCAGGCGAATGTGCTGAAGGCCGATAAGATGGATCTGCGGGAGTCTCAGGGATGGCTGAACCGTGGTTATGAAGGCGCAGCAGTTGGTGCAGCGTTAGGTGCCGGTATCACCGGATATAATTCCAGTTCTGCCGGTGCCACACTCGGTGTGGGCCTTGCTGCCGGTCTGGTGGGTATGGCTGCAGATGCGATGGTGGAAGATGTGAACTATACCATGATCACGGATGTGCAGATTGCAGAGCGTACTAAGGCAACGGTGACAACGGATAATGTTGCCGCCCTGCGTCAGGGCACATCAGGTGCGAAAATTCAGACCAGTACTGAAACAGGTAACCAGCATAAATACCAGACCCGTGTGGTCTCAAATGCGAACAAGGTTAACCTGAAATTTGAAGAGGCGAAGCCTGTTCTCGAAGACCAGCTGGCCAAATCAATCGCAAATATTCTCTGATTATCTTCCGGAGGCTGGTCTGACCGGCCTCCTGACTGACGCCTCGCTTTGCTCGTTGTCCAACCCCGGAAAGAAATAAAATAAATTTTATTTCTCCCCGGCGTTTCCGAAATAAATATGAAAACACTGAGCGGTTGTGCAAATTCTTTGTGCGACCGTGAAGTGTTGCCGGCGAAGCCGGAATTTAACGGTTATTAATCTTTTCATCATTAATAATCAGTCCGACTGACTTTCTTTCTTCGGAATATCATCATGAGTTTTAACGCAAAGGATATGACCCAGGGCGGTCAGATTGCGTCTATGCGTACCATCCGTGACTGGATGCGGGGTGTCCGGGAAGATCAGAAAAACGGCTGGCTATTTATTTCGTCGAACGCCGACACCCATGCCTCCCTGAAACCGGTGATCTCCATGTGGCTGTCCATTGCCATTCGTGGTCTGCTGGCAATGGGAGAAAACCGTAACCGTCGCGTGTGGTTCTTCTGTGACGAGTTACCCACGTTACACAAACTGCCGGACCTGGTGGAGATCCTGCCGGAAGCCCGTAAGTTCGGAGGCTGCTATGTGTTTGGTATCCAGTCCTATGCCCAGCTGGAAGATATCTACGGTGAGAAAGCGGCAGCCACGCTGTTTGACGTCATGAACACCCGTGCCTTTTTCCGTTCTCCCAGCCATAAGATTGCAGAGTTCGCTGCCGGTGAGATTGGTGAGAAAGAGCACCTGAAAGCCAGCGAGCAGTATTCCTACGGTGCTGATCCGGTACGTGACGGGGTATCGACCGGTAAGGATATGGAGCGCCAGACGCTGGTCAGTTATTCCGACATTCAGTCTCTGCCGGATCTGACCTGTTATGTCACCCTGCCCGGACCGTATCCGGCAGTAAAACTCTCCCTGAAATATCAGACACGACCGAAGGTCGCTCCGGAGTTTATTCCGCGTGACATCAACCCGGAAATGGAGAACCGTCTGAGTGCCGTACTTGCCGCAAGGGAAGCAGAAGGTCGTCAGATGGTCAGCCTCTTCGAACCGGATGTCCCGGAGGTTGTTTCCGGAGAAGACGTGACTCAGGCTGAACAGCCGCAACAGCCGCAACAGCCGCAACAGCCG
>Ga0129316_1000385_pt1 | contig 25906 bp, 26 predicted proteins | sample Cm1ome_2_FD_94429 | JGI IMG/M metagenome (GOLD analysis project Ga0129316, IMG submission 94429) | Eastern black-and-white colobus group fecal microbial communities from Wisconsin, USA - Cm1022B metagenome | ecosystem: Host-associated > Mammals > Digestive system > Large intestine > Fecal...
TAATGGCTGAAGGATGAAAAGCATTACCAAAGGTAGCATGCAGGCTTTCAGCTATCTTCCTGCGAATACCATTATTACCAATACTGATTATCAACGGTCCGCGGACTTCCGACGAACGTAAAACGGGATAATTAAGAAGAGAATCAATCGCTTCATTATCATCAAATAATGCTTCAAGTTTTTCATTATTTGCACGTAATATATCAATGATCACTTTAGCATGACCACTGGCACCATATAAATACATTTTTTAAAGTTTCAATTGTTTCCGGTAAAAGCCTCCATAGTGACAGAAGTATCAGAACTGATTCCTTCACGTACAAAGACCTTCTTTATTGTAAGAAATATAATTTTCAAATCCAGTAAGAAAGAACAATGATCCACGTACCACACATCCAGTTCAAATTTCTTTGTCCAGGAAATGGCATTACGTCCATTCACCTGTGCCCAACCTGTAATGCCTGGCCGGACTGCATGACGACGGGCCTGTTCTTTGGAATAAAGAGGAAGGTATTGGGGAAGTAAAGGGCGGGGACCTATCAAAGCCATATCGCCTTTCAGCACATTAATCAATTGTGGCAATTCATCAATAGAAGTGGAACGAATGAATTTTCCTATTTTTGTCAAACGCTTCTCATCCGACAGCAGGTTTCCATTTTCATCACGTTCGTCAGTCATCGTCTTATATTTGATAACTTTGAAAATTTTGCCATGCTTGCCCGGACGTTCCTGCATAAAGAATGTACCAGTACCTTTATTGGCAAAATGCAGCCAGATAGAAATTAGTAATAATATCGGCCAGATAATAATTAATGTACAAAAGACTATGATAAAATCAATCAGACGTTTTACAAAATGTACATACATGATTTTGGTTATTGGAAATGTTTCATAATAATCCTGTATGTTCTCTCTACGGTATAATTGTCCTTCAGGTAATCATACCCTTTCTCACCCATTAACTTTAACCTTTCTCTGTCCTCGGCAACAAACTCAACCATCTCCATAAATGTTTCCAGATTTCCACTTTCCGTCCATAAACCATATCCATTCTTTTCGGCAATTGGACCAATATCCGTATTCATGTCCGTAGCCATCAGCACGGGCATTCTGTTTTCTAAATAAGATAGTAATCTGGAAGGATAATTAGGAATTGTGAAACGATTGTCTAGGAAAATCAGGCCTACATTACATGCACTCACCAAATCATCGTATTCCTGCTTGGGAAGAGATGGAATTAAGCAGGAATTATGAGGAGTATTATTCCGAAACCATTGAGAAATCTTCCCATATTCAGTACCGTTACCAACTACTACAAAATAAGTATCAGTTCGTTTCTCATTAGCAGCCAATACATCCATCAGAAAATCAATTCCTTGTGGACGCCCCAAGTTACCGCCATAAATGAGTAATAATTTATCCGTTGGAATATTCAGTTTTTGGAGCAAACCGCCATTGTTATATTCTGATTCCTTCCCGTACAATTCAATGCTGTTAGGGCATACCTCCACTCTTTCTGCTGTTATCGAAGGATTATGTCTCAATACATATTCCACATTCGCGGGAGACATACAGCCAATATGGTCGGAGAGTTGATAAAGTCTCTCCTCCTTCTTGCGGAACAGCTTATATACAAAGCTGTCTTTTGAAAACATTCCCAGGTCAACCGCATTCTGAGGGAATATGTCCTTCAACAAAAGATACGTTTTTGCTTCACATCGTCTCTTCACAGAAGAAATCACCCGGTTGAAAGTGATGGGAGGAGTGGAATACAGTATCAGATCAAACTTTATATTTTCCCAGTATTTACGTATTGCACGCTGATACTGATATTCTAATAGCAAGGTCCCAAGACCTTTTTCTATAAGATTAGTCTTCTGAATATTCAGAGTTTTCACACTCAATATCTTAGCTCCGTCACTTTCTTTTATTCCTGTGGGAAGATGAAAACGGCGTTCAGCAGGAACCACAATATATATCTGATGACCATGACGGATAAACTCACGCGTCAGGTCCGTATAGATACCTCTTTCAGAAATATCAGAAATAGGATGTAAAGTAAGAAACAGAATATTCATCCTTCCAAATCAATATTTTCTCCAAACCATCTTATCCACTACCCCGGTGTAGCTCTGAATCAGTTTCACAACCTTAACCGAAACATTCTCATCCGTATAGTCATCGACAGGGATACCCAAAGCTCCAGCACGATTCATCTCCACCGCCACATCAACAGCCTGCAACACCTGTTCAGTTGTAATACCGGCCAAGATAAAGTTACCCTTGTCCAAAGCCTCGGGACGCTCCGTACTCGTACGGATACAAACAGCAGGGAAAGGATGACCGATTGAAAGGAAATAGCTGCTCTCTTCAGGCAAGGTGCCCGAATCTGAAACTACAGCAAAAGCATTCATCTGAAGATGGTTATAATCATGAAAGCCCAAGGGTTGATGACGGATCACCCGCTCGTCAAATACAAAGCCACGCTGTTCGATGAATTTCTTGGATCGCGGATGGCAAGAATAGAGAATAGGCATATCGTATTTTTTTGCCATTTCATTAACCGCATTCATCAGATTGAGGAAATTCTTCTCCGTATCGATATTCTCCTCACGATGGGCGGACAGAAGAATATATTTTCCTTTTTCCAGTTTAAGCTTTTCCAAAATATCACTCCCCTTGATCTGTTCCAGATTATTATGCAGAACTTCAGCCATGGGTGAACCGACCACATAAGTACGTTCCTTAGGAGTACCCGCAGCATTCAGGTAACGGCGGGCATGCTCGGAGTAACAAAGGTTCACGTCAGCGGTCACATCGACAATCCTACGGTTCGTCTCTTCGGGAAGGCATTCATCAAAACAGCGGTTACCAGCTTCCATGTGGAAGATAGGGATATGAAGACGCTTGGCGCCAATAACGGAAAGGCAGGAATTGGTATCACCTAAGACAAGAACCGCATCAGGCAGTATCTCTGCCATCAGTTGGTAAGACTTTGCGATTATATTGCCGATAGTCTCGCCAAGGTCCTTCCCTACAGCATTCAGATAATAGTCAGGTTCACGAAGCCCCAGGTCTTCAAAGAACACCTGATTCAGGGAGTAATCATAATTCTGACCCGTATGTACCAGTACCTGATCGAAATACTGGTCACAACGTTTGATAGTGGCAGACAGGCGGATAATCTCCGGACGGGTGCCTATAATAGTCATCAATTTAAGCTTGCTCATTTCAATTTATAGTTTTCAGTGTTATCACAAGGGTCAAAGTAAGTATCACCGTCAGAAGGATCATACCATTCATTGATCCAGAACTGGGTATAGAGTTCTTCATCCCCGATATTGGTGATGTTATGGGTATACCAGACGGGCATATCCACATAACAAGGCTCATTGCCATCCAGATAGAAGTTCAAGACTTCATCCGTACCTATCTTACGCAACTGAATACGGGCTTTTCCGCGGATAACGGTAAAACGTTCAATCTTACGGGTATGGTAATGATTGCCGCGTGTGATACCGGGAACTGTAGTGGAAAAAGAGACTTGTCCGCCAATACCCAATTTAACTGTTTCCACAAACATACCGCGTGGGTCTTCGTGTTTTACCAGCTTACGGGGATAGACGGAAACAAAGTCAATATAACCGCAGAAAGTATTGAAAAGATTCACTTCATTCTTATCCTTCAGGACAGGAATGATACCCTGATCGAAATAGAGAGATTTAAAGTTTTCCAATACACCTAATATCGTAGTTACTTTCTTCTCAAAGTCATAAGGAACTGAATCACGTTCAATCACCTGAACATCATTTGAAGCGGCTTCGCGTATCTTCCCAATAATATGTTTACAGAGATTACCCACATAGATGAGATTCACCACACTGTCCTGAAGGACCTCAGGAGTTTCCCCATGAGTCAACTTATAGCAGAAAGTAGCGATGAAAGAGTTATAATTGGGACGACCAAAAGGACCGTACACATTGGGAACGACCATACCGGTAAAACTGGCACGGTTCCGTCCCGCCCACTCTTCAAGCAGCCTACGCCCTTCGCGTTTGGAACGTCCGTATTCATTATCGCGTTCCTCCTGCCTAGAAGAAGAGAATAGCACATGTGGAGTTACCTTCTCAGCTTCCATGGCGGATATCAACTGGCTTACCAGACCGATGTTCGTATCATAAAGCACACGGGCATCCGGGTGGCGGTTCATAGCGGCCAGATGCACGATAACATCACATTCACGCACAAAAGAACGCAATTTATCCTCGCTCTGAAAATAGGAGTCTTCAAAGGGGACACGCAGGAATTCATCAGGAAACAGGCCGAACTCATTGTAGAGATGGGTACCTACAAAGCCGGGCTGGCCCGTTATGCCAACTCGTATCATAAAATCATTAAGTTTTTTAAGAATGAGAAAGAATTAGAGATGAAGGTCTTCGCGGATAAAGGAAAGCTTCAGGAGAAGTTGCTTCATGCCTTCCACATCCAAGCGGTGGGTGTTATGGGAGTGGTAGTCTTCTATACGGGAGACTTCCTCACTGCCTTCCACAAAGAATTTGTCATAGTTCAGGTCGCGGGTATCACAGGGGATACGGTAGTAATCACCCATATCGATGGCCTTGGACATCTCTTCACGGGTCACCAGCGTTTCATACAGCTTCTCTCCGTGGCGGGTACCGATGACTTTGACTTCAGCAGTACTATGGTACAACTCTTTCAGCGCATCAGCCAGGACATCCAGTGTAGCGGCAGGAGCCTTCTGGACAAAAAGGTCACCGTTATGGCCGTGCTGAAAAGCATACAGTACCAAGTCTACGGCATCATCCAGAGTCATCATGAAACGGGTCATGTTGGGGTCCGTTATAGTAATAGGATTGTCTTCCTTCATTTGTTCCACCCATAAAGGGATCACAGAACCACGGCTGGCCATTACATTACCATAACGGGTACAGCAGATGGTAGTAGCGCCATCCTCCCCCAATTGACGACCTTTGGCAATGGCGACTTTTTCCATCATGGCTTTGCTGATACCCATGGCGTTGATAGGATAAGCAGCTTTGTCTGTGGAAAGGACCACGACATTCTTTACACCATGTTCAATGGCTGAATCAAGGACATTCTCTGTACCAAGGACATTGGTACGAACGGCCTGTGTGGGAAAGAATTCACATGAGGGAACTTGCTTCAAGGCAGCGGCATGGAAGATATAATCCACGCCCGTCATTACACCATCAACTGAACGTTTGTCACGTACATCACCGATGTAAAACTTCACTTTGGGATTCTGCAAGTGATGACGCATGTCATCCTGCTTTTTCTCATCTCTCGAAAATATGCGAATTTCCTTGATATCGGAATTAAGGAAACGACGCAAAACAGCATTGCCGAAGGAACCTGTTCCACCGGTAATTAATAAAACTTTGTCTTCAAAAACAGACATGATTATAAAGATTTATTATATACACAAAAAAGATTTATAGAAGATCTCTGTAATTATTACGATACAATTCATATACAACATCAGTTCGGTACGAACTCCACACTTTTTCGTATGCTTTCATACATATTTTGTCAGCCAATGTTTTATTTTCTATAACCCACTCAATTGCCTTTACAATATCCTCTTCAGATTTTTCACGAACTAATATACCGCAACGCATACCATCCAATGCTGTTAGCATATCTGCTATTGCAGCCCTGGGGGTTGCTATAACTAACTTTCCACAACTCATAGCTTCTAATATTGATATAGGAAATGCTTCGCCCGGAAAATATGTCGGTAAAATAAGGGCATCCATCTCTTTCATTAAAAGTACAGCCTGTTGGTTCGCTATTTTACCATGATAAAGAATTTTTTGTCCCCACAAGTCTGCCGCAGACTCTTTTAGTAAAAATAGCATCTTCTCTGTTGCAGGTCCAACAATATGCAATTGTATATTATATTTTACTTTTTTCACAGCCTCTATTAATTCAAAGATTCCCTTAGTTGGTAGCACATTGGCTATAAAAGCAAAATTATTATAATTTTTAGGTGAAATACAATCCAACTGATTTACTTCTATGCTATTAGGGGTTAATCTTACTTTATCACAAATTTCCGGTATTGCCAATAAAGCATTGAAAGAATATTTATCTAAAACCCATATTTGATCATAATGGCTCATCGCTTTCAACAAAGCCCACCGCATCAATCCATTATGTTTTAATATGTCTGGAATACACCCATATCGACAATGCATTATTGTTTTAACACCATATTTCCGACATAGTTTTCCAACCTTATAATCCCTGTAAGTGCCTAAAGATCCGCTTGTTGTAGTATGCAATATTTTTATATTGCTTTCTGTGATAATTTTCTTAAGTTGTTTGGCTATATAATTAATTTCTTGAAATCCTTTTATAATCCGTTCATAAATCGAAGCTTGCATGTTTTTTGATGATAGTACGGACGAAATCGGAAATAAGTTAAACTCTTCTGTAGGAAAAGTAGCTATGAACTTTTTTGTCCATGAAGCAATGCCTCCATTACCATATAACGGAGCTAAAAGTATTATATTTACCATTATTTTTTAGACTTTTATATTTTGTAGAATTTCTAATTACGATGGCGCACCCATACTTTTTTCTGTACAACTAGTCCGACCCATTGCATTTTTTTTCTATAACAATTTCTCCAAATGTCACACTATATACACCACTCAGAGAGCAAATGCTTTTCCACTGACATTAGATTACTAATGGTTATATTATGCTTTAAAAGCACAATTGTCTCCTATTTTAGTTTGAGAATAAATTATTAAACTATTCTATACCCAATAACGTATTTCACCTATCAGAGTATATTAAAAAAACAATACCCAATTAAAATCAGACAATAAACATCCACATAGGGTAAAAAACATATGAGATCTTTAACAAAAAACGTAATGGCAACTCTATGAAAAGAAAAGAATAATAATCCTTTCAAATTTCCTCTATAGGCATGCTCTTTTTTACATTTTTCACTTGAGGAGAAAAACAAGTAAAATAATGATCCAATTGTTCTTTCGTAAATCTTTCTTCTTTCATATAAAGAAGTTCTTCATGTTTAATAATTTCTTCTATAGTCCATTTAAATTTTATAAATTTTGCAGGCACTCCACCACATATAGAATAAGGAGGAATATCATTAGTCACAACAGCACCCGCTGCAACAATAGCCCCTCTTCCAACTGTTACCCCAGATAACAACGTCACATTACAACCAATCCAGACATCTGATTCCACGATAACATCCGCATCATAACCTCTTGGTTTTTCGCTTTCTACTATACTATTACAAAATCGGCCTATAATCATAGCATGATTTCCTGTGTGTACAGTCAGTCCTTCAGCAATGCAACAATTCTGTTTCATTATAAACCTTGCATTAACAGCTGATATATGAGAGTTATAAGAAATCTGTGTATTATCATATAAATATACATTTTTAGGATTTCCAAAAGTAATGGGAGGTGTGAGGATAACATTTTTACCGCAATAGCCCAATCTCCTTTTTCTTACTCCAAAATATGAAATAAAAATCATATATAGACCTCTAAAAAAAGTCCACCTTTTAAATTTACCAATCATATGCTAAATTATTAATAACCAATCAATGTTTTATACTTAATCTTAAAAGACTCAGGAGATAATTTTTCTATTGCTCTTTTACGACTATTAATAGCCATTTGCCTTTTCTGTTCAATAGATAATCGTGCATATTTTACTATTGTTCTAAATATATCGTCAACATCAAATGGATTAAAAAGTAGACCATTATAATCAGAAATCACCAATGTTCCATTATCACATATATCGCCACAAAGAATAGGTAGTTCGCAACTCATCGCTTCACAAACAACATTAGGAAAACCTTCATATATTGAAGGCAAACAAAAAATATCTGCAGCCTGATATACAGATAAAACATCTGTCGTTTCTTGATTTAGTGAAAAAATATCATGCAAGTGCAAATTATCAATCTCTCTTATACATAACTTATAGTACTCTTCACCTTGACGAACACCATACCATAATGCCTTTATTAATATACCCTCATCTCGTACTTTAGCTAAAGCCTCTAAATATCGAAGTACATTTTTTTGTTCTGTTATACGCCCAATAGTAACAATTTTAAGAGTCTCACCATAATCCTTCCTTTGCTCCTTTGGTTGAGATATATAGAAATTAGTATCTACGAAATTTGTTATAGTACGCACTTTACTCATTAATTTAGGAATATTTTTACCAATAAAACGTTCTTGGCTATACGAATTAGGGATTATATAATCAGCCCACCTATATAACGAGAAATAGACCCACTCTTTAATGCCATATTTCTGTGTCGTATTTCGCTCTGAAACTAATAACTTAAATTTAGGATATAAAATTTTAACTAAACATGCAATTACAGCAGAATGTGTCTGATAGGCAATTACGACTTCCGGTTTCTCTCTATATATATATTTAAGCAAGGCATAGATACGCATAAATTTAAATCTCACATTTGGAATAAGAATATGAGGAATGCTATTTTGAAAAAGAAAAGAGAAATAAAAAGGTACATCATAATAAGTCATCACAGCCACCTCATTGTTATCTTTCTTTAGTAATGCTGCAAGACCTACTAACTGGCGCTGTGCCCCACCTGGTCCCAAACAGTCTGTAAAACAAAGAATCCTCATATTTCACTAAAATTTATACTCCTTTATGCTTTCAGCTCCACTCCCATAAAAGCATAAACATGATGCCAAAACTAAATATGACAACATAAAAGCAATACGTATCAAAGGATTATTAATATATGACATAGTTTTAGGTATGCTAAGAAAAGAAACACTCGTATAATACATTGCCATTCTCCTTGTTGGATTATATCCAATACCACCAATATTTATAATTAGACCAAGGAGTAAAGTAATAAATAATAATCTATTTATCCCATTACTCCATATATTTTTTCTGAGAAAAAAAACATAGAAAAAAAGTTCTATAGAAATAATAGCAGCACCTGTGGAATTTGTTTGAATATCACTATTCACATACGCAGAATATCCATAAAGTATCTCTTCTCCAATATAACTGAGTAAAAAAGAAAAACTCAAATATATAAATACAGCAGATACAGCAAGCACTACTATTAAAGAAATTCTATTTTTAATATGGTAGATAAAATATAATGGAAAGGCAATTAGAGCTGTTTGATGCATTGAAAAAGCAAGAGCCATCATCAATAAATATTTTATATATTTTTTATCAATAATATATGAATAAGACATAAAGACAATTAGCATTGCCATATGTTGCCGAATCACATATATTGATTGGTTATAACTACCGATTAATAATAATAGAATTGAAAGTATGATATAGTCAGAGAACTTTAATATAACTTTAAAATACCCCCATAACCAAATTATACTATAACACAATAAAAAAAAAGAAAAATTGTGAGACAAATACGAGGGTATTTTCATTAAAATCCGGAATCCAAATTCATTCATTTTAATTTCAGAAATGTATCCAAATGGCACCTCTCTAAAATTCATGTTACATATTTGTTTATAACCTTTTTCATACGAGTGCAAGTCAGGTACGGAATAAATATCTAAAAAAGATCTAAAAACAAGTAACATAAAGAAGCTATAGGCTAGAAAGAGAAACGTTTTTTTATCTTTTAACCCTTTGTTATTTATAGAACATACAAGAGCTACAAAAAGAAGTATGACAAAGTTGACAATAAGAGGATTCATAAAAAATAAATTATTAATTCCGCAAACATTGCCAAATATCGGTATTCAAATTAGGACATCCCCATATTTCAGGCAGCATTTTTATATACAAAATATAAATGGTCTATATTCTTTTTAGTCTCAATTCAATCAGGAAGCATTATAAAATGCCCCAGACGTTTGTCCCATTCTTCTGGAGTAAATTCTTCCAAACCACTACCTGGGAAAAAAGTTAGTTCACCAAAATACAACCTCCCATTGATTTCATAAAAATCACTTCTGAGAAATGGAATATTTTCAGAAAGCTTTTCTGCCAAACGAATCATCTCATGATATTTGGAAGGCATCTTTATTTCTGTTGCAGAAGATGGATAATGACGTTCAAAAGGTAATCGATTCCATTCTTTATCATAAAACGTAACTTTTAAACTATTTTCATTATAGCGTTCCGAACAAACAAAACAACATTTCACCTTACCATGAAAGCACATTAATTTATAATCTTTTAGTTCAGTACCACTCTCATCTACCATAAACTTCTCAGCAAGTATTTTACGCTCTACATTTTTATAAGGCCATTCACGACTTGCAAGAAAATAGTCTTGTTTCAGACCTTTTCGTAATTTAGCTTTTACTTTTTTGATATTAAGCTTACTCTTATCTTTACATATACACATCCCAAATCCAGAATTATGATTACACTTTAGAACAAACTGATTAGGTAATTTATCGAAGTCAATATTATCTGGATCATCCCAAACACCAAGAGTAGGAATAATATACTCTTCACCTATTTTCTTAGCAATATACTCCTTAACCTTCACCTTGTCAACCATCATTGTATACTCTGAGCGACGATTATAAAGTTTGAGCCATTGAAGTTTCTCATTAAATGTTTGTGGGTCATCAAGGTCCGGCCATTGTCCCATACGTAAGCGAAATTTAAGACGAATATATAACTTATCACTTATCAATGGAGATAGTTTTCCTAAAAAGATAATGAGTATCATACGAAAAGTAACAAGAGGATGCTTAAATGCTTTTCGCATTTTATTAAAATACTTCATAAATAAATATAATCAAAAAAAAAACAAAATTATAATTTACAAACACTCAATTCTATCACAAAAAAAATATCCGAAATAAGTTATTCATCGACTTTTCTCTTCAACAACTTGAATATTTACCTTCTAGTAAAAGCCAGTAGTATATTAAATAAATACTTATATTCACTATTTAAGACCAATAATGCGATTAGATCAACTATTAGAACAGCAATTAATATTGGCCAAAAACTATAAATAATAGAAGGTATCACTGAAAGTACAATAATTATCAATATACTAATAATACTCTTACTATAATTAGAAATAGATTTATAATATTTTTGTCCCCATAGAGTATTCAAAATATACCGAACCAATGCAGATAAAGCACTTGCACAAGCCGCACCTTTTACACCAAAATAATTTATAAGAATTATACAACCTATAATATTCACTGCCACTGTAACAACTGTTATAAAGAATAATATTTCATTTTTATTAGACAATGCTATCCCTTTATCAGTAGTTTCAAGCACAAAAGAAAGAATCGGCATTAAAAGCAACAAAGAGAAAAACATTTTACTTGCACGATAATCTTCTCCTATAAATAAATATATAACATCTCTACCTAATACCAAAGCAGAAATAATAAGTATTGCACTTAATAACACATAATTATGCATCCTTGCAATTTTTTCTTGTTCATTTCGATAATTCTTATATACGTATGCAGACCAATAAGTAGAAAAGCCTCCTTGTACAGCACTTAAAATCGTACTAAAAATTCCAGCAGAAGAAAAAATACCCAAGGCGTAAGCCCCCATTTTAGAACTGATAATTTGTTGAGATAAGTATACATTTGCATAAGTAATTATATAAGCAGGTGCACTATACAATGCAAAGCGAAAATATACCCAACAGCCCTTAAAATCTAAAGAAATGTTAATTTTACCATTCAAATCAACTGGAATAAATTCTTTTCGTTGTATAGTTAAATAAACACTCAATAACAAACATATTCCCAATGTCAGAACAGTAACTATTATAAAAAAGTCTTTTGTAAAAAAAGCCGCTATTATTATCATCAATTTACCAAAACAAGCAAGCATAACATTTTGAATATTATACATTTTTACATTGAACGACATCCGATAATTAATATTCAAAAACCGTAGTACTATACAACAGTATGTATACAAAAAAAACATTAATATAATCAACTGACTATTAATGTCGAAAAGAGCATTAGATAATGAATCTGCAAAAAACAATAATACAATCCCTCCTATTACAAGCATTAGGCCAGTAATTATTACCAAATTTTTATATAATAGTTGAAAGCGAGTATTATCCGCAAGTGAATCATTAAAAAAACGTATATACGCCCCATCTAAACCAACAGTAAAAAAGTACACTCCCACAGAGGTAGCAGATAGAAACAGCGAAATCCTTCCATAAGTCTCTGGAAGGAGTATTCTTGTAGTTAAGATAACAGACAAGAATCCTATGAAAAGATTTGCCCAAGTAGAAATAGAGTACTTTAAAATACCACCTAATATAGAATCTTCTTTTTTTACCACTATTTTTTATTATTAATAACAGGGATTAAACGTTTCATGCAAGATTTTATATCTCTATTAATACCATAAGCTTCTTTTGTATATTTGCTAAACCTATTTAAAAGAGGTAATTCACTCAATAATTTGGGAACAGAAATATTCCATCGTTTACATATTTTAAAGGATAGGGCGTCAATTATTCTTTTAATGAGACTCAAAACACCATCTTTAGGAATAGAATATTCATACTCCTTCAAATTCTTTTCTATTAACAATTCACAAAAATCAGCAATTTTTTCATAAGCTAATGTTTCATTATTTCCGTAATAAAAACGGATTTTATCATCCGAAATAGGGAATTTAAAATCGTCAGATACTAATGAAAACGAAAAGTCTTTATAGGATGTAAGAAAGGTTGCGCCATCCATAATATCCACTTCTAATTCATTGGGAATTTCTATAGGTCGAAGAATATAACACATTTTTTTAGCATAATAAGCATCAACAATTGAGGTACTATACCATGTATATAGTTTCTCACAAATTTTAACCCATTGGCGAACGGAATAATTATCAATACATTTGAAATTAGGATAGATTTTTTCTAGGTTCAGAATTTCACTTGTATAATTTTCAGCCGGATGTTTTCTGTAGATAAATATTTTTTCCGGATATTCTTCACAAGCCATAGACAACCAATCTATCATAATTTTATAACTAGGAGTGCTTATTTTTTCAAAACTTCTAGTAGGTGGATACATTGTTTCATATCGCAAGATTGTCTGTTCATCCAAGTTTGCATAAGAGAAAGAAGACATAAACAGTACCCACTCCTTAGTTTCATCTAAATTATATTCTTTGGAGATTTGCTTCTTACTTTTATGGTATAAAATCATTTTAGAAGACATTAGATCCATAGCAATATTTCCTGCCACAATTATATTATTTCCTTCTATATTATGTTTCAAATATCGTTGTTTCTGAGCATCTCCCCAAGCCACATGATATGCATTAACAGCCTGTCCTACAGGATTATGCATTCCATCTTCTTCACAAACAGATAAAATTTGTTCGTATTGCAAATTTATTATTTGGCCATATTTCCCTTTATAATTTTTAGCAAAACGAAAGACTTGTGAATCATTATAAAGATGGGGTACAATAAGTACTTTAGGTGCAATAAAATACTTTTCTTCTGAATAAATATTACATATTTGAACTTTATAACCTCTTCTCCTTAATTCACAAGCAAGAAGGCAACAATTTTCTATTTCTCTTGCTCTGTGCTCATATAATATTAAAATATCTACCATAGAGCTATCATTTTATTTAAGTTTTACAAGCCTATTTATATTTCCAATCAACTTTTATCAAGCACAGTACATCTTCAAAAATAATCTAATAAAAACTTGCAAAGCCAAAACTAAACTAGTGAACATTCTTTTTTACTATTTCTATATATTCACTCACTAATTCTATTTTTAACACATTTCAGAATAATATATTTTCGTTAACATCTTCAATAATTCCGACGCCTACCTCAAACTTCTCATGCCATACACCATCTCTGTCCTGATAAAAAAGTTCTGTGTTATACCATTTATCCATTGTACTCCAAAACTCACGTACTGACATTCCTGTGTATTCCATAAACTTATCTACAATACCTTGATCAAGTTTTTTATCATGTTCTTTTACTAGTGGTATCATCTCATTACGAGTTACCAAACCAGCACGAATCCATCGAGAAGCCATTTCTGTAGCAGAAGCATGTGCAAATTTAGGATATTTTAAATATTGGTTTAAAAGATAACTAATTGAGTCAATTTGATTGTAATTCTCTAAAGTGCCTTCACGCTGATACTCATGCTCCATATGACGGAATCCCCAGCGTTTTGCAACTTCATAATTGTGATGAGTATCCCAAGGAACAAAATAACTAAGATATATAGCCTCCAAACCGCTAGCTTCATACTCTTCTAAAGTCATCTGTTTAGCAGATTCAAGTTCAGCAGATTTAATTTGCCCATCTTCCAACCATTTATCCCATATGGGTTTAACCACATCATTTAAAGGTTGAAATTTTGCAGAAGGTGTTTCTTCATCATATTTACCACCATAAGTATAGTTTACGTTCTCACCATATACTAACAATTTCAAGCCCAATTGAACAGCCATTCTATAAGGAAATGCATAAATAAGTGCATCAAGATACCATGTCGGAGAGCCAATCTCCTCAAATGCTTTTCTTGCCATGATTTTAGCAACACGAGGATTAGGCTGAATTGAAATAACATCACAACTAAAAGTCTCTGCTATGTTTTGAACATTTTTCTTTCCTGTTTCTGTCCATTCAGTACATGCTGTTGAAAGAAGAACGGGATTCATTTTCATAACTTCTTTCATAATATATACTTGAAAGGTCGAATCTTTACCTCCAGAAACAGCTATTGCACAATCATACCTATTAGGTCCATTACAGTTTCTATATTTATCACATAAAACTTTAAGTTCCTCCATTCTCTGATCCCAATCTGTGTTTTTTTGCTTTTCATAATGATGACAAGGTGCACAGATTCCATCTTCCATAAACTTGATTCCCGGGCGAGTATCAGGCATTAGACATCTTTTACAGTACTTCATATTCAGTTCTTTTAATTAATAATATTTTTTATAAGAATTCTTTATCAATAGATTTGGTGATATACCAAAAACTGTTGAATTAGATGGAATATTTTCATTCTTAATTATTGTGCCTGGACCTATATTTACATTGTCACCAATAACGCACTTTCCTAATATTGAGGAATTAGGATACATGCACACATTCTTCCCTAATATTGGATGATTGTATTTTCCATCCTTTGCAACAGTTATACCAACAGTACAACCTTGATAAAAATAAAAGTCTTCACCATAAGTTGCTCTACCCATAATTGAACCTACAGGATGTTCAGCCCCAAAAGAATCAGGCAGTTCTATTTCATAAAACAAATCAACCCCATTCATTATTTTATTCAGATAATATATCTTAGAACTCAATACACTATTTTGAGAGCTTTTCCATATTGAATTTGAGAAATAATATAAAAAAATCATATATTGCACTGTATGAAAAGGATTGAAGACTATAGGCTTTAAACTATTTTCTTCGTTTTCAGTATCTTGTATATCAAGGAATTGATACACATTAATTTTAGATAGGAGATTAATATTCAATCTTTTCAAAACCACATCTATATAGTTTTCCAATAAATTCAGTTCTTCTTCTGATAGTTCAAAAAAAGAATGTAATTGTCTTGATAATTGGCTTAACAATTCTGATTTACTAAGTAGCAGTTCCATTATAATGCTTCTTCAATTATTTCATCTATATCTATACCTCTAAGAGTCAATAGTATTTCAACAGCCTCACGAAATGCACCTTGTCCACCTTTCTTATCACAGACTATATCGCATACCTTAATTAAGCGATCATCAGCATCTCTCACTGCGAAGCTTAAACCACACTCACACAAAAGTTTTAGATCATTTATTTCGTCTCCAATAAAAGCTATTTGATCTAACGATATATTCTTTTTTTCAGCAAAAACTTTTATATTGTTCAACTTTTTACTAGCTCCAAAGATATACTCATCAATCTTTAATTTTTCTACACGTCTTGTCACAATGGAAGACTCTTCAGTGGTTATTATACCAGTTTTTATACCTACTTGTTTGAGCAAGAAATAACCTGTCCCATCCCTAAGGCTGAATTTTTTTAGTAACTCTCCTTCAGAAGAATAAGAAACAGTTCCATCTGTAAGAGTTCCGTCAACATCTGCAAAAAAATATTTAATTTTTGCAGCTTTCTCCTGAAGTATACTATTGGATATCTCCATCGTAAAGTGTCTTATCTATTTCAATATCTCTAGTTGCTTTCTTACCCAATAAATCCCAAAAATGAGCAGGAGATATACCACCACCAGGGCACTTTACCATAATATCTTCTTCAGTTATCACCTTTCCACATGGAATAACACGTTTACTAGTAACAGAAACCCCATATTTTATTCTGGCAGCCTGTTCTGCTTCATTATTCTCTCGAACTAACGAGCCTAAACTTTCCTGTACAGCTCTTGAGTATTTAACGATCAACTCCATACCACGGCTTTCAGCTGAAGCAGCATGATCAGGTCCTATCATAGTACGATCCAATGTAAAATGTTTCTCAATAACACATGCCCCTAATGCAATAGATGCTGCCGGTATAGCAACGCCTGTATCATGTGAAGAATACCCAACCAATGTACCGAGTTCTTCTTTGAATGTTTTAATTACATTTAAGTTTACTTGATTGTTTGGTACCGGATACATGGTCACAGCATGAAACACCATTATTTTATCATTATATTGCTTGATAAACTCAACTGATGCTTTAATCTCTTCCATCGTATGCATACCTGTAGAAAGAAATATAGGTTTACCATATTCGGCAACTTGTTTCAAAAGTGGATAATCCGTAATAAACGGTGATGCTATTTTATGAACAGGAACATTCAATTTCTTTTCGATGAAATCAAACCCAGTTGCATCAAATCCACTGACCAAAAATTCGACACCAAGGTCATGAGTAAATTTTTGAAGAACTAAATACTGTTCATCAGAAAATTCTAAAGCATGTTTATGCTCTCCATAGGTTTTACCAAATGCATAGGGTTTATTATAAGGGACATCAAGTGCCTCTTTCGTGTACATCTCGTTTATAGTCCGCTTCTGCATTTTTATTGCATCAACTCCTACCCTGGCTGCCTCTTTTATCATTGCCTTGCAGATATTGAAATCACCATTATGATTAATTCCTATTTCAGCTATAACATAAGGTACTTCACCCTCGCCAATCCACCGATTAGCACCAACTTGGATACGATTCATACTAGTTGTTTTAATTATATTTTCTATAGATTATTTATTGCTTCAACAAACCACGAAGTTATTACACGAGGGCGAGTAATTGCAGTACCTGAGATCACTGCATAAGCACCCAATTGCATTGCTTTTTTAGCTTCAGCAGGCGTATTATACCTTCCTTCTGCAAATACCGGGACATCAATGTCTGCTACGATTTCAGAAAGCAACGTATAATTGGGACCATTATGAAACTGCTTCGTTTCTGGTGTATATCCATTCAGTGTAGTTGATACAGCATTTGCTCCTGAATTCATACAAGCCATTGCTTCTTCATTAGTTGCGATATCTGCCAACACCAAGCAACCATAGCGTTTCTTTACTTCATTAATGAAATCTGGACCAGAAAAGCCATCTCTTATTCGAAATGTCCCATCAATGGCAATGATATCACTGCCTGCAGCTATTAATTGCTCTACTTCTTTAAAAGAACCGGTTATCCTAACTGTGCCATCTTCAAATTGAGATTTCTGAAGACCAATCACAGGAAGATCTACCATCCTCTTAATAGCTTTAAGTTTTTCAATACCTTGGGTTCGTATCCCTTTTGCACCGCCCATTTCTGCTGCTTTAGCAAATAGAGCCATATATTCAGGATCAGCATTAAAGGGATCATCACCTTCTGATTGACATGAAATGATAATGCTATTTCTTAATTGCTCAATAATACTATTCATTTGTTTTAGCATTAAAAAATACATATTCAGCATAAGACATATCTTCCATGGTGTCTATATCTACCTCCCCAAAAATATGTTCAACAACCATAGGATACATTTTATCTCCAATTATGTTACCTTTAAATATTTGTTCTTTAGAAGTTATGTATAGCAATCCATTCTCATAATAAAGAGGATCCATATCTTGACTTCGCATGCCAAATCTATAGTTCCAGGGAACAAATTGATTATCAATAATTTTACCAAGTTTTTTTAATGACTTGTTCACTGTCATAAGACTATCATACCCTCCTTTTTCCATTATACGAATAGCTTCTGAAAGAAGCTCTTTGGGTCTTAAAGGATTGGTTGCTTGGAGCAATATCATAAAATCAAAGTCTTCACCATTTGCAACAAGTGTCTCTCCAACATACTTTAGTACAGCTGCTGTTGTAACAAAGTCACCGGATAGTTCATCAGGACGTTTCAGTACTTTAGCCCCATGCTCCATACTTACTTCCATAATTTCCAGAGAGTCAGTGGAAACATAAGTTGCCGAAATATCAGAGTTAGCTAAAGAATACTCTATTGAATAAGCAATTAAAGGCAAACCTGCCAAAGGATAAATATTTTTATTGGGAAATCTTTTAGATCCCCCTCTAGCTGGAATTACAGTTACATATCTCATATTTTTAGTATCCAAAAGTTTTCTATTCTATGCTTTACTCCCATAACATATATAGAAAATAAATTATAATATTTGCCTAATAACAAAAGGAATATATGTATCCATGACAAAAAACTTTTGTGGAATTTGATTTTTCAATAAGCACAATACACTATAAATTACATTAGAAATATAGATTCTAATCCTATCAATTAAAATACTACCCCAAAAAACAATTGCAATTAATATAATAAGAGTACCCATATGATATAAAAGTGGTTTGCTGTATAGACTTTCAGTGAAAGAATAATATCCAATATATTTAATTGATGGATGCATATGTATCAGAAAAATAGATAAACAAGACGCAGAACACCAATTAACGAACTTATTATGAAAGTTCATCCGAGCAAAAACCAAAAATAATGAAACAGCCTGTAGTATTACAAGAGGACTAGAATAACTTAACCCTAATACCAAGTCATTCATCACTTTAGCAGAATCAATATGCACAAATTTGTATAATAAATAAACACAAATAAAAATTAGAGCTGTAGTAATCCAATAAACTTTGGTAGCATTTAGTCTCAATCTCTCTATGGCATTTGTTTTATTTAAGAAACGTCCAATTAAATAAATAACTCCATAATTCAAATACACTTGGGATCGGCAGATAAAAATTTCAGCAACAAAAAATATAATAATGAAAGATAACAATTTTCTTGAGGAGACTTTCTCTGCAAATGCATTTAATAGCGGAGCACAAAAATATAATAGTACATAACCAGTTATAAAACCCCATGAATCATATAGACATTTTATACAAGTAACAATATCATGAAAACTAAAACTAGCAAAACCTAATAAAACCGCTACTCCATAAACACCAAAACTATAAAAGAATAGCTGAAATACAAGATTAAAAAAACTTTTAAATTTCCATCTTATACCAAAATAGCCTGATATCATAAGAAAGACATTCACAGCGCATATTGAAGTACATTCTCTAAAAAAATCTATAACTTGAAGTATTCCATTTCCATGCTCAAATCCCCAAAAGCTATGAAGATTAAGAACCATCAACATTGAAAGTAATCTTAATACTTCTATATTAGATTGCCTATCACCTCCTCTATGATTGGCATGCATTTTATTATCAATCATTTGCAAATTATAATTAGATTACTTAAGATATAATGTGTAAGCAAAAGCAATATATCATTATTATAATCATGGTATATATTCTTTTAGATAGAATACTTTGTACCACTCCGTAAACTTGCGTATGCCGTCGCGAAGTGGAGTATGGGGCTTAAAGTTGAAATCACGCTCTAAAGCGGTAGTATCGGCATAGGTAATAGGAACATCACCTGCCTGCATGGGAATAAGCTGTTTATGGGACTCGAAGTCGTAGTCTTCAGGAAGAATTCCGGCACGAATAAGTTCTTCCTGAAGGATCTGTACAAAGTCAAGCAAGTTCTCAGGATTACTGTTACCAATATTATAGACCTTATATGGAGGTATAGGCAAACCATCTCCTCCAATCTTACGCTGGGGAGCTCTGTGGATGACACGTTGTATACCTTCGACAATGTCATCGATGTAAGTGAAGTCACGTTTACAGTTGCCATAGTTAAAGATCTGAATAGTCTCTCCTTTTATCAGCTTATTAGTGAAACCAAAGTAAGCCATATCAGGCCTTCCTGCAGGTCCATAAACAGTAAAGAAACGAAGACCAGTAGAGGGAATGCCATAAAGCTTACTATAAGCATGTGCCATTAGTTCATTACTCTTCTTTGTAGCAGCATAAAGACTGACAGGATTATCAACTTTGTCATCGGTACTATACGGAACTTTTGTATTACTGCCATAAACAGAACTGGAAGAGGCATACACAAGGTGTTGTACCCCACTTTGCCCATTGTCATAACTGTGACGGCAGGCCTCAAGGATATTATAAAAACCGATAAGGTTACTTTCAATGTAAGCATCAGGATTAGTGATACTGTAGCGAACACCAGCTTGTGCTGCTAAATTGACCACCATATCGAAACGGTAGTCAGTAAAAAGCCTATCGACGAGAGCTTTGTCGGCAAGGTTGCCCTTGATAAAAATATAGGTACTCTCAGGATGTTGAGCCGCAATCTGTTGTAAACGGTTGAGACGATACTCTTTAATAGTGATATCGTAGTAGTCGTTTACACTATCGAGACCAACTATCCGAATAGGACTTTCAGTAGTAAGGAGCCGCTCCACCAAGTTAGATCCAATGAAGCCGGCAGAACCAGTAACTAATATGGCCATAAATAAGGTTAGTCTCTACGGAAAATATCACGGGTGAATACTTTATCTTTTACATCATCCAAACCTGTATCATAACGGTTAGCAATGATAGCATGGCTCATCTGCTTGAATTTAGTAAGATCATTCACAACAGTACTACCAAAAAAAGAAGTACCGTCTTCAAGTGCAGGTTCGTAGATGATAACCTGCGCACCTTTGGCCTTGATACGTTTCATGACCCCCTGTATGGATGATTGACGGAAATTATCAGAATGGGATTTCATGGTAAGGCGAAAAACTCCGACCACTATTTGTTGCTCTTTCTGTACATCCCACTGACTGGAAGCCGTATAGTATCCAGCTTTTCGAAGCACTTGATCTGCAATGAAATCCTTGCGGGTACGGTTACTTTCCACAATGGCTGTCATCATATTTTGAGGCACATCAGTATAGTTGGCAAGTAACTGCTTAGTGTCCTTGGGCAGACAGTAACCACCATAACCGAAACTGGGATTATTGTAGTGGATGCCAATACGCGGATCAAGACCAACACCCAGAATGATGGCTTGTGCATCAAGCCCTTTTACTTCGGCATAGGTATCAAGTTCATTGAAATAACTGACGCGTAAGGCCAGATAAGTGTTAGCAAAGAGTTTCACAGCTTCTGCTTCCTTAATACCCATGAAAAGAGTTGGAATATCCTCCTTGACGGCTCCCTCTTGCAGTAAAGCAGCAAAAGTTTTAGCGACCTGTTCAAGCATAGGTATATCGGCCATGGCCTTAATAGCTTCGTTTTCAGCATTGAAACGGCAGTCGTCCATTATCTTGGGATAACCTACAATGATACGACTAGGATAAAGATTGTCATAAAGTGCCTTACTCTCACGAAGAAACTCAGGAGAAAAGAGCAGGTTAAGTTGCTTGACTCCCCGTTCTGCATACTTGACATAGAGACTGCGGCAATACCCCACAGGTATAGTGGATTTAATGACCATTACAGCATCAGGATTTACACGAAGTACAAGATCAATAACATCCTCAATATGGTGGGTATCAAAGTAGTTCTTCACCGGATCATAGTTGGTGGGAGCAGCAATAACTACAAAGTCAGCATCTTTATAAGCCGTAGCTCCATCGAGAGTGGCTGATAGCCGTAGTGGCTTTTCTGCCAAATATTGTTCAATATAATCATCCTGAATAGGCGAAATCTTTTGGTTGATCTTATCAACCTTTTCAGACAATACATCAACAGCCACAACTTCATGGTACTGTGCCAACAAAGTAGCAATACTCATTCCGACATAACCTGTTCCAGCTACGGCTATTTTTAGTTCGTTAAATTCACGCATGAGAAGAATTAGATTTTTAATTTTTCATTCACCAATATATTCCCACGGATAGGGATTGTCAATTACATTCTGAAATTCTGTGATAGCCTCTTGTTGCTCAGGAGTGAGTGCAACAGAATCCCAAGAAGCGATAATGGTACGCCCTTCATCAGCTAAAGGTTCATCGAACACTTCACCATAACAAGCAGTAAGTAGACGAAGTTTTAGCAATGATGCAGGCAGGGCATCAAGAATGTCCCAACAACGATCCAAAACTTCCTGAACATGCTTCTGTTTTTCACCGTAATCAATGAAAGAGGCACTGTAGCCCATCAAAAGAGCAAGACAGACATTTGCCTGTTCTTCAGTAGTAGAACCTTTGGCACCAGAGTTATACAAAGCCATGGTCATGCGGTAAACTTCACCGTTACGACGGGAAAGGTCATCGCTATAGACCGGACTCCCGTCCATACCTAAATACATCAGTTCGTGCGCTGCACGCTGAAGAGCAAATGTTTCTTCGGAAAGAGTCATAACAATTTATGATTTCAAATTTATGATTTACCAGCCACCAAATGACAGCTGTTAATTATTCGATTACTTCTATAAGATCCGGATGGATAGTGGCCATGGCAACAGCAATAACCCCTTGTATTTCGATAACCACACGGCGATCACGTGCACCTTTCACTTTCAAGAAAAGCCCCTCCTGCCCTTCAAAATCACCACCAATAATGCGGACTCTTGTACCTTTGGACAAATTCAGTTCATCGGGTTGGAAGTATAAGAGATGGTCGTTGTAGGTACCGGTAACAGCAATGAAACGCTGCATATCGTTGTCTGGGATAATTATTTTCTGCCCACTACGAGTATCAGTTATATATTGCAAGTAATTGATCTGTGATTTAACACGCTTCACTTCAGAAGGACAGGCATGAACAAAAACCAGATTGTGGATGACGGGCATCAAAACACGAACTTTCTTACCTTTCTTTACACTTATCTTATATTGCATCGGAATAAAGCAACTCAACTTTTCTTTTTCAAGTAGTCGCATAGCATCCAACTCCCTACGATAAGTAGCACGCATGGCATACCATATTTCGCTCTCTTTCTCCACTTCCATTTTATGATTATTTCAGAAAAGGGTGTTCTCCCGGGGCTTTGAATCCCTTGCATACACTTGAAATTCAATCATTTGCGAACGCTTTATGTAGAATATAGCAAGCTTTGCGTCCTTCTTGCCAACAGATTTTCTGCAGTAGTTCATTACCTTACAGGTAAAAAGCTATAAACGAACCAGTCACAAATAAAAAGTGTCTTTTAGACGTTCGTTTAATGGACGTCAATTCTTTTTAAAAATGGGAGATGAAGAAAACAATAAAATGAATAGATGTTAACTGATATTTTTAGTCCCATTTTATTGCTCATAATCAGAATGTTAGCATATAAAAGAAGTAATCACAAGAAGATTTTTTATCAAACATTTTGTCGTTTCCAAAAACACCTCTATCTTTGCGTCCATTAAACGAACGTTTTTTTAAACACCTTCAAAAACAAAGTTACCAATCTAATTTACAGCTATTTGAATCCAACAAAAAATTACATTCTTTTCACTTTCCTTCTCTCCATTATCATATCTGAACTTTATTTTCTACTTTTGCGACATTTTTAACTGTAAATATCAGTTAAATCCATAATTAAAATTTATGCAATATGAAAGATTTAAAAAAAAGAGAATCAGAATGGATCTGACACAAAGAAAAGGTCACATCAAGTTGTAAATCAGAGCACAAGCAGTAGTAGAACAGTAAGCAGAATTAGTATAGTCGACGAAAATTTACTGGCTGAACGGTATTATGCAGGTACAAAAACCCACATGTATGTAGGAGTTCTAAGAAGTTTCAAATTAGGCTATTTCAGAGGTCTAAATATTAACACCATAAGCGCTTTGGGAATGCATTTATACGAATCGGGTGATGGTTTAAAACACGAAAAAGGAGAAGATACTTTATTGGAACTAAGCAGTTTAATGACAGAACTAAGAAAGATATGGGCAGTGATACAAAAGGAAGATACGGAACATATAGACCCCTATGGATATGATGTAAGGATAAATCATTGATAGTTTACTCCAAAGAAAGGGTATAACTTTGCCCCGTCAACCTGACAGTGGAAGGGCTACACCCTTTCACCCGGATGGTGTAGCCCTAAGCATAAAAGGGTGTAGCTATCCGAAGCAAAAGGTGTAGCCATCACAGTAGGTTGATTATTAACAATTTATATTCAACTAAAATTATTAAAATGGAGAAAAAGATGTTGGGTCACCAACCAAATCATGTAACGAAAGAAGAAAGAGTAGAAAATCTATGGAAAAAACTTATCAGGCAAGAAACCGATTTATCCGAAGAAACCATTGCATGGATGGCACTACGTATCCGACAGTTGACCGAGTACATGCCATACGGATGTGCACTGATAGCCTACAGAAAACAAAATGGCGAATTCTACATGGCAAGAGGAACACTTATTTATTATGAATCCGATTTCCATCGGAAATATGATATTGAGCGCATCAAAAACCATGTAGCATACTGGGATATGGAACAGCAAGGATGGAGGACTTTCCAAATTGAAAACTTCCTGGAATGGAGACCGATTGTTTAAATGAAGAATGAAAAATTAAGAATGAAGAATTATGGATTCATATTTATTACATGATGCCAATGCAGGCAATAACTTTAAAATTATGATGATGATACAAAAAGAAGGAATGAAAGGATATGGCATCTACTGGATGCTACTTGAATTCCTGAGGTTACAGAACGGATATAAAGCCGATCTGAGGGTACTGCCTATCCTGGCACAAAAGATGAGAGTGACAGTGACTACCTCGAAGAGAATTATCTACAATTATAAACTCTTTGAGGTAGACGATACAGCCTTTTCATCGCCCGGTCTTATCCTGCGGATGAGACCACTGGAAGCTAAGCGCGAAGCGAACAGAGAGGCAGGCAAGCATGGAGGACTGGCTAACCAACAGAAAATCAGAGATGCAAAGGCAAGCAACGCTTTAGCAACAAATAAAGAGAATAAAGAAAATAAAACAGCCCCCTCTATATCTCCCCAAGGGGAGACAGTGAAGAATGAGGAGATTCTTCTTGTTCCTCCAGAGTATGCACTCAACAGGCAGACGCACAACTACGAAGGATTGATAGCAGAATTGGAACGGCAAAAAGTTGCATCCATAAAAGAGAAAAACGCTATTCTCAGACTGACGGACTTCGGAAGATTGGGAGGCAAAATTTGGAAAATCATCTATGACATCAACAATTCACCACAGATGAAGGCACGGATTGTTATGCCGGGAAAATATATCTTAAAGCTACTACAGAACTAGAAAATCTCAAAAAGGTTAGCTCTCCCCCAAGAGCAACCTTTTTACTATTTTCAAATCAATCAAGTTCAAACTGCTTTCTTTTATAAACAAAAATATCCAGATTTTGCTTTCTGCTTTAAACAAATTCGTATATTTGCGAACTGAAGTTACGAAAAGAGTGTAATTTATTGGAAATGAGCGTAGGTTAATTGCTCTTGATAGTAATAGGTTACGATTTAGTTAGTTATCTACTGCATTATCCTTCTGCGCGTTGCGTAACCTTCAA
>Ga0129316_1000386_pt1 | contig 25816 bp, 24 predicted proteins | sample Cm1ome_2_FD_94429 | JGI IMG/M metagenome (GOLD analysis project Ga0129316, IMG submission 94429) | Eastern black-and-white colobus group fecal microbial communities from Wisconsin, USA - Cm1022B metagenome | ecosystem: Host-associated > Mammals > Digestive system > Large intestine > Fecal...
GATTGTGGAGCGGACACTTGCCTGGCTCAATCATTCCCGCCGTCTTAGTAAGGACTATGAGTTACTGACCTCTTCCGCCGAAGCTGTCATTATGATCTCCCATGCCCACACCCTTCTCAATCGCTTGTGAATACAGGTTCTGATATTTGCATCTGAACTTACTGTGTGATAAACTTTTTACGTCATCCATTGACGAACCTCCTGTGTTTTGTGTGGTTGCCACACCGCACTTATTCTATCACAGGAGGTTTTCCCTTTTACTAAAGTGTTTTTATTAACCCCCAGTTCAACTGAGGGTTTTATCTTGCCTATTCGGCGACAAAAATAAACCGGCGCGGCATTCTCGTCCGCGCCGGTTCATTTCATCCAATCAGGTTGCGGTAAAAAAGAACCGCAGTGACGATTCCTGCCAGACAATACAGATTGATCATCTGCACCATCAAAGACAGAAGCGGGCCGAGCAGCGGCACAACGGAAACGATCCCCCAGAGCGCTCCCGAAAAAATTGAAATTGCCAGATAAATCAGGATGGCGGTCCCCATCGATCCGATGTTGCTGACGCGGGCACTGAGCGGAAAAAATCTTCTCATTTTGATCTTTCCTTTCTTGGAATCCTTTCTCAAAGCTTTGTCGGATGACATCACATTTATGCACTTCCACAGCAGAGGAAGCAGCCCGGGAGCGGCACATTGACGCCGCTCCCGGGCTTGCTCTCTTTTCTGTGTGGAGGGAGTTCAGCAGCAGCCACAGCCGCCGCCGCATCCGCAGCCGCCACAGTTTCCGCCACAGCCGCCACAGTTTCCGCCCCAGCCGCCGCCACAGCAGCAGCAGATGATGATGATCAGGATGATAATCCACAGGCAGCCGCCGCCGCCCCAACCGTTATTGCAAAACATGGTGTAACCTCCTAAAATTGATTTCACCTTATCTTATGTAAAACCCAAGGCCGGGGTTACAACTGCTTCACCCTGCCGCAAAAACTGCTGCAAACAAATTCGGAGCTCTGTGATTGACACTGTCATAACCGGCATAAAATAAGTTTCGGGGTGAAGAAAATGTTTCATTTTAACGGCTTTACGCAAAAGGCGAATGACGCCGTCAATCTCGCCATCGCGCAGGCTTCCGCTCTCGGCCATACCTATATCGGAAGCGAACACCTGCTGCTTGGCCTTGTCTCGGCCGAACGCTCCACAGCCTGCATCGTGCTGGCTGCACGCGGCATCGAGGTACAGGACGTTACAGAAGGGGTCGTCAGATCCGCAGGGCGTGCCCCCCGGTGCAGCCTGACCCCCGAGGATCTGACCCCCTGCTGCCGGAGAATCCTCGAGTCAGCGGTCAGCGAGGCCAAGGAATGTCAAGCGCCTTCGGTGGGAACCGAGCATCTTCTGCTGGCACTGCTGCGGGAGGGTGAATGCGGAGCGGTCGCACTGATCAAGGAACTAGGCGGAGATCCCGCTGCAATTTATAAAGGTCTCTGCGAAGCAATCGCCGGTTCCAGATTTTATGGCGCTGAAAAATCGGTTCTCCGCGCACAGCCGCGCGCGGCCAGCAGGTCGGTTCCCAAGACCCAGACATTGGACAAATTTTCCCGCGATCTCACCGCAATGGCGCGGGAGAGCAGACTTGATCCGGTGATCGGGCGCGAAAAGGAGATCGAGCGGGTGATCCGCATTCTCTGTCGGCGCGGAAAGAATAACCCCTGTCTGATCGGAGAGGCCGGCGTGGGAAAAACCGCTGTCGTCGAGGGGCTTGCCCAAAGAATCGCCGAGCAGGAGGTTCCGGAGGAGCTTTGCGAAAAACGGGTCGTCTCACTCGACCTGACCTCAGTGCTCGCGGGGACCAAATACCGGGGCGATTTTGAAGAACGCATCAAGGCAATTCTCAGCGAGGTTTCGTCCGCCGGCAACATCATTCTTTTTATCGACGAGATCCACAATATGATGGGCATTGGTGCCGCCGAAGGAGCGATCGATGCGGCCAACATCCTGAAGCCGCAGCTTGCTCGCGGAGAGCTGCAGCTGGTGGGAGCGACCACCTTTGATGAATACCGCAAGCATATCGAAAAGGATTCGGCGCTGGAACGGCGGTTTCAAAGCGTTGTGGTCAAGGAGCCTTCGGAGCAGGAAGCAATTGAGATTCTCAAGGGTCTGCGGGAACGCTATGAGGCCCACCACCGCCTGAGCATTCCCGATGAAGCGCTGGTTTCAGCGGTCAGGCTTTCGGCAAAATACCTCAACGACCGGTTTCTTCCCGACAAGGCCATTGACCTGATCGATGAGGCGGCGGCCTGCGTCAAGCTGCGCGGCGCCTCAGAAAGCAGCGCCCAAAGCGGAGAAATCCATCGGGATGCGCTGCGGCTTGCGGCGCTTGGACGCCAGAAAGAAGAGGCGCTTGCGCGCTGCGATTTTGAACTGGCTTCCCGTCTGAGGGACGAAGCCGCCATGCTGCGGGAAAATTCCCGGCGGTCGATGGAGGCATCGGAACCCCTTGCGGTCAGCCCGCAGGATATCGCCGACCTGGTTTCTCAGAGCACCGGGATTGAGCTTTCCTCCCTGACCGGAGAGGAGTCTCAGCGGCTGATCGGCCTTGAAAAAGAGCTTTCGAAGATGGTGATCGGCCAGCCGCAGGCGGTCAGCGCCGTCAGCCGCGCGATCCGCAGAGGGCGCGTGGGACTCGGCGACCCCAACCGGCCGGTGGGTTCATTCCTCTTTTTGGGTCCGACGGGAGTAGGAAAAACCGAGCTTTGCCGCGCTCTCTCCATCGTTCTGTTCGGCTCGGTCGATGCGATGATCCGGCTGGATATGTCCGAATATATGGAAAAGCAGGCAGTTTCCAAATTGATTGGATCTCCGCCCGGATATGTCGGCTACGACGACGGAGGGCAGCTTACCGAGCGCATCCGCCGAAGGCCTTATTCGGTCGTGCTCTTTGACGAAGTCGAAAAGGCGCATCCCGATGTTCTCCACCTGCTGCTTCAGCTTCTCGAAGATGGACGGCTGACCGATGCGCAGGGTCACACCTGCAGCTTCAAAAATTCTGTGCTTATCATGACCTCCAATATTGGCGCGCGCAAAATTACCGACCGAACCTCGCTGGGCTTCGCAGATCCTGCGGCCCCGGCGAGGAGGGACGATACCATCCGCCGCGAAGTCATGACAGAATTAAAAAAGACCTTTAAGCCGGAGCTGCTCAACCGCATCGATGAGATTGTCGTATTTCTTTCGCTCGGCGGCCCGGAAATGCTCCGTATTGCCCGGCGCCTGCTCGATGCGGTGTCCAAGCGGATGGAGGAGCGTGAAATCACCGTCGATTTTGATGATTCGGTCGTCGAGCAGATCGCCCGAACTGCCGATTCCGACTATGGCGCACGTCCTCTTCGCCGCCGGATCCAGACTGAAATCGAGGATCTTCTGGCGGAGCAGCTCTTGACCGGACAGATCCGGCCGGGCGACCGGCTGCTTTGCAGACGCGGAGAAAACGGCGTCGAAATTTGCAGGACCGCTTTCACTTCCGGTTCCGATGTGCTATGATCGTAGGGGCGGAAATCTCCCCGTCCATACGATCGCAAGGAGGCATATCATGATGAAAATTGGAATGAGCAGGACCGTTTCGGTCGTGGTCAACGAAAGCAACACCGCCGCTGCGGTAGGCAGCGGTGATACGCGGGTTTTCGCCACTCCTATGATGGTGGCACTGATGGAAAACGCCGCCTCCACTCTCGCAGCCGAATCACTGGAGGAGGGTCAGACCACAGTAGGAATCGAGGTTCAGGTTTCCCATGTTGCGGCCACGCCGGTCGGGATGACCGTTGAAGCGACCGCCACCCTGACCGCGGCGGAAGGCAGGACCCTTACCTTTTCGATGGAAGCGCGGGACGAGCGCGGCGTAATCGGGACCGGCACGCAGAAGCGCGCCATCGTTCTTCGGGAACGCTTTGTAGAAAAAGCGTATTCAAAGCTGGAAAAATAATCTGCCCATCAACCAGAAAAGGGACGCAGAGCTATGGCTCTGCGTCCCTTTTCTGCCGTAAGCATTCATATACCACAAAAGATGTGAAGGCATCTTCAAAAGAGCCTTTTTCCGAAAAGGGATCATAACCAAACGGATTGAACTTCATGTCTCTTTCCCTTCCTTGATGGAGGAGGGCTTTGGCTTCTGTTTTACAGAGTTTTCTTCCATTGAGATCCGTTTTTGCAGCGCGGCGGTATTTCGCTCCCAAAACACGCCTCCGCTGTAGCCCTGAATCGCGGAATTTTCCAGTGCCATTTCCAAACGCTTCTGTGCCCAGGCACAGTAAAGTCCGTTTTGCTCGACCGCAACGAAACGCCTTCCCAGCTTGCGCGCTGTCACGGCGGTTGTTCCGGAACCGGCGAAAGGATCAAAAACGACTTCTCCTTCACTGCTGCTTGCAAGAATCAGCTTTGCCATCAGTTTTTCAGGCTTCTGGGTCGGATGGTCTGTATTCTCCGGCATGGACCAATAGGGCACCGAGAGATCATCCCAAAAATTGGAGGGACAGGTATTGCGAAACCGCCCTTCCCCGGTTTCTTCCCAGTCCTTTGGCTTCCCGCCGGTTTTATAGGGGGCGATCACCCGTTTGCGAATCTTGACCGCATCGAGATGGAAGGTATAGGACCGGGAACAGGTGGCAAACCAGATATCCTCCATGCTGTTTTTCCAGTTGGATTGGGCTCCTCTCCCCTTTTCCCGCTGCCATGTAATGCGGTTGCGGAGATAAAAATGCTGTTCGAGCAGCTCCCCAATGATACCGCTGGAGCGCCAGTCACAGCAGACATAAATCGAGGCGTCCGGTTTCAAAAGAGGCTTCACCAGCTCAATCCATCGCTCGGTATAGGACCGGTATTCTTCCGCGCTTCGGCGGTGAAAGCTTTCCCCATGAAAGATCTTCGACAGATTATAGGGGGGATCAACAATCAAAAGATCAACAAAGCCGGCCGGAAGATGCGGGAGGACCGCAAAGGAATCTCCGAGAATCACGCGGTTTTCTATCTCTGTAAAGCTGATATCCTTTTCAACCGAGATACATCGGCTGAGCAACGCTTTTTCTTCCTGTGGTGTGCAGCGGAGCGTTCGATTCCGCTTAACTTTCCCATTGGCTTCCGGCAAGCCAATGCCCCCTTTCATATATGGTTCAGAGATGAAGCCTGCGCCGAAGCTCTCCCTTCATCTTAGGCCCGTCAAAAACGAGATGCGCCGAAAAAAGCAGCAGGCTGCACGTGACGCAGAGGAAGGACGGCAGCCGCACCCGATTCCATTCGGCCGCAAGAAAAACCGCCGGAATCAGCCCAAACAGCAGCAAAAAAATCAGATAGATCAGATAGCGTTCGGCGGGCATCCTGGTGATCCTTGAGATCACGGTGATGGCCAGCATCACCGTCAGATAGGTGCAAGGCAGAACAAAATCAATCGACCACCGGTGCCATCCGGTGGCAATATCCCATATTACCGATAACGGGCTGATCAGGATGGAGAGATTCAGCAGCTTCTTCATGATATTGCCGCGGCCGGTAATTGCGATACGAACCGAAATCCAAACACAAGCCGCTCCCGCGACGGCAAAGCCCGACCAAAATGTTTTATCCGGGAACATCCAATCAAGCATCACCGCAACAATCGATACCGAAATCAATCCAAAGAGCAGGCACCGAAGGAGCAGTCCATGAGTATGGGAAATTGTCTCAATGCGCGGAAAAACATCGGGCGACTCCACCCCGTCATCAGAAAGAGTATGCTGGCAGAGAGGACACTTTGAGCCGCTGCCCGTCACCGAGAGGCCGCATCTTGTACAAAATTTCAATCTCTTTCCCCCATTCCTTCAAAACGGTTGTAGGAAAGCTCGACCGGGATTCCCATAGCGGTCAGCGTTCGGAAAAAGCGGCGTTCAATGTCGTTGCTCAAAAGCTGTGAGGTAAAGCTGATGCTCATTCGGTTTCCGAAGGAGCAGAGGCATGCCTGAAGATCCTTGGTGCTGTTGAACACGTCAAACCGGTGAATATACGGCGACATTTCCGGCGGCATCTCCACCTGCCCGACATTTGACAAGGTAGTGGTGTATTCCCGCTCAGAGCGCAGATAAAACCGTTTGAGAACGATGTTTTTGATAAAAAGCGGCACTACCCGCGCGATCATCCAGTGCTCGACCGCCGCCAGCGTATCGAGCCGTTCCTGCAGGTAATCGCTGTTGAGCGTTTCCGCAAGGGTGTCGCGGACCGATACGGCGATATCCTCAATCCGGTCGGATGAGCCGTCAAAACAGTAGCCGATATTCACGACGCTGAAAAAATTCCGCACCGTCTGAGAGGGAAAATATTTGTGAAGATTGACCGGAATCGAAACAGCGACAATCTTTTTCTTGTCCCGCTTCCCCATTTCTTCATAAATGGAACGCATCAGGATAGCGGTTAAAAGCGCGGTGATCGAGACGTTCCGTTCCCTTGCGCAGGCGAGCATCTGGTCGGAGGGCACCATTCCCTCCACAATTTTGAGATGGTATTCCGCCGTTTTGGGGCCTTTGAGGTAATAGACAGGCGGCAGCTTTTTGAGAAGCCTTGAACGGCGGGGCTTTTTCCCGGTATAGTACTTCGCAAAGCTGTCATCTGCGCGCTGCGCGGCGGAAGCGTCAAAGTCGAGCGGCGCACAGTGTTTCAGTTCCTCGCGGTGGGCCGCCCGGAGGTAGTAAAAGGTCAGCGCTTTCAAAAACTGAAGCGCCCCCGCGCCGTCGGTCAGAACGTGATAGAGTTCCACATTGATCCGGCATCGGTAATAGCTCACATCAAAGAGAGGAGAACGGGAATCATGATAGAGGATGCCGCAGGGCGGCGCATCTTCCTCATGAACCAAAAAGTCCGCCGCAGATTCCTCCAGATAGTACCAGAACAGTCCGCGCTTGAGCACACAGCAAAAGCCCGGAAAATCCTCCAGTGTACGTTCAAGAGCATCCTGAAGCAAATAGCGGTCAATCGGTTCATTGAGTTCCGCGGAGAAGCGGAACACCTTTGTATCCGCTTTCGAAGTAGCCGATGGAAAAATTTTGGCAGCGTTGTCAAGCTTGCGCCATTCCGCCATATGGCCGTCATTCAAAGCATATCATCTCCGGCGATAAATTGTTGGATATACTGGTGCGCTCTGCGAACCTGTGCAAACCGCGCCGGCAGCGAAAAAAAGCCGTGCAGCGCGTCGGGCATCCGATGCAGAACCACGCGGTTTCCTGCGAAGGCAAGCCGGCGGGCGTATTCTTCCCCCTCGTCGCGCAGCGGGTCGTATTCGGCCGTAATCACCAGCGTATCGGGCTGCCCGGAAAAATCCCCGGCCAGCAGCGGAGCAAGGTAAGGATTTTGCAGATCCTCGGGTTTGGAACGATAGAGCTGGAGATATTCCTCCACCCGCTTGGAGGTCAGCAGATAATCGGTGCCGTTTTCCTGCACCGAGGGAAAAGGCGACGCCGGGGTATGATCAGAATAGACGGCCGGATAGATCAGAATCTGCCTCGTCGGCAGGAACCCTCCGCGGTCCCTCGCCATCAGCGAAACGGCTGCTGCCAGATTCCCGCCCGCGCTGTCGCCGATCAGGGTAATCTGATCCCGCTCGACTCCCAGCAGCCCCGGCTTTTCCAGCAGCTTCTGCGCCGCCGCGTAGCAGTCGTTGAGCCCGCTCGGGAACTTGTGCTCAGGGGCAAGGCGATAATCGACGGAAGCCACCAGGCAGCCCGTCGCCTTCGCCAATGCGGCACAGACTCCGCTGTAATTCTCAATGTTGCCGGTAACCCAGCCGCCCCCGTGAAAAAAGAGCAGAACCGGCCGTCCGAGCGGGCCGGCGTCGGGCACAAAAATCCGTACCGGGACGTGATGGTCCCCGCAGGGGACGAGATGATCCCAGGTGCGATAGGCCAGTCCGGCACCAACCCCGCGTTTGAGCTCCTTAATTTTGCGGACCATCTCATAATTCCCGGTCAGATCAGGTTCGCCGTAGGAAAGCGCCTTGAGCGCCGCCCGCATATACTTGTTAATTGCCATTCAAACGTCCTTCCGCTGTCCGCCTGTATATCAAACGGTCTGAATATGGTCTTTTTTCTTCTGCGGCTGCTGTTATTCTATCAATAAATTGCACACAATACAACAAGAAACTTTGATTCTGAAAGTGTACGGAGGCTTCTTATGCAGCAAAAACCTTCCTTTCCGGACAACCTGACCGGAAACTATGCACAGGACCTCGATATCCTTGACCGGGCGCTGCGGGTCAGGGAGAGTTTTGATATCGTGGGGCGCGACCTCGTTTTTGCCGGGCGGCAGGCAAAGCTCTACCTGATCGACGGCTTTGCAAAAGATGCTATCATGCTCAAAATCATCACAACTCTCACTGCGATTCAGGAGGGGGATCTTGAGAAATTTCCCGATACCAAGTCCTTTTCTGACCGATATATCCCCTACCTTGAGGTCAGTCTCGAGACAAAAGTGAGCACTGTTGTCGATCAGGTGCTGTCCGGCCCGCTGGCACTGATTGTGCAGGGCTATCCGGAAGCCATCATGATTGACGCGAGGACCTATCCCACCCGCTCCCTGCAGGAGCCGGACAGCGACCGGGTGCTGCGCGGCGCCCGGGACAGCTTTGCTGAAACGCTGGTCATCAATACCGCCCTGATCCGCCGCCATATTCGTGATTCCCGCCTGACCATGCAGTATCACTCCGTGGGAAGCGTCTCCAAGACCGACGTGGTGCTCGCCTATCTTGAGGGGCGCGCCGATCCCGAAACCGTGCAGGGACTGGCAGAAAAGATTGACGCTCTCGACGTTAAAACGCTTTCTATGGGGCAGGAAAGCCTTTCCGAATGTCTGATTCCCAAGCGATGGTACAACCCGTTCCCTCGGGTGCGCTACACAGAGCGCCCTGACACAGCGGCCGCTACCATCTGTGAAGGCGGAATTGTCCTGATCGTAGACGGAACTCCTTCGATCATGCTTCTGCCCAGCTCCTTCTTCGATTTCTTTCAGGATACCAATGACTACTATTTCCCTCCCCTTGTCGGAAGCTATCTGCGGCTGACCCGCTATCTGATTTACTTGCTGACGCTGTTTTTGATTCCGGTCTGGTTTCTGCTGGTCAAAAACCCTCAGTTCATCCCGCCCTGGCTGTCCTTTATTCAGGTTGAAAATCCCAACGATGTACCGATCTTTTTCCAGCTTCTGGTCGTGGAGTTGGTCATCGACTGTCTCAAGCAGGCATCTCTCAACACCCCGGCTGCGCTCGGCGGTTCCTTTTCGGTGGTTTCGGCGCTGATTCTCGGAGAATTTGCCGTAACCGCACGATGGTTTGTCCCGGAGGTTCTGCTCTATATGGCCTTTGTCGCGGTGGCAAACTTTGCACAACCGAGCTTTGAACTCGGATATGCGTTTAAGCTCTGCCGGGTCGCCTTAATTATTCTGGTTCAGCTTTTCAACCTGTGGGGTTTTGTGGCGGGAGTCATTCTGATTGCGGTTCTGATTGCCACGACCCCGACCGTCCTCGGAAAGAACTACCTTTATCCCATGATCCCCTTCGACGGCTCGAGGATGCTGCGGCTCTTCATCCGGCGCAGCATGCACGACGACAATACCTGAGCATGGAAAAACGGCTTTCCCATATGAAGGGAGGCCGTTTTTCCATGCGGCTACAGGTCCTTTGCCTCAAAGAAGCGGCAGGAGAGAGAATAAGAAATCACCAGCATGACAGCCAGAACAGCCGGAACAGACCAGAGTACTGCTCTGATTCGATCTTCGGGAATATGGATACCGGGCGAAATCTGCGCCATTAGAAAGATTCCTCCCATGATCCCGGCCGCCAGTATCATCATCACCAGCCTTCCTTTTTCCACCCCGAAGCGGTAGAGCACCGGCAACAGGATGATCACGATCAGAAAGCCCGATGCACCGGCCCCTAGGGCGTTCGGAAGGATCTCCGCAAGGGTTCCTCCCCGGCCTCCCAGAACAAAGAGCAGATGGGCCAAAAGCGTCACCAAAATCCCGGCTGCGGAGAGCAGAAGCGCCAGCAGATATTTCGACCGCACCATCTCTCGGCGGCTGACCGGCAAACTTGCACCGTAGAGATTCCATCCGCAGGTCTGGTCATAGGCATAGGAGGTAACGGTCATGACGATGCAAAGCACCCCCACAAACGCCGCGAAAAAGCTGCTGGTGCGGCTCACAAAGCCAAGCACGATATAGAAAACGAACATCACCGCCAAGGTGCGCAAATAGCTGCGCATGGTATAAAGATCCTTCAGGAGCAGCCCCTTCACCGTTCTTCCCCCTTTGCATAAAACAACATAATTTCCTCGAGCGTTGCGCGGTCGAGCGCCCAGTCGGGGTGGCGATTCCGAATTGACTCGCGGCAGTCCACCAAAGCGTCGCATCCGAATTGATGGCGGCGCACCCGCAGCAGGAACTCCGGTTCCAGCAGGGCAAGGTCGCCCTCTCCGCAGTGCAGGACACCCAGACGTTCCAGAAGCGCATCCTTTTCCTGATAGAAGACCATCCGGCCTTCGTGCAGATAGCCGATCGTATCACAGATCCGTTCCAGATCGGAGATGATGTGGGAAGACACCAGCACCGAACGGCTTTCATCCTGAATGAACTCGAGCAGCAGATCCAGCAGCTCGCTGCGCGCCACCGGATCGAGTCCGCCGGTGGCCTCATCCAGGATCAGAAGACGTGGATGGTGCGCCAGAGCGCAGGCCAGAGAAAGCTTCATCTTCATTCCCCTGGAGAGAGTCTTGATCTCTGCCCGCCCGGGAAGAGAAAACCGATCAAGCAGCACTTTGTAGGAGGCTGAATCCCAGCTCCGATAGACCTGTGAAAAAATCCTGCCGAGGTCCGCCGGACGCAGGAGGTCGGAAAAATGGCATTCGTCAAAAACGACGCCGATCTCCTCCTTGATCTCCCGCTCACAGGTAATGTTGTCCTTTCCAAAAACCAGCACCTCTCCCTCATCACGGCGGATCAGATTCAAAATCAGCTTGAGGGTCGTCGTCTTTCCCGCGCCGTTATCCCCCATCAGTCCCATGATGCTGCCATAAGGAAGCGAAAAATCAATATGGTCCAAAGTGAAGCGATCGTAACGCCTGGTCAGGCCGCGCACCGTAAGAAGCTCCTGCATAATCATTCCTCCCGATATAAAAGTTCCAGCATCTTCTGCAGCTCGCTGCAGTCCACCGCGCTCTGCTTCGCAAGTTCTACCGCCGCTCCCAGACGCTCCTCGATTTGGGTCAGGGCATGTTCCCGAAGCAATTCCAGATTCCTGCCCGCGACAAAGCTTCCCTTTCCGGCCACCGTCTCAATGAACCCATCGCGCTCCAGATCTTCATAGGCACGCTTGGTGGTGATGACGCTGATCCTCAGCTCTTTTGCCAGCAGGCGGATCGACGGCAGGGCGTCGCCGGGGGCCAGCGCACCCGACGCAATCTGACTCTTGATCTGGATTGTAATCTGTTCGTAAATTGGCTTGCCGCTTGAGTTACTGATGCTGATGGTCAAGCCGCCGCCTCCCATCTGTATATATTTTATATATACAATATAATCGCAAATTACAGCCTTGTCAAGATCATTCGTAAATTTTTCGAGACGGTGCATCGAAAAATTGAAAGAACCGCACAGTTATGTTATGATAACTCTATCGATTTTCAAGGAGAGACAGTCCATATGGCAATTTCCATCATCAATCTGGAGGCCGGGATGCCCACCGTCGAACTGGCGCGTTCCCGACTCAATCAGGGCTTGCAATCGGCGCGAATGCGCGGTGAAAAGGCGGTCAAGATCATTCATGGCTACGGTTCGACCGGACGAGGGGGGAAAATCAAGGCGGATACCCTCGCGGTGCTGGCGCAGAAGCAGAAAGCCGGGCTCATCCGGGATTTTGTGTGCGGCGAGGAGTTCTCCCCTTTCTATGAAAATTCCCGGCGCATCACCGCGTATCTGCCATCTCTCACCCGAGATTCGGATTATTCCCGGGGAAATGACGGCATCACCATCGTGGTATTTTAAAAGAAAGGAACCCCAACGATGGGACAAAGATCAGTCTTTCTTGCCCCCCGCCGCCGGAAACTCGGCGGGATTTTGAAGCCCTTCGGATGGTGCCTGCTGCCCTGCTTTCTGGGCCTTGGAATCATCTGGCTCTCGAGGGCGGCGCCGCCCCAGACGGTGGAGGAGGTTTATTCCCAGCATCTTTTCCGCTGGATCTCCGCCGTATTTGGGCTGCTGGGGCGCGCGGCGGGCCCCTTTTCTGCGGCCGGGCTGATTCTGGCCCTGCTGGCTCTGGGGCTTGCCGCGGCGTTGGCCTCCCTGCCCATCCTCCTGTGGAAAAGGCCGCGGCAACGGAGAAAAACCGCCGCATATTATCTCTGCGGCGCGGTGCTCCTCCCTTCCCTGATTCTGCTTCTGTTCGCCGTCACCTGTGCCCCCAATTACAGCCGCCCCACCTTTGCGGAGCAGTCAGGTCTTGAAATCCGCCCGTCAAGCGTCGATGAGCTTACAGAACTCTGTCTTTCTCTACTGCAGCGCACCAACGATGCGCGGGATGCGCTGGGAGAACAGAATACAACCGGAATGTCCTTTTCAGAAACCTCAAAGCGGGTTCAATCTGCCTTTCACACCCTTTCCTCCGAGTATCCCTTTTTAGGACAGCCTCCTATCGCGGCAAAGCCGATGATTTTTTCCGAAATTCTCTCAAGCTTCAATCTCACCGGCTTTTATTTTCCCTACACCGCTGAGGCAAACGTCAATGTACATATGCCGGATACGGAGCTCCCCTTCACCATCGGGCATGAGCTTGCTCACACCTGCGGCTTTATGCGGGAGGACGAGGCAAATTTCATCGGTTATCTTGCCTGCCTGAGATCCGATGAGCCTTATATTCGCTACAGCGGCCTTTACTGTGCGCTTTCCTACAGCATGAATGCTCTCTATTCCGTCAGCCCTGAGCGTTATTTCGCAATCCGCAAGCATTATCATGAGCGGCTGAAGGCTGACGCCGCCGCCCTTTCGGCTTATTGGCAGCCCTACTTTCACACCCCGGCCGCCAAGCTTTCCGATGCGGTCAACGATACCTATCTCAAGGCAAACAACCTGACCGACGGCGTGCACAGCTACGGCCGGATGGTCGATCTGCTTTTGGCTGAGGCGCGGGCGGAAATTTCCGATACGGCTCCCTAAAAATATTGCCGCACAGATCATAGCCACCGGCTTAGCCGGTGGCTGGAAAGGGACTAACAGCGCCCCACCCGCTGGAAAGCACTCAGAACAAGCGCGTTTTTATTTCGCTTGCATCAGCCCGTCCCAGGTCCATGATAAAACTGTTGGCCGGAACAGGCACTGACAGTGCCTGCTGCCGGAAAGCAGTCAGAACACACTGGATTTTATTCCGCAATCTGTCCCAAGCCTGTAAACATACGATTGCCTCTCCGTCCTCTCCCTGCCCACTCGCATGCTTGCCCGATGAGCGGCCCGCTCGGGCGGAGGGCGGCACCGCCCGAGCGTTGTCAGCCTGCCGGCCTCGTCCGGCGCTTGAAACGAAGACTTCTTTACGGGATGCCTCTGCCGGCAGAAGAGATGGCTTTCCTGCTCAAAAAGCCCCCTGATGCAGTTTTTACCGCATCAGGGGGCTTTACCGTTTTATTACTTCAGTTCTGCAATGGTGACGCCATCTTCCCCCTCGCCGTAACGGCCGAGGCGGAAAGAGGCCACATCCCGATGAGAACGCAGACGGTTGGCAACGGCAGTGCGGAGCACACCAGTTCCCTTGCCATGAATGATACAGACCGATTTTAAACCGGAAAGCACCGCGCGATCGATAAACTGATCGAGCTCCATCACCGCCTGCTCCGAATCAAGGCCCCGCAGATCCAGCTCATTTTTAACATCCCGCGAGCCGCGTGAAACCACGCCGCTGCGGCTGGATCTGCCCGCTGCAGCTCCCTGCCGCTTTTTCTGCTCCTTTTTGGCGGGCCCCAGCCGGACGTCGGAGAGCGGAACCGAAGTTTTGATCAGGCCCGCCTGGACCAGCACCGACTGCCCCTCCGGCTTTTTAAGCACCATCCCCTCCTTGTTGAGAGTGGTGACAAAGACGATATCGCCCTTTTCCAGCGGGCGCGGCAGACGGTATTCATCCTGTGCCCTGCTGACGGAAACCGGATCGGAAAGCTTCTCCAGTTCCCTCATCGCGCCGCGGTAATTGAGCTTCGAACGCCCCAGAAGTTCGGAAAAATTCTCTTTATCCTTTGCTTTTTTGATCTCATCGAGTTCTTCAAAGAGGATTTCCGCCTGAAGACGGGTCTCCTCGATGATTTGACGTGCCTGGGTTCTGGCGCGTTCCAGTTCCTTTTCCGTGCTCTTCTCCAAACGCTTTGCTGTCTCCGCCGCTTCTTCACGGCTGCGCTCGGCTTCCTCCCGGAGACGCTTGGCTGTTTCCCGCTCGGCCTCAAGCTGCTGGCGGGTAGCCTCCAGCTCCGAGACAACATCCTCAAAGCGGGTGTTCTCGGTGGAAACAAACTCCTTTGCGCGCTCGATAATCTCCCCATCCAGACCCAGCCGCTCGCTGATCAGAAACGCATTCGAACGCCCGGGAATTCCAGTCAACAGGCGATAGGTCGGCGAAAGGGTGTTGACGTCAAACTCACAGCTTGCGTTTTCTACCCGTTTTGTTTCAAGGGCATACATCTTAATCTCGGGATAATGAGTGGTGGCGGCGATTTTGGCCCCTTTGTTTTTGAGCGTCTCCAGAATTGAAACCGCCAGCGCCGCGCCCTCGACCGGGTCTGTACCCGCGCCGAGCTCATCAAGCAGCACAAGGGAACGTTCATCAGCCTGCCCAACGATCGAGATGATATTGACCATATGGGAAGAAAAGGTCGAAAGACTTTGCTCAATCGACTGCTCGTCTCCGATGTCGGCGAGCACCTGACTATAAACCGAGACAGTGCTCCCCGAAGAGGCAGGTATCAGCAGGCCGCACATCGCCATCAGGGTCAAAAGTCCCAATGTCTTGATCGCTACCGTTTTGCCGCCGGTGTTCGGTCCGGTGATGACCAGCGTATCGTAATCCTTCCCCACTGCGATGTCGATCGGCACTGCCTTTTCATAAGGAATCAGCGGATGCCTTGCCCGGCGGAGCTCCGTTACTCCGTCATCGGTCAGGGTCGGGATATTGGCACGCATCCGGTCAGCAAGGCGGGATTTGGCAAAGCAGAGGTCCAACTCCACCATAGCGCCATAGCCTGCGTCAATCTGTTCGGAAAAGGCTCCAACCAGGGCAGAAAGCTCCGCGATAATCCGTTCTACCTCCAGCTGCTCTTTATTTTCGAGCACCCGGATTTCGTTATTCAGTTCGACCACTCCCATCGGCTCAATAAAGAAGGTCGCCCCTGAAGAAGAGGTGTCGTGCACAAGGCCTTTCACCTCTCCCTTATATTCCGATTTGACCGGGATAACAAACCGGCCGTCCCGCATGGTGACAATCGGTTCCTGAAGGTACTTCTGGTAGGTGCTGGAACGAATCATTCCGTCGAGCTGGCTGCGCACCCGCAACTGCGCCTGCCGGATTTTTCTCCGCAGGTCTGAAAGGGTCGCGGAAGCATTGTCATCCAGTTCATCCTCTGAGACAATAGCGGAATTCAGGCGGTTTTCCAGCGAACGTTCAAGAAACAGGCATTCAAACAGCCCGTCGAGAACGCTCTGCTCCTCCGCGAACTGTTTGCGCCAGCTGTCCAGCGAGCGCATGGAGCGCAGTACCAGCGAAATATCGAGCAGCTCCCGCAGAGAAAGGCTGCTGCCCAGTTGAGCACGCTTGAGCGCTCCTGCGCAGTTAACCACCCGGTAGAGAGCAGGATAACCGTAACGGGTGGAAAACGTGTTGGCATCAACTGTAAAGTTAAGCTGCCTTACGGCTTGTCCAAGGCTCCCGGCAGGTGTCACATTCAGGGCCAGCTGTTTGCTGTCTTCACAGCCGGTGCATTCGGCCAGCAAATGAAGAACCTGTGTCAATTCCAGAGTATCAAGATGCTTTTGTGAAATCATGGCCGCCTCCGTCGGCGGAATTTCCGCCGGAAAATGGAAGGCCGGCTTTGGACCGGCCCACTTATAGCACCGAATAGAAAAAGTCCAGTGAACGCCAGGAACGCTGGAGATGATAACGCAGATATCCTTCCACCACCTGCGAAAGCTCGGAAATCCCGTCTTCTGAAAGAGAGAAGGAGAAAATCTTCTCAAACGGACTGTAAAGGATATGCCGCATTGCCGCTAAAACACCGGGTGAAACCAATCCCCCGGAACCCGGAGATTCCTTCCCGCAGTCCTGACAGGTAATCGTTCCCGCCCCAGGTGAAAAATACATCGGGCGCTCTCCGTCATACTCCCCACAGCAGGTGCATCCGATCAGGTCCGGCATGAAGCCGGCCATCGCGAGCAGCCGCAGCTCAAAGGCTGCCTTGCTTTGCAGCAGGGGACGCTTATGGGTTACCGCAAGGTGGAGGGTGTTGAGCAGCAGCCGCAGATATTCCTTTGCAGGTTCTTCGGGCGGCGCCAGCTCGCAGGCAAGCTCTGCTATGTACGAGGCGAGCGCCAGCGCGGCCAAATCGCCCCGCAATGCAAAAAAGCTGTTCTCCACATCCGCTGCATCGACGGTGATATGGTCGCGGTAGCTGAAAAGGGTCAGACGGGAGTAACAGAAAAGCTCGGTGGACGAGGCCAGACGGCTGCGCGGCTTATTCGCACCGCGCGCCACCGCTTGAAGAACTCCCCTCTCATCTGTGAGCAGGGTCAGCAGGCGATCGTCCCCGGCCGATTTCATCCGGATCACGATTCCGCGTACAACAGTGTGCATCGCCCACTCCTTCCCGGGTTTCCGGCACTCCTCGGCTTTCGGCAAGATAGCGCAGATAATCATCCACCGCGCCGGTAGCGGTAAAGCGTTCCCATGCGTTGCTGGGTGCAGACATCGTCATCGCCTCCACACACAGTCTTCCCATACGGGCGCGTGTTATCAACGAGGAGTCCATCCTTTATCTGCCTGAAATGCTGATCTCATTATAGTCAGAACATGCCGCAGTGTCAAATAGGGGCGCCGCAAAACAAAATTCTGCGGCGCCCCTATTTCACTGTTAAAGGAAACCATTGGCTCTGCCGGTGGAGGTATCCAATAAAAAGCTTTCGCTACAAGCATCGAGCGAAACGGGCTGATACCGAAAAGCTATCAGTAAAGAAAATCTTTGATAGAACGGCAATCGCCCGTTTGCGGGCTGCGGGGCACATGATGCAAGTGAAAGAAGTTTCGGTACGTCTTGAAAAGTTTGCCGGAAACAGACCTTTATAAGGCCTGCCCAAGCCACCGGCTTAGCAGGTAGTTTTTCTTGTTTCAACTCAGCGCAAGCCCAAATACCAGCCCACCGATCAGGATCACCACAATCGACAGCGGAGCAATAAACTTGACCATCGCGATCCAAATAGCCCGCAGCGGAAAACGGCCGTTGTGCTCAATTTCCCGGCTTGCTTCAGAGGCTCCCCAACGCCAGCCCACAAACAGGCAGAGGGCCAGCGCCCCCACCGGAACCATTAGGCGATCGGTCAAGAATTCCATAAAGTCCCCAAACGGCGGGAAGATCAAGCCATTGGCTCCGTCGAACCAAACCCCCTTGAGCGGCAGATAAACCTGCGAGAGGGTATAAAAAATTCCCAGAACAAACAGCGCAATACCAAAGCAATAAGTGACCTTTTTCCGGTCGCAGTCAAAGGTTTCGACAAAGTAGGCCACCGGCCCCTCAAGCAGCGAAATCGCCGAGGTAAGGGCCGCAAGAAAGAGCAGAAGGTAAAATGCAGCGCCAAACAGATTTCCCATCGGCATCTGGCGGAACACCTCCGCCAGCGAAATGAAAGCGAAGCTACCCCCCATGCCGGGCTGTACCCCCATTGCAAAGACAGCAGGAATCACCATGAAAGCCGCCATAATCGCAACCACTGTATCGAGCGAACAGATGATCGCAGTATGCTTGACCAGATTCTCCTGCCGCGAAACGTAGGAGCCGTAGGTGGTAATGATCGCCATTCCAAGGGAAAGGGAGTAAAAGGCCTGCCCCAGAGCCACCAGCACCATCTGGAAGGAAAGTTTGCTCCAGTCGGGCCGCAGCAGGTAGCTCAGCCCCTCCGCCGCGCCGGGCAGGGTAACCGCACGCACAGTCAAAACAATCAGCAGCAGAAAAAGTCCCGGCATAAGAATTTTGCTCATCCGCTCGATACCTTCCTCAACGCCGCGGATAATCGTAAAAACCACCATGGCGAGAAAGATAGCCGGATAAATCACCGCGCTCTGCCAAGGCATCCCCGACGAGCCGAGCATCCCCAGAAAATAACCGGTCGGATCCGCGTAGAGCGTTCCGGATTCCATCAGATAGCCCTCAATATATTTGAGCACCCATCCCCCCACCTGAGAGTAATAGGACAAAATAATAAAAGCAGTAATCAGGCTGAGTTTTCCGATCCAGCCGCCCCTGCCATGACCGATCTTCTGAAACGCCGCGGCGGGATTTTTCTGTCCTCTGCGGCCGACGGCAAACTCGGCAAGCATGATACTCATTCCCAGAAACGCGACAATCAAAATATAAACGATGATAAAGGCAGCGCCACCCCCCTCGTATGCTTTGCCGGGAAATTTCCAAATATTTCCCAACCCAACTGCGGAACCTGCTGTCGCCAGAATAAATCCGAGACTGCTCGCCCACTGCGCGCGCTGCTGCGTTCCTTTTGATTTTTCCATCTTTCTCTTCCTTTCCCCGTCACGGTCTGTTCTGTCTGATAAAGCAGATAAAAATTATTTTAGCACAGCTTTCCACATATTTGCAATCACAAAAATCCATTTCTACATTTTCAACGATAATTCTCCTCTATTTTTTACAACATCTCTGCGTTTATCCGCTTTTTGCCATTGCCCTCGACCACAGCAAAACGTTTTCCGCAAAAAACAGCCGGGAGATATCCATCTCCCGGCTGTTTCTGCAAAACTTTTACATTCAAGAATCGGACAGATCTCCGTCCGAAACGACCAAAATCCCCCCGCTTGAAATTCTGAAATGCAGGTATCCCGTTTGATCGAAATGAACCCCTGATACAGAAACAGGGGTGCACTGGTTGGAATCCGGATCGTAACGGTAGAAGGAAAGGCTCTGCGCTCCGGAAACTGAATCGCCCTTCACCATCATTTCAACCGTCTGCCCATAGGAACCGTCCTGCGCCGCGTCGATCACAAGCAGGCGGTTGGAGAAGGCATTTCTAAAAAGAGCCGTCAACTCCTCGTCCCCAAGGGAAAGGCTCAGATCAACCGCGGAAGAAATGCGCGACGGAACCAGACTCAAACGGGTGGTCACTTTGTAATCCGCCACCTGATCGGCATACAGACGGTCCGTCAGTCCCGCCTCCCCGATCCGACGCATCAGAACCGCCTGATTGGCAGGCTCTAAAACTCCGGCATCCCGAAGAGTGACCGTACCGTTTGAAGAGGCCGCAGCTTCAACCGCGCTGTAAATCGCCCCAAGGCTCACCTTTGGCAGCGGCTTTTCCGCATCCGCAGCAGCCTGAGCGACCCGTGCCTCCAGCTTTTCAATCTGGGAATCCTTGCGTTTCGCCAGTGTGTTGCTGCGCTTCCCGATCACAAGAGCAGTGGAGCCTTTTGTGTCAAATTCGCGCACAATCCGAACTGTTTCGCTCTGGGAGTCCCCTTGCTTCACATAATAATCCCCGGTGCGGCCGGTTGTGATGCTGTCTGTTGGGAGCGGGTTTCCGTCGGCATCCTTTTCGCGCAGCGGAATCTTTTGGTCGTTGCGGTACCATTGATAGCCGGTTTCTCCAGCGCCGCCCTCCGCCTTGAGGGTTGTCTGCTCCGTGCTGTCAACCCGGCCGTTTCCGCCGCCCTTGATCGAAAGCCCCGCTTCATCTCCGTCCGCCAGAACCGTTGTCGGAATGAGCGACAGGGACAGCGCCAGCAGGACCGAAAGCCATCGTTTTTGCATCATATGGGAATGCGCCTCCAAATTTCCGATTATGGAAATTATTATAGCATATTTCTCAGCCGCCGACTATGGACATTTCGTGAAATTATCGCAACAAAAGCCGCCGCCCCGGAAAGAACTCTCCCGGGGCGGCAGCAGATGAAAATTCCCTTACGGCTGAGAAGAATGGTAAACCAATTCACCGAGAGGCTCCAGCCCATCCAATGAATAAGCACGGATTCTCCCCGATGCAATGGTATAGAAGGTATTGCCGATATAAACGCCGCGCTCGATCGCGTTGGCGGGATCGGAACGCTGAAAGCCCTCCGCAGGATTTCCGCCCTCGCTGGGCAGAGTTCCGTAAAGTTCGAAGCCGTCTTCGTTCACCTTTACCAGCAGATAGCCTGAGAAGGTCACCGTTCTGTCTCCGCTCCACGGCTCTCCGACGCGGGCGCCGGACGCGGTGCGGATCGTGGCGGGAAAGCCGGCCAGCTTCCGCTGCGGGTCATACAAAAACGCCTTGTGATTGTCCAGCACATCCGAGGAACTGCCCGCGTTGCCGAGCAGATAGCTGCTGATTTCCTTCGGGTCAGACGGATTGCTCACATCAAAGAGGGAAAGCTTCAAGCCGTCCTCGCTGCTGTCGCCCCATTGGGTCACAACGGTGTTGCGTCCGAACCCAAGCAGGGTATCTTCATCAATCGGATGCAGGTATTCCGAGAAGCCCGGGATTTTCAGTTCTCCCTTGACAACTGGCTTCTTTGGATTGGAGAGGTCGATGACAAAAAGCGGATCGGTCTGCCGGTAGGTCACCAGATAAGCCGTATTCCCCAGGAAGCGCGCCGAATAGATCCGTTCGCCCGGCGCCAGATCTTCCACCCCGCCGATCTTCTCCATCTTCTGATTATAGACAAAGAGATTGTTGACCGACTCCCCTTCCGCATTGCGGGAGGTGGTCGCAATCCGCAGATTGCCGTTGTATTCATCGAGTGCGAATTGGCTGTCCACCAGCCCGGGCACCCGCCCGCTCGACAGATAGCCCAGCGTTCCGCCGGTCACCGCAAAACGGGTCACACCGGTATCGGTGCGGTCCCACCAAAAAGCATTTTCTCCCTCGGCGGGAAGCGAAGCAGTCAGGAAGAGCGCATCAGCACTCATCATAATCTGCTCGGCCATTCCGAGCACCGCCTTTGCCTCCCGTTTTTCGGATTCGAGGTTCAGGGCGGATACCACTGCGTAGTTGAGATTTTCACGGTAGGGCGGAAGAAGGATGTCCCCCGCCTCCAGCGCGGACGCCTTGCCATTCTCGCCCATGATTGGCAGGTAGCGTGCCAGCGGGGAAACGCCGCCGTCCGGAGTAAAGCGGTATAAATCCTTATTGGTGACGAGATAGAGGGTGTTTCCGCTCAGGCGGGAGGATACGTAAACTCCATCCTGCTGGAAGCTCGCGGTTTCCCGTGGATTTTTCCGGTCGGAAAGATCATACACCACCGTTTCGACCATATCGATCAGCTCAACTTCCTCTTCTTCGGAGGGCTCGATATAATCGGGAATAATGATATCCGAGGAGTCCGCCGTTCCGCTGTCAAGCGGCTGCCGTTTTATCGCGCCAAGCAGCCCGCGCACACGGTCCTCGCTCGCCGTCTGCACCAGAATCAGACGGTCTCCGCTCACATAGAGTTCGGCATCCGTATAATCGGGCAGTTGAATGGTTGAAAGGAGCTTTAAGCCGTTGGCGGCGATAATTGCCACCTCGGCCCCGCCCGTCTGCTGATCAAAGCGGTAGTGGTAAAGGTAAACCCCGTCGGTTTTGACGATATCCGCCTCGTCGATTCCATCGATCTGCACATTGGTCGAAGAAACACCGGCGTCATATGCTTCGCCGCCGGCGGTGGCCGGATTCGCCTTGGGCGCCGCAAACATCACCGCGTCCTCTTCGACCGCCATCTCGGTCACAGATGAACGGTAATCCACCGATTTGCGCGGCGCATGGCGTTTCTCATAGATCTCGCTGACCGCGCCGTACACTTCGCCGTAATCGGCCGCCGACGGCTGTTCCGGAAGCTCAACCGCGGCCTTCGGAACAGCCGGAGCCTCCGCTTCGGCCATCTGCAAGCTTTCCAGCGGCGCGGCATCGGCTGCGGTATCCGCCGCCATTTCCGCCGTTTCCGCTGCCGCCGGGGCGGCAGCGGCGCTCGAAGCGGCGGGAGCCGCTCCGGCGGCGCTCTGGGTAATCATCGAACCCTCCATAGAGATCTGCCGCCAGCCGAACACCACCAGCGCCAGGCAGGCCGCACAGGAGGCTAACTTAAAAAAGAGGACCTTTCCCTTATTCTTTGCCTGCGGCGCCGTATCCGGGACGGGGGTTTTCTCCGCCTCCGGTTCTTCCGCGGCGGCATCCCTGATCTTCTCAAGAAGATGCTCCGAGCGCAGCGATTCCGGCAGCGGAATCTCCTTTTCTTCCAGTTCGAGCAGGGCGCGCATCCAGAGGACTTCCTGTTCCAGCTCCTGCTGCGTAAATTCTTCCTGATCCTTTTCAAAATCCTGATTATTTTCCATGAATCTCCCCCCTTTCCGGTTATTCTAAGATTTTACGAAGTTTTTTCAGGGTCCGATGCAGTTTGCTGCTGACCGTTCCATGCGGAATCCCGAGCATTTCGGAAACCTCTCGTGTGGTGTAACCCTGAACGGTGGCCAGCATCACGATCTCCCGCTCGTCGGACGCAAGGGTTTTCATTGCCTCCCAGACCGAGACGCGCTCCGCTTCCGAAACGCCGCCCTGATCTGCCGGAAGATCCAGCATTTCGTCAATATCGACGTTTTTTCGCTCCTTTATGTAACCGCCGATCCGGCGCTTGCAGCGAATGGACAGAATCGTCATCATCCAGCGCTTGAAGCTGCTCTCATCCCGCAGGTTGCGGATTCCCTTGTAAGCTTCGACAAAGGTTTCGCTCACCGCATCCTCGGCATCCTGCGCGTTGCCCAGCGTGTAGAGCGCAACCCGATAAAGCTCCGGTGCGATCATGTCATACACCCGAGCAAAGCTCTCCGGGTCGCCCCGCTTTGCTGCCTTTACGATTTCAACGTCGATCACGTGACTGTCCACCACCATTCTAAGCGGTTCGTCTATCATGTGCCGAATCCGCCGGTTTTTATTGCAGGGATTCCATCAATTTCTAAAATTTTTGTTACAAAAAGGATTGCAGATTCCTTTATTTTCTCCTGATTCTGACATTGTACCCGGTTCGGCGCGGCACGTCAACCGGCTTCACTGCTTTTCACTATTCCCTCCGGAAAACAGGTAACATAGGGTCTGAAACAGAATTTTCAGATCCAGCCAAATGGAAAACGAAGCAATATATGCAAGATTTACGGCATTTTTTCGCGGCAGGATCAGGTCGGCGTAGACTCGCTCGCTCTCATCGGTGTCCAGATAACGCTCTTCACCCGCGAAGGCAAGGGAAGCGGGACCGGTCAGCCCGGCCGGAAGCAGAAGAGTCGCCAACGCAGCCCGGTCATACCGCTCGATAAAACGGGGCAGCTCGGGGCGCGGTCCGACAAAGCTCATCTCCCCCCGCACGATATTCCAAAGCTGAGGCAGCTCGTCGAGCCGCAGCCTGCGCAGAAGCCTTCCCATGCGGGTGATCCGGGAGTCCCCGCTCCCGGCCAGCTGTCCGCCGTCCCCGGGAGAGAATCTCATTGTGCGGAATTTATAGATGGTGAAGCGCCGGCCGAGGGCGGTCACCCTCGTCTGACGGTAGATCGCTCCCCCGGGGCTGTCGAAGCAGACGGCCGCCGCGATGAAGCCCATCAACGGCAGCAGAAGCGCCAGCAGAAAAAGAGCAAGCGGCAGCTCGGCTGCACGGCGAAAAAAGAGCTGCCTTCGCTTTGCGGAAAGCAGCTCAAAATAGGGGCTCACCGATTCATTTTGCATTTCGACGGGCAGCTCTGCAAATCGCCGCGGCAACATGGCGGATCTCCTTTCTGCTCATCCCCGGATAAAGCGCGTCCGGCTCCCCCTTCAGCCGGACGGTCAGTGCCGGACGGCCAAACGTCCGGTCAAATACTCCGCGCAGCCATCCCATCAGCCCTTTGCGCGGGGTCTGCAGGATGGAATCATCCCTCTCGTTTGGCATCGACTAATTCCTCCAAAAAGCCTCGATATCGTTTGGCGAGCGCAGGATAACCGTAACGTCCGGCCACCGCTCTGCGTCCCCTTTCCCCAATCACGCCGCGCTCGGCAGGAGAAAGCCGCAGCAGCGTTTCCACCGCCCGCCGCGTTTCTATCTTGTCCGACGGGGGAACGGTTATCCCGCAGCCGCAGATAGAAATCGGATTTTCAAGACAGGGAGTTTCAAAAACCACCGGACGTCCTGCGCCCATATAGTCAAACAGCTTGTTCATCGACACCCCGTAGCGGTACAGCGGAAGATTCTCGGTCGCAATCCAAAGGAGGTCCGCCTCCTGAAGCAGAGGAACGAGGGCTTCCGGCTTTACCGGATCAAACAGGTGCAGGTTTTCAGGAGCGGCGGCGGCAACCGCCGCTTTTTCCACTCCCTCCCCAATTGCGGCAAAAGCGGTCCGAGGGAGCTGACACGCCAGTTCTGCCAGACGGCCGACCGCATTGGCACGCGCGAAGCCTCCGGCATAGACAACCAACGAGCCATATTCCTTTTTCAACGCCTTGAAACGATGCAGCGTCTCCCCATCCGCGCTTCTCCGCCCCGACGGACAGGTTGCTCCGTTCGGGATGCAGATCAGCCGTTTGGGGACAATGCCGCGCTCCTCAAGATAACGCGGCAGACCCGGAAGCAGGCTCACCACCCCGTCGCTTTGCTCGAAAGCGCGGGATTCCGCACGATCGATCAGCCGCATCAGCGGATGGCGTTCGGAAAAGCCGTGCAGTTCTATCAGCGAGAGGGGCCAGATGTCGTGCAGTTCAAATACAAGGGCCGCGCCGCTCTGCTGCGCGATCCGCTTTCCCGCAGTGAAGTCAAACGGATGGGTCGATGCGCAGATCACCGCATCGGGGGAAAAATCCCGGGCGAGCACACCACAGCGGCGGGACAGCTCCCATAAAAAACGTCCGACGTTCTGCACCCGCCCAAATCCATTTCCACAATAGTCGGGAGTGGGCAGCATCCGAAACAAAATCCCCTCCTCCCGCAGAAAACCGCCCCGCACCCCTGCTGGGTTCGTCCGCCGCAGGTGACTGTAGCTTCCCGCCACAATCAAGGTTCGGTCGCCCGTTCGAAGCCATTCCCTTGCGAGGCAGAACGGGCGGTATTCCATCCCCATCTCTATCGATCCCGCGTACTGGCTGATCAGCAGAATCCGCATTCTCAGTTCCTCTCAAGCCGTTCACAGAGTTCGATCAGGCGGCGCGCGTCAGGAGAAAACCCATACCGCTCATAATAAAGCTCTCTGCGCTGCGCCAGTTTTGCCCGGCTCTTTCCCGAGATTGCGTCGGCGATTGCCGTGGTGACTGAAGGCTCGTCCTCCTGGGGTACGAACCGAACCCCCTCTTCCGGCAGAAGCGCCCGCCAATGCGGAAAATCCGACGCAATCACCGGAAGTCCCGCACAGAGGTACTCAAAGGACTTGATCGGTTCGCTTTCACGGTAGGCGGCGGTATCATCCAAAAGCATCAGCCCGGCATTGGCCTGTGCATAAAGACTCGCCACCCCTTCGCGGTCAAGGCGGCCGAAGTAGCGGACACAGCGGTACTCCTCCATCCGCTGAACCTGGCGCCGCAGCTCCTCGCTTTCAAAGGAACCGGCCAGCAGCAGGATCGCTCCC
>Ga0129316_1000388_pt1 | contig 25729 bp, 26 predicted proteins | sample Cm1ome_2_FD_94429 | JGI IMG/M metagenome (GOLD analysis project Ga0129316, IMG submission 94429) | Eastern black-and-white colobus group fecal microbial communities from Wisconsin, USA - Cm1022B metagenome | ecosystem: Host-associated > Mammals > Digestive system > Large intestine > Fecal...
GGAACTCCATTAGCATCTTCATCATCGGTAAGATGATATGCAAGATCCACTACTGAAAGCTCAACATTAGAGAATTCAAGTGGATTTTCAGTGTTAACTCCCTGTATCCCGAAGTTATATGCAATATCAGCAAATAACCTCATGTTGTTTTCATCATGAGTTATTGCGTAATTATTATCACCTTCGTCAAACAACACCGCCGACGATACTGCTGTTATTTCTCTGTTAGAGCCGAATGACAGATCCCAATGTTGACAGTCGACCTGCGGTGTCAGTGTTAACTGTCCTGTAAAGCCTGTTTCCCATGCAGAGTATTCTGTGTATTCAAGAGTATACTGACTTGCATCTACTACAGTTTCCTGCGTATTAAGAAGATACCTTTCGGGATCTACTGATATATCTTCCTCCGTATCTGAAGAGAATGTAATACCTACTGTAACGGATTCTCCTGAATGTATATCCTGATTCCAGCCGTTACTTGTAATCGTATATGTACCATTACCATCGGTTTCATATATAGTACCGTTCCAGATATTTTCAATGTTATAGGGTGTATTGAATGTCAGATACCAGTTATGGATCGTATCGCTGCCAGTGTTAGTCAGCACAAGATCAATGCTTTCGTGATTGATCCAGCTTGATGTTATATTTGTCGTTACCTCATAATCAAGTTCGGACTGTACAGAATAATATGTAGGCGAATTGATCATATCCGCCAATACCATTGACGGAAGACCACTTATAGCAATAACTCCAGTGATAACAATACTTATAAACTTACTTAATCTACCTCTAATCATAACGCCTCCCGATATTTCTGATTCATCAAAGAATCAAATGTCTCACGGCTGATTATCGTGGTAAATGGATATATGTCAATGCGTTTTAACAAGTAATGACGCGAGTTGTATCGTTTTGTGTCGCGAGTTGTCAGATTTGGCGCGCTTCAGTCCAAAACACTCTTCATGCATTAGCTAAATTACACTGTTAGTACTACTTATATTCATTTGTTTAGCCAATGCAAAAACAGGAAGAGTACAATCTACACTCACCTCACTCTAACCCTCACCTTCTTTGCTTTCTCCTGCTCCAACCTAAGTCTCCTCTTCTGTTCCTCATAGGTACGCTGCTGGACAAGCCTTATTGCATTAAGCCTGACCTGCGGAGAATCTGTGATTATCTCATCACACATCCGCACATCCTTATACAACTCACGCATCTTGTCGGTCTTCTCCTGAGCAGCAATTCTACACAGATTCGCATATGCTGGAGAACCTTTTCTCTCCCATCGCTTCTGCTCCAACCTGAGTTTCTTCCGCTCTTCCGCAAGCTTCGATATCTGCTCTTTCCGCCTGGCCTTCAATGCCTCCGCCTGTCCGTAAGTATCAATCCTGTAAAGACTGCAGAAGCGCTGTTTATTTATGAATTTATTAAGCTTCCTGATGGCCTCCCTAAGTTCAGGTGAATACTCACGGTACTTCCTGCGTTTCTTACAAGACTTAAGCTGAACACTGTAGTACCTATACACTACACGGTACCCTGCTCTCTCAAGTCTTGATCTGTATCTTTCTATCGTCTCGTCAGTCTTAACTGCTTCGAGTTCCGAGAACGGATGGTAATCCTTCGGTGTTGAATACATACCATCATAGATCCTTCTCTTGATATCTTCTATCTCATACCCGGAACCTAATGACTTAAGTCTTACACACCTGTCAGATCCCGGAAGTTTCAGCTTCGGATACTTAAGCTCCTTATCTGTATCGGACTTAAACACGAATTCATATCCCATGCTCTTCATGACCTTTACAAAACCCCCTCTCGGTAATGCTGTACAGTATCGCTGCATCGATATCATCTCTGATCGTACTCCTGAGTGTAGGCTCGCCCTCATGCTCCGCTTTCCACTCAAGGTAGTTCCTACGCCTGTCTTGATCGATCTTACGCGTATTCTCTACCGACAGACCGTGTTCCTTACAGATAAGATCAGACAGCCCTCTCATGATACGGATGTCTTCCCTGGTGTCGTGGTACTTATAACCGTCCGCGAAGGAAACGGAGTTTACACAGAAGTGGTTATGGAAGTGTCCGGTATTGCAGTGAGTTGCCACCACCACCTCGAACCGGTCTCCCCACATCCTCTGCGCAAGCTCTACTCCGATCTCGTGTGCTGTCTTAGCATCAACCTCCCCTTCTCTGAAAGACTGGTATCCGTGATAAGCTGCTCTGCCGCCTTCCTTTCCCCACAGCCTCTTGGTCTGCATAAACTGTTCAGCTGCGATATCGGCCTCACAGTTGATACCAGTTACATACATCATCTCCTCTGTCTTGCTGCCGTCCTTGATATAAGACATCACCTGCTCGACTTCCTTGGAAGTTGTCTTCTCGGGATTCTCGATATATCGGATAACGGCACCGACATTTCTTTTTACCGCCCAAAGATTAGTTACAGCCATATCACTTCGCCACCTTCCTGAAGGTCTCGATCAGCAAGGAACTGACCTCGTGGTTCTCTTCAAGTGCATAATCGAGTTTGTCCGGACTCATCACTTCCGGAAACTGATGAGCGATTCTTGCCAACTGATTTATGTTGATACCGATCCTCCTAACCTCGTTCACAAGAGACACATAATCCGCATCAGGTGCAGCGTTCACCTTGGAGCCAAGAAGAGTCAGTCTGCAGAACTTCTCTCTTGGCATCTTTGCCATCTTCACCTTATCGTTTAATGCTCTCCACTCATCTTCTGTAAAGCGGATGACCACCGCTTTGTTACGTCTGTTCATATAATCATCGCCTCGCTTTCGTTTTGTCTTTTGGGTTGCTTAAGGGGTCTCAGGGTGCTCCCTGAAATGTGCTTTTTGATATCAAAAAGCGTAGCCTGCTAAAAGAGGAATTCATCACCCAAACAGGTACATCATCATTTCAAGTATCGTCTTCAGTTTCTCTGCATCGGTCGGATCGAGAGCTGTCAGATTCGGATTTTTATCAATCTTCTCCGACAGATCTCTCATGGTGTCTCTGATAGCTGAAAGCGTCTTAATATTTCCTTTGACAAGGATCTTCTGATAAAGACAACTCTCAATGAAAAATGTTGCTTTTGGTAATCCCGTCATCGCTATACGTGCTTCTATCAAATCCTTTTCCTTCTGCGTCATACGGAAATTAAGAAATATATCCCTATGCCTTCTGTGTTCATCAACCTTCTTTTTTCTTCTTCGTCTCTTCGGTATCTCGACCTTGCCATATATCTTGCCCATTGTTATTCCTCCTGTGATTCTTTAAACGTGTCATTGAGTCTGTCTGCCATCTTACGTTGTACCGACGGGTACAGATGCGAGTATCTGTCTGTTATAGTTACTGTCTCATGTCCGAGACGATCCGCAATCTGTACCGGTGAATATCCGAGTTCGACAAGTAATGCACAACTCGAGTGTCGCAGGTCGTGTATCCTGATACGCTTTACACCCGCTTCCTTTGCTCCGCGATCCATCTCATGATGGAGATAACTCTTGCTAATAGGAAAGATTCTGCTGATATCATCTAGACCGTAAATCGAGTCAAAGTAATCTGCCATCTCGTCACACAGGAACTGCGGGAGCTCGATGGTTCTGTTGCTCTTCTCGGTCTTAGGGGATGTGGTCATCTCCTCTCCATTCACCACCTGATAAGTCTTGTTGATACGAAGAGTCCGTTTCTCGAGATCAAAGTCTTCTCTAGTAAGAGCAAGAAGCTCGCCGCATCTGATTCCCGTCCAATATAGAATCTGGAATGCATAGTAGGACATCGGTTTACGCTTCATGGTCTCGATGAACTTCATATATTCATCCTTAGTCCAAAAAAGCATTTCCGGTCCATGCTGCTTTCCCATCTTCTTAAATGCCTTACATGGATTCTTCGGAAGATCGTAGTACTTGACCGCGTGATTGAATATCGCGGTCAACTGATTGTTGATCGACCTAAGATAAGTAGCCGAGTATCCTTTGCCATCCGCATCCCTCAACTTAAGGATCTCATTCTGCCATTGTAGGATGTGCGTATTATTTATCTCTGAAAGACTCAGTCCTTTGAAGTATGGTCTTATGTGCATATTGATCAACTGAGTCTTGTTTGCAAATGTGCTTTTCTTTACCTGCGGCTTCATATCCTCCATATACGCATCTACGAATGAATCAAAACTCATGTTGATATCTTTCGAGGCCTTCGCCAAGAAAGCATGCTCATATTCAAGGGCATCCTTCTTTGAAGTAAAACCCCTCTTGTCGTGCTTCTTACGTTCACCCTTCCAATTCGTGTAGTAACACGCAACTCTCCATTTGGGAGAGTTGTGTGTACTGTTAGTATCCTTATAGACCGCCATCTTTATCACCTCCCTCAAGACAGGCCTCTTCGTACCACCTACGGTTAACCTTTCCGGTCACCACTATGGCTCTCGGATATTCCTTCTTCATTTGCTCGTTTAACTCCTTGATTACTTCATATGCCTTTGCTCGGGATACTCCGAGATCGAACATTACTTTATCTACCCCTATAAAAAGAGGTTCCTTTTCTCTGATTTTCATAAGTTTCTCCTTCCTGTCTATCTCTATGATAGACATATTTTTATGTCGGTTGTGTGTAATATACACCCATTTATATCGCCCGTCAATATTGTTCGGTATATTTTTATATCTGTTTTATCCGTACAGTCTTTCTTTTTGTGTCTAACGTGTTATAATAAAGATGCATTTCATGGATATGCGAGGTTTATATTTGTATGAGATTGGGCAATAAAATTAAGCAATACAGGGTCCTTCGTAATCTGTCGCAGAAGGAATTGGGAATGAAAGTGGGATTCTCCGCCTCCACTGCCGATTCAAGGATCAGGAAATATGAGAGCGATGCTATGGCTCCCAAAGCCGATATAAGAGCAAAGATTGCAGAAGCATTGGATATTGATATAGGAGCCATATCCGATGTTGAGATAACTTCATTCGAAGATGTTATGTATGTTTTGTTCGAATTAGAAGAACAGTTTGGCATGACGATCGAGAAGAAAGACGGCAAGACAAGTCTTGTCTTCGATGATGACAATTACAACATTGAGAGTCTGATAAGCTACCTAAACATGTGGAAAAACAAGAAAGATGCTCTTATGCCCGAGGATAAGATCTCTTACGAAGAGAATCAGAAGCAACTCAAGGATTATCTTTCGTGGAAGTCACATTTTAAATCAGAGATCGAAGAATACTACAAAACTAAAGAAGAGGCGATCAATACAAAATATGCCGACAGCGTAAAGAAATATTCAAAGACGGCGAACTATGCTACAACAACTTCAGACATAGTCCTCTTATTCCGAAACATGATTGAGGAAGGTTTTGATCTAAAGGTATGGTCTAACACCGACAGACAAGGATTTACCTTTAATGTAAACGAGATCATGAATCCACCAACTGAAAAGGCAGAAGAATTATTCACTCACTTCCTTGCAGAGATGGATAACATCACCAGACTCGGCGCAAAAACACATACCGATATGCAGATACCGGATAAATCTGTGTACATAACTTATTATGTTGATGTAAGAGATTATCAGCCTATTGTATCCCTGACACAGAAGTATCTTGATTATCGTGCCAACTGCGAAGGGCAGAGCGACTTCTTTAAGGACGAGTTTGAGAGTTCTTTCAGAACCGACCTCGAGATGATATGCAACAGGATCGATAAAGATGCCAGATAGTCATAATAGAGGTCTTACATATTCGTGTAGGCATTTTGTAGGCACAGAAAATTGAAAGCCCCGATTTACGGGGCTTCCAAGCATTATTGCATTATTCGTACTCTATCGTCGCCGGCGGCTTACCCGTGCAGTCATAAAGCACTCGGTTAACGCCCTTGACTTCGTTGACGATTCGGTTCGTTACCGTGCCAAGAAGCGTCCAGGGAAGCTGTGCTGCTTCTGCCGTCATGAAGTCTGTCGTCGTTACCGCACGGATGACTACCGCGTAGTCGTATGTTCTCTCGTCGCCCATGCAGCCGACGGATCTCATATTAGACAAAGCAGCGAAATACTGGTTAGCAAGCTTATCGAATCCTGCCTTGGCCATCTCTTCTCTGAAGATAGCGTCCGCTTCCTGAACGATGTGAACCTTCTCGGGTGTTACCTCGCCGATGATACGGATCGCAAGTCCGGGACCCGGGAATGGCTGGCGGTAAACGAGCTTCTCGGGGATTCCGAGCTCGAGACCCGCGTGTCTTACCTCGTCCTTAAACAGAAGTCTTAAAGGCTCGATGATCTCCTTGAAGTCAACGCAGTCCGGAAGTCCGCCTACATTGTGATGTGACTTGATGACAGCCGACTTGCCGAGACCTGACTCGATAACATCAGGATAGATAGTACCCTGCACGAGGAAGTCAACGGCACCGATCTTACGAGCCTCTTCCTCGAATACACGGATGAATTCCTCACCGATTATCTTTCTCTTCTGCTCGGGTTCCTCGACACCCTTAAGCTTGTCGTAGAATCTCTTCTGCGCGTTAACGCGGATGAAGTTCAGCTCATAAGGACCTCTGGGACCGAATACAGCCTCGACGTCATCGCCCTCATCTTTTCGAAGTAAGCCGTGATCAACGAAAACGCATGTGAGCTGCTTGCCGATCGCCTTCGAGAGGAGTACGGCAGCAACAGAAGAATCGACACCGCCAGAGAGAGCGCACAGCACGCGTCCGCTTCCTACCTTACGCTTCAGGGTGACGATAGACTCATCTACGAAGGAAGACATCTTCCAGTCACAGCGGCACTTGCAGACATTGCGTACGAAATTCGCGAGCATCGCCTGGCCTTCTTTACTGTGTGTAACCTCGGGGTGGAACTGCGTCAGGAAAAGCTTGCGCGTCCAGTCAGAAGCCGCAGCGATCGGGCAGGAAGATGAAGAAGCCGTAACGCGGAAGCCCTGCGCAACTTCAGTGATGCGGTCTGTGTGGCTCATCCATACGACCGTCTTCTTGGATACGCCCGTGAACAGCAAATCTGTGCCGTCCGTGGAAATCTCCGTGTGTCCGTACTCGCGGACATCCGCAGTCTCGACCTTACCGCCGAGAAGATATGTCATGAGCTGGGCTCCGTAGCAAATACCGAGCACAGGGATACCAAGCTCGAAAAGCTTCTTATCACACTTAGGGGAGTCGTCCTTGTAAACGCTTGCAGGACCGCCAGTCAGGATGATTCCCGTAGGATTCATCTTCTTAATCTCTTCTATAGACATTGTGTGAGGATGAACTTCACTGTAAACGGAAAGCTCTCTTACTCGTCTTGCAATAAGCTGGTTGTACTGACCACCGAAGTCAAGAACCAGTATCATTTCTCGGGACATACGTACCTCCTGAGCGGGTTTATATCATTCAATGAATAGAATTATACTCGCTAGACACAAATGATAAAACCCAAATATATTTATTTACCTGAACTGATACTCTATCATTATGTCCAACAAATCCAAAGTAAATAAAAAAGCCTGCCGCTCGGGCAGGCTTGAGAATCATGATTATCGATTATCTTCTGATAATTTCTTCTCTCTTAGGACCGGTCGATACGATCGATACATGTACGCCGCACTCCTTCTCGATGAAGAGGACATAGTCCTGTGCTTCCTTCGGGAGATCCTCGAATGATGTGAATCCTCTTACATCGCTCTTCCAGCCCGGCATCATCTGAAGAACAGGCTTAGCCTTGTTGAGCTTGTTGGGGTTCGGGAAATCCTTTGTAACTTCGCCATCGATCTCGTAGCCTACGCAGACAGGGATCTCGTCGAGGTAACCCAGAACATCGATATTTGTAAGAGCAACATCTGTAGCGCCCTGAACACGGCAGCCGTATCTTGTGGCAACTGCATCGAACCAGCCGACTCTTCTGGGTCTTCCTGTTGTAGCGCCGTACTCGCCCTTATCGCCGCCTCTGTCACGAAGCTCCTTAGCCTTGTCCTCATCGAGGATCTCACTAACGAATGCGCCCGCACCTACTGCGGAAGAATATGCCTTGGTAACGCAGATGACCTTCTTGATCTCATAAGGAGGGATACCTGCTCCGACTGCACCGTAACCTGCGAGAGTCGAAGAAGAAGTAACCATCGGGTAGATGCCCATGTCGGGATCCTTCATGGATCCGAGCTGACCTTCGAGAAGGATGTTCTTGCCTGCCTTTACCGCGTCGAAAAGGAAAGCGTTAGTATCAACAACGAAAGGCTTGATGAGCTTGCCCTGCTCGAGCATCTCCTTAGTAAGCTCGTCCGCATCAATCGGATCCTTATGGTAGAGGTTAACAAGAAGCGCATTCTTGATCTCGAGGATTCTGCCGATCTTCTCGCGCAGTGTCTCTTCGTCGAACAGCTCGCTTACCTGGAAACCGATCTTCGCATACTTATCGGAGAAGAAAGGAGCGATACCGGACTTGGTGGAACCGAATGCCTTGCCGCCCAATCTCTCCTCTTCATACTTATCAAAATCTACATGGTACGGCATGATTACCTGTACTCTGTCGGAGACCATGAGCTTGGGGTTAAGACCCTTGGAGCAGATGTCGTTGTACTCGTTGATGAACTTTCTGATGTCGAGTGCCACACCGTTGCCGATGATGTTAACGATATTCTCGTGGCAGACACCGGAAGGCATCAGGTGCAATGCGAATCTTCCGTGCTCGTTAATGATCGTATGTCCTGCATTCGCGCCTCCCTGGAAGCGGATTACAATATCCGATTCGCTCGCGAGAAGGTCCGTGATCTTGCCTTTACCCTCGTCACCCCAGTTAGCGCCTACGATCGCCTGTACCATAATAAATACTCCTTACTCAAGACTTTATCTTGATAAAAATACGCAGTAATTATAATAGAGGACCCGCGTAATATCAATTACTGCTGGATCCCCTGCTTGCCTTCTATATAGTCAAGAGCCTGCTTACGGGCAAGATCTTCCGTCTCCGTACTGAGTTCGGGAAACTCGTAATCCGCTCCGTATTTACGCTTAAGCGCCAGTTTCAGCAGCATATCCGTAATGTCCGGATTCTTCGGAAGCAGGCTTCCGTGGGAATATGTACAGAAAGTATTCTTGTACTTGGCGCCCTCGAATCCGTCCTCTCCGTTGTTGCCGTGACCCTTGATCACCTTCATGAACGGCTCCTCGCCTTCACCGAGGAACGTCCTTCCGCTGTGATTCTCAAAGCCTGCGACCTTTACGGTCTTCCCTTCGATCTCGATCTCGTAGATGCAGTCGTTGATGAATCTTTCCTTCTTGCCTACCGTGTAATGAGGAAGCGCACCTAAGCATTCGATCCTGTTGCCGGTATGCTCCTCGTAATACTTGCCGAGCATCTGGTAACCGCCGCATACCGTAAGGAATACGACGCCGTCCTCGATCATCTCCTTAATTACATCGCCCTTAACGTTCTTCATGTCGTCGGCCATGATGTTCTGCTCACTGTCCTGACCGCCGCCTATGAAGCCGATATCGATATCGCCATTCTTCACATCATCGCCTATCGAGATGCGCTTAACCTCGACTTCGATTCCTCTTAAAGAAGCTCTTCTCATGAGCGCGAGGACATTACCCCTGTCGCCGTAGAGGTTAAGAAGATCAGGATAGAAATGTCCGATTACAAGCTTGCTCATATTCATCAATCCTTCCAGAAATCCTTGAGCTTAAGGTCTTTTACGAGTCTGCCCCGAAGGTCCAGCATCGCCGTGTAATTAGGCAGGATGTATATGCACTTGCCGTCCGGGCACTCTGAGATGGCACCCTTAAGAAGTGTTGTCGCATAGTCGAGCGAACCGTAGCCGTCTACCGTTCTTCCCGAATAAGAGACACGAAGCATCATGTCGCCGTAACGCTGTCCCGATACATAAATATTCGAAGGAAGATCGTCCACCTTCGACTCGAAGTCGACATCCCAGATCCATGAGACATCCTTGCCGTCCGCGGTATTGCTGTTAAGAACGAGCATCAGCGAATCGGCATCCGAAGACTGCGCGACAAACGACAAAGCTCTGTCGAGACCGACCGGGTTCTTCACAAGGAGAATGCAGATAAACTTGTTGCCTACAGCGATCTTCTCCATTCTTCCGAAAGCAGCCTCTACCTTCTGCGTAGACTTGCATGCCTGCTCGAAAAGCCCGTCTTCCTTTCCCCTGTCGATCTCAAGGAATCTCGTGACCGCGGATACTGCAGCACAGGTGTTATAAAGATTGTGGCTGCCCGCGATACGAAGGTTCAAAGTATCTGTCACATCATGCTCTGTGTCGGTGATAGTGAAAGGAAATCCCTCATCGCTCGGATTACCGGAAGCGTCATAAGAAAGTTCGAATCTGCGGACAGGAGTTGCAAATCCGCATGACGGACATCTGTAATCTCCCAAGTGTCCGAAGCTTCTTGCCTGATAGTCATATCTGACCTTGCACTCGGGGCAGAATGCCGCATCGGAAGATGCCTCAAGTATGGTGTTATTCGGATGAAGTCTGTTATTGTCGAGCATCGTCTGAAGTGAGATGCCGTAATATGATGCGCGGTCGGATCTGGTCTTTCCCATTGATGCAACGAGCGAGTCGTCTGCATTAAGAACGATCTTCGCAGAAGTGTCGTCTATGCCGTTCGCGATAAGGTCACGCGTATGGGTAAGTTCGCCGTAACGGTCCAGCTGGTCGCGGAAAAGATTAGTGACAAGACAAACCTTCGGCTGCAGGTCTTTCGCGATCTTCGCGAAAGCTGCTTCATCGGTCTCGAGTACATAAACGATCTTGTCGGGATCAGCTGTTTTCGAAGGCTTTTCGCACAGGAATGTCGTAGTGATGCCGGAAGCAAGGTTCGCGCCGGATACATTGGTTATGACCTCATATCCAAGAGAGCGCAGCATGCTTGTTATCATGTGTGTCGTGGTAGTCTTGCCGTTGGTGCCGGTGATGGTGATGATCTTCTTTCCTTTGGCACACTTGCTGATGATATCGGGGCACATCTTGATAGCCACTTTACCGGGTAAAGTAGTGGCACCGCGTCCCATAATACGCAGTATTCCTTTAGTTATGAGCGCTGCCGCCTGTGCCGGTGCTTTAAGTCCCATCCTGTATGTGTCCTATTACCAAAAGTCTCATCTTACCCGTATCAGTATACACGCAAGTGATCAGAGTTACCTGTCTTGTATCCGTAAGTCCTCCGGCTACGTGGTTTAACATCTCCTCCGCAGTCACTACCTGTATCTCGTCTACAAAATAAGTATACTGATGTCCGAGAAGATCCGTAATATTAATTATGTCGCCGATACCGACTTCCTCGAGACGGTTGAAGATGGAACCGTACTTGAGCATATGATGTCCCGTGATCGTACAGTTGCCGACAGCACCCGGGCTTACGGAATTTACATAATGACCTACGCCGTAACGGAGTGTGTCGGAATTTGTCGTCTCCCAGATGGGTACATGAAGATCGATGCACGGGATGTCGAGCATACCCACTCCCTGCAAAGTCAGATAGCCGGTATATGCGTCATTCATCTCCTGATTTACTTGATTCCTCTGAGAGTTCAAAGCCTGCTGGATATAGTAATCATCATCGTAGAAGTCGTATTCCTCGCCGTTGACTTCGAGTTCGGAAGGATCGACTATAAGTGTCATAACGGGTTCTGCGACAGCCGAATCATCACCGCCCGCAGCCTCGATGGCAGCCGCATTCTGTGCAATGACCTGATCCATGTTGGTTGCCGCATCTTCAATGACGGCTTCTCTTTTGTGGCGGTTATAGATATCTACAGACAGATAAATAATACCCCCGACCAGAAGAAGTACTGCGAGGATCAATAATACGTTGCTGATTAGTATTTTTTTCTGTTTATTACTAATGTCTGAAAGCTTGAACATATGTAATATAAGTATAGACCAAACCGTGTTATAATTCATTTACTTTTCGCTTTGGAAGGTCTACCCATGAACGAAGAAATCTGGTCGAAAGCACTTAAGATCATCTCTCTTGATTCGAGAGTAGATGAGATCTATTACAACACTATTCTTAATAAGATGAAGCAGGTGTCGTATGATAACGATATCCTTGTTCTTTCATGCCGTGATGACTATTCCTTAAGTCTCGTTAAGGGACAGGAGCTGGAAGGCTTTATCAAGAGTGCAGTTGGAATGGTTACAGACCGCGATACATCGGTAATGTATGTTGTCGAGGGTGATAATGCTGCAGCCATCAATTCGATCGTTTCCGAGACCAAGGTAAAGGAGAAGGACCGTTCTGCTTTCTCTTCTTCCGAGCTGACCGATGAGTTTACTTTCGAGAATTTTATCGTAGGAGACTGCAACAGATTTGCTCACGCATCTGCCATATCCGTTGCCGAGAATCCCGGCCTTCGCCAGAAGAATCCTCTTTATCTGTGGGGTAATTCGGGTCTTGGTAAGACACACCTTATGAAAGCTGTAGGATACAGAGTAAAGCAGCTCTATCCTAATAAGAAAGTACTTTATACAACATGTGAAGAGTTCACGAATGCATTCGTATCTTCGCTTAATACCAAGGCTATCGATGATTTCCGTAAGAAGTACAGAAATATCGATGTTCTTCTGATTGATGATATACAGTTTCTTATTAATAAAGAGGGAACCCAGATGGAGTTCTTCAATACTTTCGAGTCGCTGGTATCTGCGGGAAAACAGATCGTAATCACAAGTGATAAGTCTCCCAAGAGCCTTCCTGAGCTCGATCCCAGACTTACGACAAGATTCCAGAACGGCGTCATGATGGATATCCAGCCGCCGGATTATGAGACTCGTAAGGCTATCTTTATTAATAAGATGAATTCGATGGGCATATCTTTTGACGATGATATAGTTGAGTATGTCTGCGAGAACGTAACTAATAACGTAAGAGAGCTTAACGGTGCTTTTAATATCATTTCCACATACTATGCACTCGAGAACGGCAATATAAATCTCGAACTTATTATGTCGAAGTTAGCGCCTATCATCTCACCGAGCAAGAATAAGCAGATCACGGTCGAGGTCGTAATAGACGCAGTGTCCAAATATTATGACATTACTCCTGATAAACTGTTGTCGAACGTCAGATCTGCCGATATCGTCAACGCCAGATCAGTCGCTATGTATATCTGCAGAGACCTTCTGGGCATGCAGTATACAAAGATCGGAGAATTCTTCGGCGGTAAGAAGCATTCGACTGTCATGCACGCATGTAATAAGCTTGCAGACGATCCTGCTTTGATGTCTGACGTAAAGATCATAGAGAAGAGGATCGCGGACATATAAACAAAAAATGTTTATATGTTCATAAGTCTATGTAATTTTGATGTAGACGGATTGTTCACAGATTTACGATGTTCATATGAACAGATTTGTAAACATCATAATGTGACGATTTGAACACATAATTAACACTGTTAAATCCGCACCGTTATTACTCCCTTGAGGGTTTTACACATTTTCTTCAGACCATAATAATATGAATACGAAGTCAATAAAAAATGTGATAAAATAGGTGCGGTAAATTCTCGAAAGGAATATCGCTGTATGAAATTCAACTGCAACAAATCGGATCTTCTGGATGCCATCGTAATTGTTCAGAAGGCAATAAAGACTAATTCTACCGTACAGATACTCGACGGTATTCTTATACAGGCAGAAGACGGAAGCGTTAAGCTTACCGGTTATGATCTCGAGACAGGTATCGAAGCAGATCTTGACTCAGATGTTATAGAAGAAGGTTCTGTTGTAGTTAATTCGAGATATTTCGGTGAGATCGTAAAGATGCTTCCCGATGATATGACTACTATCGAAGTAGATGACAGATACAACGTATCCATCAGTTCAGGTGAAGCCAATACGGTTCTTAAGGGACAGTCTTCCGAGTCTTATCCCAAGATCCCTGTTATCGAGACAGATAATAAGATCACAGTATCCCAGAAGCTTATCAAGGATATGGTTAACGGTACTATCTTCGCAGTATCCAAGGACGGCACAAGACAGTATCTTACAGGATGTAATCTCGAGAGCGACGGTACAACTCTTACAATGGTAGCCATTGACGGCTTCAGAATGGCATTAAGAAGAGCTAATGTGGGATCCGACTTCCCTGTTATGAACTTCATCATTCCCGGTAAGGCTCTTAACGAAGCAGCCAAGATCTTTGACGGATCCGATGAGAATACTGAAGTAATTATCTACAGTTCCGCTAATCACCTTCTTTTCGATATCGGAAGCGTAAGAATTATTTCCAGACTTATCGGCGGACCGTTCGTTAATTACAACGCGATCATTCAGAAGAATCCCAGAACCGTTATCAACATCGACAGAAGAAAGCTTCTTGATGCTGTTAACCGTGCTTCCCTTATAATTAATTCAGATGAGAGAAGATGTCCTTTGCAGATCAAAATGAAGGATACTGCTACTCTTATCGTATCCGCTACAGCTGATGCAGGTACTCATAAGGAGACTATTCCGATCGAGACTGAAGGCGAGACTGTTGATATCGATTTCAATTCCAAGTATCTAGTCGATGCACTCAAGGTTATCGAGGATGATACAGTAAGGATCGAGTTTAACGGTAATCAGGGTCCTTGCATCATAGTACCTGTTCAGGGAGATGCTTACGTTTATTTGGTACTGCCTATCAGAAGATGATCATAAAGAAGATAGGTCTTACTAACTTCAGAAATTACGGAAGGCTCGACATTGAGGTCGGGCCTTCTGTTAATGTTATCTACGGTAATAATGCCCAGGGCAAGACTAATATCATCGAAGCCGTAAGCGTAGGTTCTTCGGTAGTTTCTCACCGTACATCCAAGGATAAGGAGATGATAAAGTTCGGTGAGAATGAGTATATTATCGACCTTCTGTGTCATGATGAGGTTTACGGTTCTGACGTGGAACTTAAGTCAGGATACTATACCGAGAAGTCCGAATTTAACGATAAGAAGATATCAGGGCGTAAGCTGTATCACGACGGCATGCTGATACCTAAGATTTCTCAATACATGGGTGTGTGTAACACTGTTATTTTCGCCCCTGAAGACTTAAGTATCGTTAAGGGACAGCCTGCTGCCAGGCGTAAGTACTTAAATCTTCTGATATGCAAGGTCTCCCCTTCTTATTACGACATGCTCGGCAGGACGAGGAAGATAATCGAGCAGAAGAATGCCTGTCTTAAGACTTTCAAAGGGCGTTTTGATAAGTCCCGTGAGAATGAGCTTGAATACTGGGACTTCTCCATAGCGGATCTGTCGGCTTATCTTATTATCGAACGCTTCAGGTATTGTGAGATGATCTCGCGCAAGGCTGCCGCGCATCATTCGGTTATTTCTGACGGCAAAGAGAACCTCAAGATCGTGTATTCCACTATAACGGGCTCAGAAGGCGTTATAAGAGGCTTCCTTTCTGATAGTGATATGTTTGACCAATTTATAGCAGGAACGCTTTCTGAGGGTATTCTCGCGCAGATTAGGGCTACACTGAGCGACATGATCCTTGAGAAGCTCCGTTCCGAGCGCTTTACAGACGTCGAAAAGGGCATCTACGCCAACGGAGTGCACCGTGATGACATAGATATAAGCCTTAACGGTCTGTCTATGAGGCAGTATTCCTCCCAGGGACAGCAAAGATCCGCTGCATTGGCTCTTAAATTGGCTGAATTGGAGATCATAAAGGATAAGACCAAGTCCTCCCCCATCCTGCTTCTGGATGACGTATTCTCGGAGCTTGATGAAGGCAGAAGGGTAAGTCTGCTGTCAGGAATGAACACGGCTCAGATCTTTATCACGTGTACCGACAAGTCTTTTGTAGAGAATGAATTGTCTTCGATAGTAACTTCGAATGTCGATACCAGGTTCTTCAGAGTGGAATCGGGTAAGGTTTACTGCGAATAATCCAATATTTTTAATATTTATATATTATAATAAGCATATTATGTTATAATATCGCTTGGAGGAATTTGTCGATGTATGTGAATATCGGTGGCGATATATTCGTTCCCGCGGGAAGTGTAAGTGCGATAGTTAATCTTGAGACAGTACTTCCCTCTACACGAAGTGTTACCGATCTTATCGAGGCAGAAGACGATAATAACAGGCTTCAGTACCTCACGGAAGATATTCCGAGAACTCTGATCCTTACGGATTCAAGGTCTTACATAAGTTCGATATCATCACAAATCCTTCAGAAAAGGCTTGAGAACAGCCTGAGTAACAATGTTAAAACTTAAATCTATTTATTAATTATCAAGGAGATTTGATAAAATGAGTGATGATGAGAAGAATCTGAACACCGGTGCGGTCGATGTCTACTATCAGCCGATCGAGGATGCGGATGACGATGAGCTCCGTAACCTTGCCGAGAATCCCAGGGCGATGACGGAGAATTTCGCTGAGGAGAAGATCGAGGAGATCGAAGCCGTTACCGAAGGTCAGGATGAGTTCGATACTACTAATTCCAGTGCTTACGATGAATCCGATATTCAGGTTCTTGAAGGTCTTGAAGCCGTTCGTAAGCGTCCCGGAATGTACATCGGTGATACTACTTTAAGAGGTCTTCACCACCTCGTTTATGAGATCGTAGCCAATTCAGTTGATGAGGCTCTGGCCGGTCGATGCGATAAGATCGATGTAGTTCTTAATAAGGACGGATCGGTAACAGTTACTGACGACGGATCCGGTATTCCTGTAGGCATTCACCCGAAGCAGGGTATTCCTACTGTTGAAGTTGTTCATACGATCCTCCATGCAGGCGGTAAGTTCGGCGGTGGCGCATACAGCGTTTCCGGCGGTCTGCACGGCGTTGGTGCATCAGTAGTTAATGCTCTTTCCGATACAATGACAGTACAGGTTAAGCGTGAAGGTCATATCTACCAGATCGGATTTACAAAGGGTGTAACTACCGAGCCTTTGCATGTTATCGGTGATTGTGAAGTAGAAGATACAGGTACAAGAACTACGTTTATCCCTGATAATACTATCTTCCCTGACATCACTTTTGACTTCGATACCATGATTACACGTTATCGTGAGATGGCTTTCCTTAACCGTGAAGTTACTATCGATCTTCACGATAACAGAGGAGCTGAACCTAAGGATGTACACCTTCATTATGACGGCGGTATCATCACATTCGTTGAGTATCTTAACCGTCACAAGGAGAAGATCAATCCTACTCCTATTTATATGGCAACTAAGGTTGACGACTGCTTTGTAGAGATCGCCATGCAGTATAACGACTCCTATCAGGAGACTGTATACAGTTATGCGAACAATATCGCTACAACTGAAGGCGGTACGCATCTTACTGGTTTCCGTGCCGCTCTGACACGTGTAATCAACGATTATGCAAGAAAATATAAGTTCCTTAAGGATAATGATCAGAAGCTTCAGTCTGAAGATACAAGAGAAGGTCTCGCAGCTATTATATCCGTTAAGCTTCCTGAGCCTCAGTTCGAGGGTCAGACAAAGACCAAGCTCGGTAATGCTGAGATCAGACCTATGGTAGAGCGTGCAGTATCCGAGAAGCTCATGACATTCCTCGAGGAGAATCCTGACGTAAGTAAGATGGTTATGGATAAGTGCCTTTCTGCAAGTCGCGCACGTGATGCAGCTAAGAAAGCACGTGAAATGACCAGAAGAAAGACAGTATTCGAGAATAATGCACTTCCCGGTAAGCTTGCCGACTGCCAGTCCAATGAGGCTGAATTCTGCGAGATCTTTATCGTTGAGGGAGACTCCGCAGGCGGTTCCGCTAAGCAGGGTCGTGAGCGTAAGTATCAGGCTATCCTGCCTCTGTGGGGTAAGATGCTTAACGTTGAGAAGGCCCGTATCGATAAGGTTTATTCCAATGAGAAGCTTCAGCCTGTAGTTATGGCTCTCGGTGCAGGAATCGGTGATGAGTTTGATGAATCCAAGCTTCGTTATCACAAGGTAATCATCATGGCCGATGCCGACGTCGACGGTTCTCATATCCGTACGCTGTTGCTTACATTCTTCTTCAGATATTTAAGACCTCTTGTAGACGGAGGATATGTATATATCGCTTGTCCTCCGCTCTATAAGGTATATCAGGGTGATGAAGCATATTATGCTTATGACGATGCCGAGATTGAAGCTATCAAGGAGCAGACAGGCTGGAAGAATCCTCTTATCCAGAGATTTAAGGGTCTCGGTGAGATGAGTTCAGAGCAGCTTTGGGATACAACAATGAATCCTAATACAAGAAAGCTTCTCAAGGTTACTCTTGCTGATGCTCAGGCTGCTGATGAGACATTCACATTGCTTATGGGTGATGAAGTAGACCCCCGTAAGGAATATATCCAGATGAATGCTAAGTTGGCTAATATCGATACATAAAATCTAATTGTTCCACGTGGAACATTTATAAGGAGACAGAATTATGAAAGTTTGTACTTTCTGCGGTTTAAAGACAGATGATAAGACATCTAACTGTGCCAGCTGCGGATCGTCAGACTTTCTTAATGTCTGCCCTAACTGTTCTAATGAATTCGAAGGTTCATTCTGTCCTGACTGTGGTACCAGATACGACGCTCTGCCTGCAATATGTCAGGTATGCGGGACTAAGTTCTATACTAAGGCATGTCCTAACTGCGGATATATTGCAGGTACCAGAGTTAATAACGGTCCGAGCTATGGAATTAAACGACCTTCCATCAGACAGGATGTAAGTTTTAACGCCAGATTTTCATTAGGTTTGGGGGTACTCGGAATGTTTATGATGCCGATACCTTTATCTATTATTGCGATTGTATTGGCGTCAAAAGAATTAAAGGTAAATAAAGATTCTTCTATGGCAAGAACCGGATTGGTACTGGGAATTGTCGGTGTGATATTTGGTGTATTGATGATAGTTATCTATGGTTCAGTGTTATTGCTGCAATAGCAAGAGAATGATTGTTCCACGTGGAACAGTATGAGGGTTAGTATATGAAAGTATGTACATTCTGCGGATTAAAAACCGATGATAAGACATCTACATGCGCAAGTTGTGGATCTTCTGACTTTTTGAATGTTTGCCCTAATTGCTCTAATGAGTTCGAAGGTAAGTTCTGTCCTGATTGCGGAACTAAATACAATCAACAGCCTACAATCTGTTCTCAGTGCAGAACTAAGTATTTCTCTAAGGCGTGCCCAAATTGCGGATATATTTCCGGTAACAGCATACCAAATATTAATTATGGTTCTCGGACAGGTACGGGTAATTCGAAATTTATGGCAATGAACAATAATGAGAGAATAGCATTATTATGCGGAATTTTCGGAATAGCTCTCTTACCGATTCCTATTTCTATAATCTCTCTTGTATATGCAGGTAAGGAGAAGAAGGCGGGAAATGATAGCAGTGCTGTAAAGATGTCCATGGTTCTAGGAATACTGGGCTTGATGATGGGAATTATTTATATAATTTTTATGATAATCAGTTGTGTCGCTGCTATTGCAGGAAATGCTCGCTGAACAGATATCTTATCAGATAATGATTTTAGGGGATGTTCCACGTGGAACATCCTCTTTTGTTATACGAATATTGTTACTTGAATGTTATATATGACTGCTGTGCATAATGTTATTATCTTCTTATAAATTAATAATAAGGGGTGTTATATGGCTTACATTCTTACTTTGGCAAATCAGAAGGGTGGAGTAGGCAAGACTACCACGGCTGTTAATCTTGCTGCATTTCTGGGCAAAAAGAAGAAAAAGGTACTTGTTATTGATCTCGATCCTCAGGGTAACGCTACAAGCGGTCTCGGAATCGATAAGTCAGAACTCGACTCGACAATCTATGATGTTCTTGTAAATGAGGAGCCAATGGCAGATTCCATCTGGGAGTCTTCGGCAGCAAATGTAAGCATCTGTCCTACAAATATTAATCTTGCCGGTGCTGAGATCGAGTTGGTCAACGTAATGTCCAGAGAGCAGGTTCTTAAGAGTGCTCTCGCTCCTGTAAAAGATGATTACGACTACATTATCATCGATTGTCCTCCTTCGCTCAGTATTCTCACTATCAATGCTCTTACTGCATCTGACGGAATCATCATTCCTATCCAGGGTGAGTACTACGCTCTTGAAGGACTTACACAGCTCGTCGATACTATCAATATCGTAAAGAAGAAGCTCAATAAGAATCTCTCTATTCTCGGTGTAGTTCTTACTATGTTTGACAGAAGAACACAGCTCACAAGACAGGTAGAGGAAGAGGTCAGCAACTACTTCGGAGATAAGGTCTTCAATACCCATATTCCGCGAAACGTAAGACTTGCCGAGGCACCCAGCCACGGAGTAGCAATCCTCGATTACGATAAGAACTCCAAGGGTTCGAAGGCTTACGAATCACTGGCTGCAGAAGTAATTAAGAGAACAAAATAAACATAGATACATATCTATATATGAGGTGATATTATGGCTGTAAGAAAGACTACAAGGAAGACAACTGTAACCAAGGCGAAGGCTGCTTCTTCTAAGGCGAAGACAACTGCAAGAACACCTGCCAAGAGTACTTCATCAACAAGAGGTCTCGGTAAGGGACTCGGTGCATTATTATCAAGCGACGGTATCCCGGAGGATGCCAGTGACTCTGTAGTAGAGCTTAAGATAAATGATGTTTCGCCTAATACAGAACAGCCGAGAAAGGTTTTCGATGAGGAGGCGCTTAACGAGCTCGCTTCATCCATCAAGGAGAATGGCGTAATACAGCCTATAATCGTCACGAAGAAGAAAGACGGTTACGTTATCGTCGCAGGCGAACGACGCTGGAGAGCGGCACGTATAGCGGGTCTGAAGATTATCCCTGCCATCGTAAGAGAGCTTACAAGTCAGCAGATCATGGAGCAGGCTCTTATCGAGAACCTGCAAAGAGAAGATCTGAATCCTCTTGAAGAAGCTTTCGCGATGGACAATCTTCTTAAGACACACAAGATGAGTCAGGAGCAACTTGCCAAGAAGTTGGGTAAGCCGCGTGCCACAATTGCAAATACGGTAAGACTTATTAACATCGATGAGTCACTGCAGGATTACATCATTAACGGCGACCTTTCGGCAGGTCATGCGAAGGCACTTCTTTCTCTTAAGAATCCCGAGGATCAGCGTAAGGCAGCCAACGTAATTCTTGCCAAGGATATGACGGTCAGACAGGCCGAGGAATACGTTAAGAAGTATGCATACTCATTGGAGCATCCTGAAGAGGCACAGAAGGCTCCTAAGAAGGAATTAAGCGCACAGTTCCAGTTGAGTACCAAGGAAGTCGAGACAACGCTTAAGAAGTCCCTCGGATCCAAGGTAAGACTTAAGATACTGGACAGCGATGCGGGAAGAGGAAAGATCATCATCGATTATAAGAACTATGAGGATCTCGACAGACTTATTGAGATGCTTAAGTAATCCTCTGTGGAACCCACGAAACGACAGGCGTCCGGAAATACCGGGCGCCTTTTATGTTGACAAAATCGTATTCCGTGATAACATATGAACAGTTACTCATATGAGTAACGACTCATATGATAGGAGGGTGAATATGTTTTGGAGCAGAATCGCAGGCGTATATGATCTTGGGGAGAACGTTTATAACGGTAAGACCAACAGAGCAGTAACGGACTATGTCGCGTCACTGATGGAAAGGGAAGATAAGGTTCTGGAGTGTGCATGCGGAACGGGAATGTTCAGTGTTAAGATCGCACCGCGTGCAGCAGAACTTACCGCTACTGATTTTTCCGACGGCATGCTTAAGAGGACAAGAAAGAAGTGCAGAAAGTTAAGTAATGTAACTGTGGAACACGGCGATATAACAGCGCTTAAGTATGAGGATAACGTCTTTGATAAAGCGGTCGCGGCGAATGTAATTCATCTGTTGGACGACCCCAAGAAAGCGATAGATGAGTTAAGGAGGGTCGTAAAGCCCGGAGGAACGATCATAATACCCACGTATGTCCACTTTAACGCGAGTGTGGCAGCAAACCTCTTTAACAGGGCAGGAGCGGGCTTTAAGAGGCATTTTGATGAGAATACGTATAAGGACTTCTTCGAGGGGCTCGGAATCACAGACGTGCAGTATCACATAAGCGAGGGCAGAATGGCCTGCGACACGGCTGTATTCGTTAATAAATAAAGAATTTGAAACTGCTTCGGCATTCTGTTATAATTTGCACCGCACGGAGCTGTATCGAAGCGGTCATAACGAGGCGGTCTTGAAAACCGTTTGGGTGCAAGCCCACGTGGGTTCGAATCCCACCGGCTCCGCCAGAACAGAAGCGGATACCTAAAAAGGTGTCCGCTTTTGTGTTGTTACGAAACTTGTGAGGGATTCGAACCCGAGAGGGGACTGAGTGCCGAAGAGAAGCTTCCGGTGGAAGCTTCGTGCACTCAGGCGACCGCAGTGAGACAGAGTCGAACAAGGTCACAGGCAGCTGGCATGCGACGCTGCCGGTCGAATCCCACCGGCTCCGCCAAATTTGAAACGGGCGTCGTAAGGAGTCAATAAAATCAAGAGTTTGCAGGGTTTTGCTTATTCTTGAAACAGTGAGTTACTATAAACTTACTACAAGCTGTACGACATTTTGAAAAGTATGCCCAAAGACAACAGCGACCGGATGAACGTCCGGTCGCTGTATTTTACTTAATTTTGAGTTGCGCTATTGTAATAGATTATCGTCTCGATGATACACATAGAAGAAGTGTTCTTTTGCCGAATGATATAATTACCATGTCTGAGGGAGTGATCCCTTAGAGAAAATCGACAGTAAAATAATCTAACAAGATTTTGGGAGACAGTTATGTTTACTGCAGATGGAATAGAAGGAATTGAGGTGCTCCGAACAAAGATCCCAACCGAATTGCAATCATGGGGAGAATTCGGTTGTCATATAGATGATCTCCACTTTTTTAGTGATATCAGTGAATATGGAGTTGATATTAAGTGCCTGAATATTATTTTATCAGACCGCGAAAAACGTTATAGAATAAACCTTCATTTCAATAATGTATCCGGCAAGATATCTTTCGAGCCAATCAATGGATTTTGTTCAGGACTGTCCATTGATAATCTATCCTCCAGAGGTTATGAAAAAACGAAGCGCTTCCATATTTATTCTTTTGAGATGGATAATGATACAGATTTTTACTGTGAAAAGGTTAAAGCGGAATTGGTATAAGAATAGAGCATATAATCATCAGGAAGAATTATCAAACATAGAGAACCAGGGAAATGATATTTATGGAGCAAGCACGTATTTATGTCGATTTAAATGAACGCATTGATAAAGATATCTTCTTGTTGTCTAAAGAGGATTCGAAAGTTGATTCAAAAGGGAATATTGTCACGTTTTATGAAAATATGCCTATTCTGATTTGGAGTGATGACGGCGATGGAGAAGGAAATCCGGATAATTTGCTTGCAGACGCTGTAGCTATCAAGGCAGATCATAGAATGTGTTCTAATTGGAGTCATGTTAAGTGGTGGTGTAGGATTGATATGTCAACACTGATCCATGAATCAGAATATAGAACAAGGAATAGATAATCAGCAGGAGAATCTACTTGTTATAAATTGTATGGATAATAGGATAAAGGAGTTTATAAATCTTTGGGTTGGGAAACAGCTTGAAAGCATTCACTGTGCATGCGAGATCCTTGACTTTGGATTCAGCGGTGATTTCGTTTTACACGGAATGGGTTTAACGAGGGTTGTTTTGAATGATGACATAATAATAACGACTCTTGATTACAATTCCTGGGATCAGACTGACCCCAAGAATAATGATGAGTGGTACAACAAGGATAAGTATAAAGATCAGATAATCGGCGGAATCGTTACGAATATTAGAATAAACAAATTCAATGATTTGTTAATCGAGATGGATAACGGGGTGAGAATAGAATGTTATGTTGCAAATTCTTATCCGCATTACGAAGAAGAGTTTGAACAATGGTTATTGTTTGAACACACAAAGGATAGTTCAGGAAGATTCCTGACTGCATATAATAAGAGATTATCGTTTGATTAATCATCAGTAAAATGAATAACAATTCATCATATAAAGGTTGGCAGACAAATGCAAAAGGGGGATATTACTTATGTATGACAAGATAAGCACTTGGCTTGATAGCGTTTTTGACAGAAGCATACCTGAAGGAGTGGTATCAGTCTGTTTTAATCTGTATGAGGATGGAGATGGCAGCTGGTCTCTGGAAGTGGTTGGATGCTCTTCTTTTGACAGCGAAGATCCTGATTGGGCTTGTGATGAGGTAACGGATTTTGAGACCAGAGATGAACCTTTTACCTGGACGGAAGAAGCCATTTGGGAGAAGGTGCTGTCTGATATCACAAAGATCTTATATCAATACATTCAAGAAGGCAAAGCATCCGGGTATCTGAATTCTCTTGATGGTGTTGCTGTAGGATTCGCTGATGGAGATCTGAACATTCTTGTTGAGAAAGAATGATCAGTACGTAAAATTGGCAGTAAAGAAGAATAAAAAGCATATGTTTAGGTGTCCTTGTTGTAATAGTCTTACATTGACAGAAAATGATGAGATTTGCGTAGATATTTGTCCTGTGTGCTATTGGCAATACGACAGAGTAGGGCAAGACTATTCCAATGAAGCAATTGGACCTAACAGAGTGTCTTTTAATCAAGCTAAGGTTAATTACATAACCTTTGGGGCATCAGAAGAGCGTTTTGTCAAATTTGTAAGAAAACCAACTGAAGAAGAGATATATGGTTATTCTCGTATTGATAACAAGACGCATATGCTACTTTGGGATCGAATAGTTGGTGATTATCATTTTTCCGCAAACTATACTACTAATACTTATCCTTGGATTAGTATTGCTGGTATATATAAGACATTTTCACTACCTGAAAAAGTTTGGAGTAAAGAACAGGAACTATTGATTAATAGCTTCTTCATAAAACTCAATTGTTCAAGATTATACGCACTGGATTGGCAGCATGACGGATTCGAATATTCTCCTGAGAACTATAGTAAGATGATCAAAGAGTATCATGATGATAAGAGAGATTGTAATGTCTATTTCCCCTGTTTCTATCCAAATGGCGATTACCATTTCTTTGTTGATCCAAGTTTTGAAATTGGAATCTGGGGTCATCCTTGGATGAAAAAGATTGTAGTTATAGGAAAAGAGTTGATCATCGCATTTGAGATGTATTCTAAACAGTTGAATCTTACAATAGATGATTAATAGATTATTTTTTCCCGAAGATAACGCACTAAGGACCGAAGGAGTACTATGCCCCCAAAGTTTGTCCAACTTCAGGGCTTCACATCAGAGAAACTCTTCGGTTTACTAACGTATAATGAAATTGGATATTATAAGGAAAAGACGAATAAATATAGCCGATATGGAAGAACTGTTTCTAAAAGCTTTACTGTGGATAGATAATATCGCCCCGCAAGATGATTATTTGGATTTGCTCCATGAAATCTATTTGCAACCAGAAAACAAAGATAATCAAGATTTTCTGGAGCTCGAGGATTGCACTAATAATAAAGCGGAAACATATCATGTCTTTTTTCGTATTATCCATAGTGAACAATCAACTTGGAATGAGGATTTGTTTAATAAGCTTGTAACTGAATTGCAAATTCCGCTTAAGTGGTACGCCGATTCCGATATAGCGGTAAGCCATTCCGCACCAAACGGTACGATAAGATGCAAGATGGAGGCAACCCCACTTAGTTACCAAACACAAATCAGGACC
>Ga0129316_1000390_pt1 | contig 25491 bp, 23 predicted proteins | sample Cm1ome_2_FD_94429 | JGI IMG/M metagenome (GOLD analysis project Ga0129316, IMG submission 94429) | Eastern black-and-white colobus group fecal microbial communities from Wisconsin, USA - Cm1022B metagenome | ecosystem: Host-associated > Mammals > Digestive system > Large intestine > Fecal...
GGGACGGTATTTCTTCCATAGGACTTTTTGCTCCTGCCAATGCACAGACCTTTGAGCAATTCCCAGAGGATGAATCATCCAAGAAAAAAAAGAAGAAACGCAGAAGAGGCTTTAGCCTTTGATGCAAGTTACAAACCATTCAAACAACAAAAGAAATATGAAAGAAGAACTATTGGAAGCCATCTACGGCACAGTTGAGAGATTGGAGCAGAAAGTCGATGAACTTTCTGCTTCACCAAAGTACGCAGGAGCGGAAACCGTTCCTGCAAGTAATGACACAACCAAGTTGGAGAAATCAATCATTGCTATGTTTGGCAAGGAAGAGGAAGTCAGAGGTAAAATATCCAAATTAAGAGATGCCATTGTTGTTTTTGTTGACCTTATCAAGGCTGAACTCGGCAAAAATGAGCAGCGAAGCAAGCTCTTGGTTGATGCTGTCAAGCAGATGAGACAAGAGAATGATGTTTCCTTAAAAGCATTGCAAGATAAACTTGAAGTGATGAACAAATCACCTCAAAAGAAGGTTGTAACCCATCGCTTCGAGCCAATCTCAAAGAATATTCTTCTTTTCATAGGTGGCTTGGCTCTATCTCTTGTCATTTCCATTTGGGGCAATCTCACCCAATGGCGAGAGCACCAAGATTGGGAGGAGGCAGATTTGAAGTATAGGGCATTGAAAATGGTTCTTCCATCTGATGACCCGAATATTCGCTACATCGAAAAGCATTTCAATGTGCAACGAGATGAAGATGTGATATACAAGCTCAGAACCAGAGTTGATGTTTATGAAGATTCTGTCTATCAACACCATAAAATGGTTGAGGTAGCATCATATAAAGATAGTATAGCAAGACAACTTATTGATGAATCAAATAGGATAAAAATGCAGATAAACAGTAAGAAAAGTAAATAAAAACGTTATTTTTTGTATTATTATGCAAAGTGTAAGCACGTATAACATTGTTTAATGTGATTTAAATATCCTCCTAAAATTATGTTGTTTCAAAAAGTATTTATACCTTTGCAATCGGAATACAAAATGAGGCAAATAATTGCAGTTTGCTTTCGTTTTGGTGCAATTAAAAAGATAAAATATGGTCAACAAGATATTTCTTTTAGGATTATTTCTGCTTTCTGTTGCCAACGTGAAAGCTCAAACTCTGACGCATACAGATTCGCTCACAATGGAGAATATGATGCACAACCTTCCAGAAGTAATGGTAAAAGGTTCGCGCCCTATTGTCAAGGCAGAGCGGGGTATGCTATCGTACAATATGCCGTTGCTATTGAAGCAGTTGCCTGCCGACAACGCTTACGAGGCATTGACACGCATACCAGGCATCAGCGATGCTACTGGCAGCATATCTTTTTCGGGCAATGAGGTGACGCTGATTGTCAACGGACAAGCCACCACATTGACGCAGGAACAACTGACAGAGCGTCTGAAGGCAATGCCTGCCGCACAGTTGGCAAAAGCCGAGGTGATGCTGTCTGCCCCTGCTCGCTATCATGTGCGTGGTATGGCTATCAACATCGTTACGAAAGACTATGCTGGTACCAATCAGCTTTCGGGGCAGGTCATTGGCGGCATGAAGCAAAGCAAATACGCCAAAGGTTTTGGCGATTTATATCTTTCCTTGCAAAGAGGCAAGTTTGGACTTGACGCACAATATAAATATGTAAACGGCAATTCATACGGTGAATCTTCACGCATAGCCAATCATCCACTTGGCAACAATCGTGTGTATTATAATGATGAAACCGGGCAGAAGTCGTTTGGCATTACACACAACTACAGACTGGGGATGAATTATGCTTTCAGTAAGAACCATCGTCTCGACGTTGCCTATACAGGACACTGGGACAAGAGGTGCTCAAACAGCAACACCACAGGATCGAGCATTAGCGGAATGCATCATGACAGTCATGAGTATCTGCACAATGTAGATGTTAACTATTCGCTTCCTTTCGGACTCACCCTTAACGGTTCGTACACCTACTATCGCACGCCTCAGCAACAAGCCCTCGACGGCACGATGCATACGGATGAAAGCATGCAGGAAACAGAACGCAACCTGACAAGCGGCAGTGAGCAGACCATCAACAAATGGATGTTCACGGCCGACCAAACCCATTCGTTGGCACACGGCTGGGGATTGTCGTATGGTGTGAAAGGGCAATTCACAAGCAACAAAAGTTATCAGACCACAATAGATAAGGATGGAACCATCCAGCCCAATGGGACAAGTAGCGTGGACAACAATGAGCGGATATGGAACATATATGCTGGTTTCAGCAAGCAGATAAACAAGGCAATTAGTGTAGAGGCATCTGTTGCTGCCGAGCAATACCACTCTCCGATATGGGATAAATGGCGCGTGTATCCTACGCTCAATGCTTTGTGGAACGTCAACGACAACCATTTGCTCAATCTATCATTCAGCTCCAATTCGGAGTTCCCGAGTTATTGGTCGACCATGAGTAACGTTTTCTATTCTTCAACATACTCAGAGATACATGGCAATCCCGACTTGAAACCCTTCTCTTATTATAACGTCAACCTGATGTGGCAGATAAAGCGACGTTATACGCTGATGGCTTTTGCAAGTCTGAAGCCCGACTATTTCGTACAGTTGCCATATCAGACCACAGAACGCATGGCTGTGATAATGAAGGAAACCAACTTCGACTATTCCAATAGTTATGGATTGCAGGCGTCAGTCATATTCAATGCAGGCAAATGGCTCAATGGCAATGTGTTTGCTGTAGGAACCTACAAGCACGACAAGAGCAGTAATTTCTTCGACTTGCCATTCAATCGCAAGAAACTCTCTGTTATACTTGGAGGTACAGCATCTGTAAAACTATGCAACACTCAAGACTTGCGCCTCATACTCAACCCTTTCTTTCAGTCGAAAGCCATACAAGGAGTCTACGACATAAGTCCTGTCTTCAGGATGAATGCCAAACTGCAATGGTCGTCGCATGATGGTAAATGGGGATTGCGCCTTAATGGCAGCAACATCTTCAACAACCTATACGACACACGTTCCGTGCAAGGCAACCAAGACTACCGAATGAAGATAAACTATAACTGGGCGTCTGTCACCTTTGCAGTTATCTATAAGTTTGGTGGCTACAAGGAGAAGAACGTAAAGGCTGTAGATACATCAAGAATGGGACATTAAGACGCAAAGGCAGATAAAATACTGATAAAAACAAAAAGGTAGTATTCTTTGTCTTAATGTAGCATTTCCACAGAGAATAGTCTTGTTCCTGTATGTTTGTCATTTAACTGAAGTTTCGCATGTGGGGAAGTTAGGGAAGTTAGAGGGAAGTTAAGGGACAAATGTCCTATGTTTAAGCTAGAAGACTATTGTCTCTTAACTTCCCGAACGACCGTAGGGAGTGATAACTTCTTTAAATCCTTTAACTTCTGGACTTGCGAAACTTGAATAAATGATATGATTTTTCCTATGATACGTCAACATGAATTTTATGGCTACAGCCACAGTGAGCACACAGGGACAAAATACCCCAATGTTGCAACAGTACATGAAAGCCGATGTCAGAATCATCGTCAGTAATAAAACGTTATGGCAACAGGTATTCGGATATAGTTTATCCGAATACCTGCTGTTTGTTTTTGGATGCATATTGTATTGGTAAGCATCAGATTTTATGCAAAAGTTCTAAATTCCTTGAATTTCTCCTAGCGAGTTATGGGATATTAAAAAAAATATCGTATCTTTGTCCCCCGAATTAAGGCGTTCTTTGCATATTGCAAAATACAGAAACGAGCAGAAGTCCGCTCGTTTCCATATTGTTACCTATATAATATAGGCAAACGACCAACTTCTTGATTTTCAATCAAAGCCCAATTTAGAGTGAGTTAAGTAATATAACATACCGACAAGATTTTATTGCATGGATATAAAAAGTGCTGAATTTAGTTTGAGCGCACCAATGGTAAGCATGTGTCCCAACGACACAAAACCAGAATATGCTTTCATCGGCAGGTCAAATGTGGGCAAGTCGAGCTTGATCAATATGCTGACCAACCGACGCAAGTTGGCAAAGACTTCAGCAACACCTGGCAAGACCTTGCTTATCAACCATTTCATCATCAACAAAGAGTGGTACCTCGTCGATCTGCCGGGCTACGGCTATGCGAAGCGCTCCAAGAAAGAGGTGGCAAAACTCGATCAGATGATCAGAGGATATATTCTGCAACGGGAGCAGATGGTCAATGTCTTTGTATTGGTGGATTCGCGACACGAACCGCAGGCGATAGACCTGGAGTTTATCGATTGGCTCGGACAGTCGGGAGTGCCTTTCGCCATCGTGTTTACCAAAACCGATAAGTTGAGCGGAGGCAAGGCCAGTCAGAATATTGCCAATTATAAGAAGAAGTTGCAGGAAACATGGGAGGAACTCCCGCCGATGTTCCTGACATCCTCCGAAAGTCGGCAGGGTAGGGACGAACTCCTGGATTATATTGATAGTATCAATCAACAACTGAAGGGATAGTATGGCGAAGGACACTCCGTATGTTGATGTGCAAAACCTCTCCAAATCGTTTGGAGCACTTCAGCTGTTCGACAACATCAGTTTCTCCATAGCCGAAGGACAACGCGTGGGACTCGTTGCCAAGAACGGTACGGGAAAATCCACACTTCTCGCTGTCCTTGCGGGCAAAGAGGGATGCGACAGCGGCGACATCGTCTTCCGTCGCGACCTGAGGGTTGGATTCTTGGAACAGTCTCCACGGTTCGACCCTGACGAGAGTGTGCTCGATGCCTGCTTCAACCACCAGGGCGATCCCGATAAGGTGTTGAAAGCCAAACAGGTGTTGACGCAGTTGAAGATTCGCGACCTCAACCAACCCATGCGGCAGTTGAGTGGCGGACAGCAGAAACGTGTCGCACTCGCCAACGTGCTGCTCACCGAACCCGATCTGCTGATTCTCGACGAACCCACCAACCATCTCGACCTGGAGATGATAGAATGGCTCGAAGGCTACCTCTCGCGAGGCAACCGCACCTTGCTCATGGTTACCCACGACCGATTCTTCCTGGACCGCGTCTGTTCGGTCATCCTCGAACTCGACGACCGTACGGTCTATACCTATCGTGGCAACTACGCCTATTACCTCGAAAAGCGACAGGAGCGTATTGATGCGAGACGCGCAGAAATTGCCCGTGCCAACAATCTCTATCGCACCGAACTGGAATGGATGCGCAGAATGCCACAGGCGCGAGGCCATAAGGCACGCTACCGCGAAGAGGCTTTCTATGAGTTGGAGAAGGTGGCTAAGCAGCGCATGGAAGAGCGCCAGCTCCGCCTCAAGGCGAGCAATGTATATATCGGCAGTAAGATCTTTGAGTGTCAGTACATCTCCAAGCGCTTTGACGATGTGGTCATCCTCAAGGATTTCTACTATAACTTCTCACGCTTCGAGAAGATGGGTATTGTGGGCAACAACGGCACGGGAAAATCCACCTTCATCAAAATGCTGCTGTCTCAGGTGCAACCTGACGAAGGACGTATCGTCATCGGCGAAACGGTGCGCTTTGGCTATTTCTCGCAGGAAGGCTTGCAGTTTGACGAACAGATGAAGGTCATCGATGTCATCACTGCCATTGCCGATTATGTTGACCTGGGTAGCGGAAAGCGCCTGACAGCGTCCCAGCTCTTGCAGTATTTCCTGTTTACACCCGAACAGCAGCACAACTACGTGTATAAGTTGAGCGGTGGCGAGCGACGCAAACTCTACCTCTGTACCGTGCTGATGAAGAATCCCAACTTCCTGGTACTCGACGAGCCCACCAACGATCTCGATATTGTGACCATGCAGATTCTCGAAGAGTATCTACAGGATTTCCCCGGTTGCGTGATTGTCGTCAGCCACGACCGCTATTTCATGGATAAGGTGGTCGATCATCTCCTGGTGTTCAAGGGACAGGGCGAGGTGAAAGACTTCCCCGGCAACTACAGCCAGTACCGCCAGTGGCTCGCCATGGAAGATGCGGCAACGGTCAGGGATAACAAGGAACCGAAGGGAAAGACTGCCAAGTCCTACCGGCATGATGACCGGCGGCGAATGACTTACAAAGAGCGGTTGGAGTTTGAGAAACTCGAAAAGGAAATCGCACAACTCGAAGAGGAACAGCACCTGATAGAAGATGCCCTATGCAGCGGTACGCTGTCTGTCGATGAACTCACCGAGAAGAGCAAGCGCCTGCCAGTGCTTCAAAGCGAACTCGATGAGAAGTCGATGCGGTGGCTTGAACTCTCAGAGATAAAAGACGAATCGAGAAAATAAACGAATTGGGAAAATAATACCAGAGAAATGATCAGTCAGCAATATCCGTCGCAGTTGCTCGAAAGAGCCGTGCAGGAGTTTTCCAAACTCCCTGGCGTGGGCCGTAAGACAGCACTTCGCCTCGTGCTTCATCTGTTGCGACAAGAAGATCAGGACGTACAGGCTTTTGTGGAGGCCGTCAGTCACCTGAAGCACGATGTCTGCTATTGCAAAACCTGTCACAACATCTCAGATGCTGAGCGATGCCCCATCTGTGCAGACCCAAGGCGCGACGCCACTACGGTCTGTGTCGTGGAGAACATCCAGGATGTCATGGCGGTGGAAAACACTCAGCAGTATCAGGGATTGTATCATGTGTTGGGCGGAGTCATCTCGCCCATGGACGGCATTGGACCCTCCGACCTTGAAATCGATTCGTTGGTCAAGCGGGTGGAAGAAGGGGGAGTTAGGGAGGTAATTCTCGCACTCAGCCCGACCATGGAAGGTGACACCACCAATTTCTATATCTTCCGCAAACTCGCTCCCTATGATGTCAGCATCTCTATCATCGCACGGGGTGTGTCTGTAGGCAACGAACTGGAGTATACCGATGAGGTGACCCTCGGAAGGTCTATCGTCAACCGCACACCGTTTGAGGGCAAATGACCGCTACACATTATTTATATATATATAAGAAACGGTAATAATCTATATAGCATATAGCAAACGAATAAACAACAAACGAAATGGCTAAGACAATATCCTATCTGCAACACCGGCTGATGGTGACCTTCTGGACCATCCTGACACTTATCCTGCTAGTCACCGTACTGGTGCGCACCACCGATTGCTGCGCAACTCTGCAGGTGATCTCCAATCCTGTCGTGGAATATGTAGTCGATATGGTAGCAGTATGCCTCACCATCGCACTCGTACCCCTTGCCTTACGACTCATGTATTGCCAGTCAGTACGCCGCAAGTTGCCCGAGAAGTATGCCCGTTGGGCATGGACACGCCAGTTGCTGCTCCAGTCGGTATGTGCCATCGATGCGGTATGTTACGGACTCTTCGATAAGGCATCCTATTTCTATCTCGCCATCATCTCACTGTTGGCAATGGTATTCGCCTATCCCTCGCAAAAACGCTGTGAGGCGGAGACAAACAAAGGTGAAACGGAATGAAAAAACTCTCTGTCGTCATCGTAAGCTATAATGCACGCCAGTATCTCGGACCCTGTATCCGTAGCGTAGAACAGGCAATGAAAGGTATTGACGGAGAAATCATCGTCGTCGATAACCAGTCGTCCGACGGTACCGTCGAAGACCTCAAGGCCCATTTCCCGCAGGTGCAGGTGGTGGAGAGTGGGGGAAATATAGGTTTCGCAAAAGCCAACAACATCGGCATACGGTTGAGCCACAGCCCCTATGTGCTGCTCCTCAATCCCGATACTGTGGTGGGCGCCAATACACTCCGTCAGACCGTCGATTTCATGGAACAGCATCCGCAGGTGGGAGCAGCAGGAGTCCAGATGCTCAATGCCGACGGAACACGCGCACCGGAATCACGGCGAGGACGCCCCACAGCCCTTGTCGCTTTATATAAGATGTGTGGACTGGCACGCCTCTTTCCCAACAGCCACCGCTTCGCACGCTATTACATGAGTTGGCTGTCATGGACAGAACCGGCGGAGATCGATGTGATCAGCGGAGCCTTCGCCATGTTGCGCCGAAAGGCACTCGACCAGGTGGGACTGCTCGACGAAGATTTCTTCATGTACGGCGAAGATATCGACCTCTCCTGTCGCCTCCTCGATGCAGGGTGGCACAACTGCTATCTGCCCTGTAAGATCGTACACTATAAGGGAGGATGCAGCGACAAGACCTCCGTCAGTTACGTCCGTGTGTTCTATAAAGCCATGATCATCTATTATCGGAAACATCATGCACAGACCAATTTCTGCATCAGAAAACTCGTGGAACTCGCCATCTGGATTCGTGCATTGTTGGCCATGATAGGCATCCTGCCCTCACGACTGGTCAGAACACGCGTCAAAACCATTATCACCCCTCAAGACTTACTCACATGAAACAATTACCCGTTATCACCCTCCGTGCCATGGAACCCGAAGACCTCGAAGTGCTCTATACCATCGAGAACGATCGTTCCCTGTGGGACATGGGAACCGCCAATGTGCCGTATTCCCACTATTCACTCCGCGACTACATCGTTCATGCCAGTAATGATATCTATGTCGATCGGCAGGTGCGGCTGGTCATAGAAAACAGCGAACACCAGGTAGTGGGACTTGCCGACCTTGCCAATTTCGACCCGCAGCACCTCCGTGCCGAACTCGGACTGGTGGTGCTTCGCCAATACCAGCGCCGGGGATATGCCGAAGCTGCCGTGGCACAGGTCCTCGATTATGCCCGTCATATCCTGCATCTCCATCAGCTCTATGTCATCATCGACCAGCGCAACGAAGCCGCCTTGCAAATCTTCCGTAAATACTGTTTTATAGCAGGTAGGACCCTCAAAGATTGGCTATTTGACGGGGAAAAATACCATGATGCCAGCTTTTTTCAAAGAATTTTATAACTTTTCTTTAAAAAGGTTTGGTGGTTTCAAAAATTCTCACTAACTTTGCATCCGCTAAACAAGAAAAGACTGGTGCGTTAGTTCAGTTGGTTAGAATGCCTGCCTGTCACGCAGGAGGTCACGAGTTCGAGTCTCGTACGCACCGCCACTCTTTTCAACGCATAGCAAAGGTGCGTTAGTTCAGTTGGTTAGAATGCCTGCCTGTCACGCAGGAGGTCACGAGTTCGAGTCTCGTACGCACCGCTGAAACAAAGCTCATTGAAGAATATTCAGTGAGCTTTTTTTGTCGGCTGCCGAAACGAGCAGTAACGCTATTGTAGATGCTGACATAAATAACAATAATAATGAAAACAAAACAACTGATGACACTCGTTGGCGCGATGCTCTGTTGCGCAGCGTCACTGATGGCACAGCCAAAACCGTCCGTTGCCATCCTTGGAGATTCCTACAGCACCTTCAAAGGCTATGTGCAACCCGATACCAATGCCGTTTGGTACCCACAGCCTGATGTAAAAAACAACGATGTGCAAGATATCACCCAGCTCTGGTGGTATCAGTTCATCTGCGACAACGGCTTCCGCCTCAGTCAGAACAATTCGTTTTCAGGAGCAACCATCTGTCATACAGGCTATGATGAGGCAGACTACAGCGACCGGTCGTATGTCACCCGCCTAAACAACCTATTGCCCGCAGACCTCATCTTCGTTTTCGGAGGCACGAACGACAGTTGGGCGAAATCGCCTATCGGCAACTACCAGTACGGAGGTTGGAGCAACCGGGATCTCTATCACTTCCGCCCCGCCATGGCATATCTTCTTGACGGCATCCAGAAACGCTATCCCGGCACCACGGTCTATGTCATCATCAACGATGGCTTGACCGACGAGATCACCACGTCGATGAAGACCGTCTGCGACCATTATCAGGTGAAATACATCCAATTGGAATGCATCGACAAACAATGGGGACACCCCTCACAGAAAGGCATGAAACAGATTGCTGCGCAGGTGGCAAAAGCGGTGTGCCGTCAATAGCGTCCGCCATGCTTGATGCCACCCACATAAAGGACGATGCCCCCCACAATCAGCAGTAGTCCTGTGGTCAGTAAACCATTGGTGGTATGGTGCAGGAAATATGCCGTGGCAAGAGTTATCACGCCAGATAGAATCAGCAAAATTCCTATGGAGGCAAATTTTTTATTCATAGAAAAGGCATTTCTGTGTTGTAATTCGTTAAAAATTAGTGCAAAGATACAAAATAATTGCCGATAAATGACGGAATTAACAAAAAAATCAGTACCTTTGCACCCGCAATTTTGCAAAAGTAACACAATTTTTTATTTTAAACAGTATGAATCAATACGAAACCGTTTTCATTTTGACTCCCGTTTTGTCTGATGAGCAGACAAAGGAAACGGTCGCTAAATTCACCAAACTCCTTGCCGACAACGGCGCAGAGGTTGTGAACGAAGAGGCCTGGGGTATGAAGAAGATGGCTTACGCCATTCAGAAGAAATCTACAGGTTTCTACTACCTGGTAGAGTTCAAGGCTGAGCCCAATGTGATCAAGAAGCTCGAAACAGCTTTCCGTCGTGACGAGAAAGTTATCCGTTTCCAGACAGTTAAACTTGAAAAGCACGCTATCGAATATGCTGAGAAGCGTCGCAACAAAACCGGTAAAAAAGAGGAGGCTTAAGTTATGGCAGAACAATCAGAAATCCGTTATTTGACAGCTCCTTCTATCGACACTAAGAAGAAGAAGTATTGCCGTTTCAAGAAGAGCGGCATCAAGTACATCGACTACAAAGATCCCGAGTTCCTGAAGAAGTTCCTGAACGAGCAAGGCAAAATCCTGCCCCGTCGTATCACTGGTACCTCACTGAAGTATCAGCGTCGCGTGGCTCAGGCTGTTAAGCGTGCTCGCCAGATTGCACTGCTTCCTTACGTAACTGATATGATGAAATAAATAAGGAGGAGGACGACAATATGGAAATTATACTGAAAGAAGATATTATCGGTCTGGGTTATAAGAACGATATCGTAAATGTAAAGTCAGGCTACGGCCGCAACTATCTGATTCCTCAGGGTAAGGGCGTTATCGCTTCTCCCTCTGCTAAGAAGATTCTCGCTGAGAACCTCAAGCAGCAGGCTCACAAGCTCGCAGCTATCAAGGCTGAGGCAGAGAAGAAAGCTGAAGCTCTCAATGGTGTTGAGTTGACTATCACTGCTAAGGTAAGTGCTACCGGACAGCTCTATGGTTCTGTCAATGCTAACATCGTTGCTGACGAACTCAAGAAGCAGGGTCACGACATCGATCGCAAGATCATCACCATGCGCGATGCTAAGATGGTTGGTGATTACGCTGCTACCATCCACTTCCACAAGGAGGTTGAGGTTGTGATTCCTGTAAAGGTTGTTTCTGAGGCAGCTCCCGTTGAGGAGGTAAAGGCTGAAGAGGCTACTCCCGCTGTTGAAGAAGCTCCCGCTGTTGAGGAGACCTCAGCTGCTACAGAAGAGTAATATTCTGTAAATCAATACATAAGTTATTAACATAAGAGGGTGCGCATACGTATGTGCGCCCTTTTTTCAGCTAACAGCCCAGCATCTCGGTGCGCAATTCGGGGGAGGGGAAGTTGGAGTGATCAATGAAACCACAAAACTCAGAGAATAGATGAAACGTATTGTGACAACGATGTTATGCGGATTTTACCTGTCTTGCGCCGTAGCACAGCATGTCAGCGGTCAGTATATCACCGATGGACATTGGGATTTGAAGAAAAACGTCAATTGGGTCAACCTTCTCCGACTGAATCTGAGTATTACCCTGGGCAAGGGGTCTGTTGAGGCAGCCACCATCCATGTTGCACAAACCGACCATAGCGTAATTGGCGACTGGCAGGGCTTTTGCAATATCGATGCCGAGAACACCCTAGCAGCCATTGCCGTATTGGGATACATGCACCAATGGGACAACGCCCATCTCTTTGCAGGAGTGAGAAATGTCAACGAAGACTTCTTTACCTCCGACGTCACAGCCCTCTTCATCAACAGCTCATGCGGCATCTTTCCCACGATTGCCGCCAGCTATCCTATTGCCAACTACCCCTTGTCGGGACTCACCCTCTATTTCGACGTGACAAAAGGCGAATGGACCTTCCGCAACAGCCTGTATAATGGAGTAGGGTATAAAGGGTGGAAGCGTCATGACAATCCGTTCTTGGTGCGCCCCAAGCGTGATGGTATGTTCAACATCTCCCAACTGGAATACGCTCATCGAGGTGCCCACTATTTTGCCGGTGTTGCCATCCACTCCCGACAGTTCCCCGTTGATAGCGACAGTGAAAACAGCTCTCCTGATGCACCGTGCGACGTGTCTAAAAATCATGATGACGACGCTCCCGCGCGCCATACCAGTTGCGCCTGGTGGCTCTATGGCGAACAACCCTTGTGGACAACCGACGGGAAGGCGGTACTCGGCATGGTGCAATACTCCGAGAATACCAATCGCAACAGCATCTGCTACCGCTATGCAGAAGTAGGCTGCGCCTATCGTGACGACCGCAACGAGTGCGGACTCTCCGGACAGTATGCCCGCTATTACAACGGAACAGAGTATTCCGCAGAAGTCACGTGGAAATACAAGTTGACCGAGTCCATAGCCCTTCAGCCCAGTTTCCAGTATATCAGCAATAGCGATGGAAACTACACCGTCGCCAGTCTGCGCCTCTATTGTGATTTCTAATCCGCCACAATTGTTATCTCACAAAAAATGCTAATCTTTCCATAAAATACCGATGCTATGCAAGAGATTCTCATGACCCCCGATGTGTGTATGAAATTCCTGGTCTGGTCGTACTACTACCATGACCTCCTGCCAGAGCAGCACATGAGTTACAAGACCTGTGGTCGGTTCTCCGAGGAAGATGCCCTCCGCCTTGACGAACTGAAAGACATGCTTTTCAAGTGTTTTGAAGCGCAGTCAGTCCTCAACGCCTGCCAGCAGTTCCGTTTGGCGAAACTACGTCAAGAACCCTGTCCCTTCACCCAACAAGACCTCGACCGTATGTTTGCCACCGAAGTAGAGTAGCACGGCACACGGATTTTTTTCTGATTTCCATTTTCAGAAGGTGACTACCAACCGCAATTATCGCCATAGCAATCATCATTCTCGCAGCAACAGTCATCATAATCAAATAAAGATTTCCCCCAAAGATTTCTTGCCGTAGGCAACCCGAACCATCCGTCTAAATTCCGATGAAAAAAAAATCCACGGAACACACTCTTTTGGCTTTGAAAACGTGGTTTTTGACCTGCTGTTGAGACTATGGCGGATTCGGTTGTCGTGCTGTGGTAAGGGGTTTAAATTGGGTAGGGTGGTGTGTTTTGGGCGGTTGTTGGGTTTGGTGTAGAGATGGCTTTTTGGAGCTTGTGAGAGGCTTTTGTGGTGATTGGGACAGGGAATGTGCAGAATGGGTGGAAAAGGCTTGATTTGCTGTGAGAATGTCCTGGGTGGGGCTGAAAGTGCTGCTATCTGCCTCGGCAGGAGTAGGGTGAGGGGCAGTATGCTGGTTTGTGGTTGCAGAAGGGTATTCTGCCAGCCATGACGGTGGCAAATCGTCGAGTTGCCGATAGTTTCTCGTCGGCATCTCGATCGATATTCGTTGCTCTTTCGTTCGTTTTTTGCTTGTTCCTCGTTCAGTCCTCGTTCGGTCTTCGATAGACTAACGAATAACGAACGAGAGACGAACGAGAGACGAACGAGGACCTAACGAGAACCCAACGAGAACCGAACGAGAACCGAACGATAACAGGTCGGGGACAATCGAAGCCCCATGGTCCGTCTGTTGAAACCAACTTGAGATGTTTGATGCGATAATTGTAAACATAAATACATGCTTTTAATTTGTGATACTTGTGGTTTATTGCAAAGGTACCTTGGAAATCATCCTTGGGTACGCGTGCAAAGATACAACATCACAAAAGCCAAATGTCCAACATTGTCTAACATTGTCCAACATTGTCCGTCTTTGTCCGCCTATTTCTTGGATAACAGTAATCTGCCCATCAACGTGTTCGATGCAATAATCGATGTTATACTTAATGAGGTATTATTGAATATTCTGGTATAGGTTTTGAGAATGAAGATTCAGCATCAATATTACAACATTGTTCCCTTACTATGTCACGCCTACGGATAGCAGGTTGCAAACAATACATATTGAAATCATCCAAATTAAGCATATCCACCGAAGTAACATGAGGAAACAATAGTTTTAAATATGCAGTAGCCACTCTTTTTACAGCCTTTGTATGTCGCATATCAGCCCCCTTAGGCACAATAACAACTTCGTCAACTATTTGAGAATAGACAGACTCTGTACGCAAATGATGAAGCACTTCAGAAAAGAATTCTACATTAAGAGTCCAATCATGTAATGCCATATCCACATTGATACGAGGGAGTAACCATCCTTCTATCATACCATGAAAACGGTCTAGTAAGGCAGACTCTCTAAAGACTTCTGGCAAAGAGTCAAAATAGCGATAATCTAATGGCCGGTTCTCTTGTGACAGTAAGATATTGCCTAGTAAAATCAAACCGCATTCTGACATAAACTCATAATTATCAATGGTAGCACGTCCATACTCCAAATAGTTCTTCAAGAATGATTGCATCTCTGAATTATCAGAAAATGTAATGGATGATATTTCATCAAATGCCACAAGATCATAAAAGCGCATAATGCCTGGTGCTTTCGTGGTTTTGTCGTATACCAATTTTGCACGCGACACCTTTCCGCCACTGACGAGCCAAACAAATTTTGAAAGATTGCCAAAGACATAGCTTTTGCCCGTTCCTTTGGGAGCAAGCTCTATAAGATTCAAACGCGGTTCTGCAAATGGCAATAATCGTGTGACAAACTCCAATTTCTGCGTCATATTCTTAAATGCAGAAGGTGTGTATTCCATTGCAGAAATTAAGACATCTATCCATTCTTCCAATGTGAATTTTGAACGGCATTGACGTATGTAATTCATATCCAACTTCTGCATAGGACGAAAAGGTTTGAAATTTACCATTTCCACATACCCACGCTTATTTTCCTGAGGCATCATATATACAATCTTCATAATGCCCCATTTTTCTCCATCAATCAAGTCATCCGGATATTCCTCTACCAAATAATCAGGGATCAAAGTGTCTCCAGCTTTTATTCCCATATCTGGTATTTGAAACATGGTCTTATTCTGTGCCAAACTTGTTTGCACATCAAAACGTGTCAAAAGAGTCAACGTTTCTCCTCTTCTCAAACGAGCAACAATGGCACTGTTATCATTAGGTATATGTTCATCCAAGAAACGGGCAAGGGCTGCTCTTTGAAATATTCCATCACTTGTTATATGGGATGAAATCAAATAATCCTTGACAAAGGAAGGAAGATTCCTACCGTTGAACACATCATAATTTGCAGGATCTTTATATACAGCAGCTCCACCAAATACTTCCTTGATTTTATTTCCAATTTCGCTCATAATCACATAGTAAACATTTCGTTAATGTCGGTATTATTTCCAACGCCAATAACTCTCACCTCTAATTGAATACTTGCTGTATTCTTTGGTTTTACCTCTAAAAAATGTACTCCTTCCGTTATGTTTTCCAACTTGACAACCCAATTAGTTCCCTCTCGCTTCATTTCGTATACCTGCTTGTCACATGTAAGAGACACACTGATAGGTTCAGGTATAACAGATAATCTTATGACAGGATTAGATAACATAATATCTGATTCCAGTAATTTTACTTGATATACTATACTACTTGCAACATCTTTATTGGATATCAAGATGAAAGGTACAAGAATCTCCTCTGGGGTACATCCACCATGAACCTCATGGGTTGGCACTTTAGCCAACGATGAATGAGTAAAAGCTACTTTATAGTATTGTCCATCTCTCTCATTCTTGTGTACCAAGTAATCACAATCTGTTTCTGCTTCGGAATTTGTCTTGATATATCGTCCCTCATGTTCAACTTTTCCATCGTATTTTTTTGATGGAACTCTCCTTGAAAGACAACTTAACCCATGATCAGAAACAATGGCTATGGTACATTTTTGTTTTTGGCAAGTATCTATGATCTCATTTATGATATTCTTTAATATCGTTAATTCATCATTAAGGGTATATAGGTATTTATAACCATGAGAATCGTGTCCCAATTCATCCAATGCCCCATACTTGATTACTTTTTCTCCTTCAAAGCGGTTGAGTGAAGTTGATGAAGGTATGGTTGCACGAGTTATTTGAGAACGAACAACTTTCATGTTACTACGTTTCTCTTCGATAATTTTTAAGAGATATGGTAGAAATTCCGCACCAAGTCCATCTATCCAATAGATCTTATCTGGACAAAGTACAGAGTTCTTACTAATCTCTGACAAAGTTTCGTGTGTCTCGTCAAAAGAATAGTACCACTGGTAGAACGTTTTAGATGTCGCATTCTTTTCCTTTATGATATTTCCTACTTTATCTGTATATGTATCTTGCAACTTCGCCCTCTTATATTCATGCAAGTATTCAATACTCCATTGGTTTTCAGAAGGAAACCAAGACGGTTTTGTATCTTTAAGGTATGCTGCCAATTCTGGATATATCGCTTTTATAGCATCCTTTACAGGCTTGTTTTGTTGATTATGTGCATACCATCCCATTAGAAGAATATGTTCATAATCAAATACACCTGTACAAATATCTAAGGCTTTAGAGAAATTATTGGAATTTTGGAAGATTTCTTTAGTTCGCTCCAAAAGCCACTGTTGTTCTTGATCTGTAATATACGTTCTGAAGAAATCGGCATTTTCTTTAATTAGCTTGCGTCTTTCTTGTGCATATTCCGTTTTTTTGTTTGCAGGCATCTCATATAGGATGAGCGTGGCAACATAGTTAGGTAGTTGTCTTGCATCATTCAAGTCAGTAACCGCTCCCATACAGAGTTTCAAATAGGAGCTGCATTCTTCTATTTTGGTGTGTAGAACATAATGATACAAAAGCCAACGATGGAAAGGAGTCGCATCCTCTTTAACCCATTCTTCAAGGATTTCAGACGCATTCAATATTTTTTTATTGAAAACATCATGAACATATGATACGTATGAGAAAGACCCATTATTGCGTTCACCGAGTGAACGCAATAATTCTTCCCAATATGGTTTGTCTTTCTCTTCATAAGCAAAAGGAAAAGATAAATCCATAAATTCTGTCATGAATTCGTATGCACTATCTATTTTAGTAAAATTAAAGATGTTGTCTGGCTTAGAATACTTAAACTTAGCAGAAATAGGAAGGGAGGTGCAGACTATCCGCTCTTGTGGTGCCTGTACCTTCCAAAATTTCAACCAATCTCTTAACGAAGACAATTTACACTGTATCTCCGTCTTTGGTATATCATAGTTCTTGAATTTCGTAAAATAAACCTCAACCATTTGCTTCTCTGCATCATATCGCCAAACGGGAGCACTTTCTCCAATTCTTGCAAAATGATTCAGGAAATCGGTGAAACGATTCTGAAGCCCTATCAATGGTACATAGATACGCTTTTGTGGATTGCGAACATCTTCCATCAACATAACGTCATTGAAAAATCCTCGAAAGTCATCATCATTATAAAACCTTACAATTTCAGAAAATGGCGTCACAAATGTAGATGTTTTACATTCCATTAATGCGTTTCTTAGCATATCTTTTGTAATCCACTCATCGTCTTCATCTATAAGTTCTTCTAAGTCCAAGGACTCGATGCCAAACTTTACCATTAGTTTGGCTAATTCCTTTAATTCATCAAAATTATTGAGCATGATGAATCTAACGGCATATCGTTGAGCCAACATGTCGTTAGATTCCATATCATTGACTATTTCAGTTGCAAGTCCATCGAAAGAATCAAAGACTTTAACTTTGTCAGACGTATCTATATGTGCCATATCCTTTAACTACCTAAGTATTTGATTATAAACTTAGAAACTTCAGGATGTTCTTCAATAAGGTCGAGAACAACCTTTTGCCACATCATGCTTGGCATTGTTTGCGACTTCACACAGTTCTTCGCCTGTTTTATGGTGTCTGGAGCAGCTTTAGCAACTATTACTGTGTGTTCAGAAACATTATCAGAAACAATATCAGAAACAACGTCTTCGTCTGACATCTGTGACTTCATTACGAATGGTTTGTTTTGTTCTTTAATTTTCTGTATGTAGAACGCATTGACGCAATCTTTTACATCTTCCTTTTTACGGAATGCTATTTCAGACTGTAAATGTCCCAGCTCTTCCTCAAGCTCTTCCCACCATTCTTCTTTTATGTCAACGTTGTTTATACTATTAATGAAGCTGATAAATCCTTCACGATAGTTATTTTGTCTTGCCAATAACTTGTAGAGGTCAATTTTCTCACCATTAATCTCGTTATAAAGCTCTTTTATTTTTGGTAAAGTATAGCTGTCTTGACTGAAAAGATAAATCAAATCATTCAATGCCTTTTCACATTCAGGTTTCTCCTTAATTGCCGAACAATAAAGCAACGACCACAATGGATATTTTGCTATTTGTTTGCAGAATTCCGTTATAGCCCAATTTGCATAGCGCAAACTTTTCAAGTCCGCCATATTGACACCTTTCACATCTTGAAGACAGAAAACCTCGCCAAGAATCTTGGACAAGTTCTTTTCCTCGGCAGAACCAAATCTAAGTAGCAGCTTGTTGCTTGGCTCAGAGATACCACCATCCCACATTTGAAGCAACGTGACAATCATATCTGTCAGTTTCTCGTCACCAACAGGTTGGGATGTACTTGGGTTAAACAAGTCATCCTTATGCTTGCGTAAGGCAAAAGCCAAAGCTACATAGTTTGCATGGTTAGGGAACATGCCATATGGTGGTCTCATCAATGGAGCTAAGATTTCACTCATCGAGAATCTGTCAGTATATTTCTTCTTGGCGATTTCTATGAGTTCATCCACTTTTTGACAAATAGTATTCAGCCATGAGTCGCCTTGTACAGCTGTGTCCGTCAGCTCACAAGTGTCCGTGACAAGGTTATTCTCTCCGTTCATGAATATCAATTTGGCAGGAATATCAGAACCACTGAACTTCAGCATCTCATCTCTGGTACGCTTTTGAAGCATTTGAAGAGCCAACTTCTTGTAATTTTTATTAGCAAAGAAGGTTAAAGACTCTTTATGAAGAGGTTTTAGACTCTCCATACCTTGTGGGAACAACTGGGCACTATATCGTTTATTGATGACATTGTAAATATTACCAAAGATACCCTCAGAAGAGCGTTCTCCTTTATAATATAAGTTGTAGGTGCCGCCAATCATGCGGTTTTTCCACTTTATAACATATTCGTTAGCAGCACGTTCCAATTGGCTCGCCTCATCATTATTAAAATGCGAGCGACTTACATTAGCTCGTGCTACTGTATGTATAAAATTGTTCTTAGCACTTTCGGTAAAAACTTCAGATGGCATAATGAATAATGTATCTGGAAATTCTTCCGAAAATTCCTTCGCTCTATTCTCCATCATATCACGTGACTCGTCTGTTATAGAGAATAATAATGCTACATGTAAGAAGTTTGGCTTTTCTGATGTATATTTCTTCAATCTACTGCGAAGTACAGATTCAGATTCCTCACAAGAATAAAACTGTGGTTCGCATTTGCGCATAAGCATTTCACCAACAAGAAAAATCTTGCTGATTTCTCTTTTTGAAGTATCATTATATTTCAAAAGACTAACTGCATCTTTAAAATTAGCAGCAACCTGCATTTCTTCTTTGGTAAGCTCTGCATTATTGTAGGTTGATACAGAAATTTTGAATTCACCTAATATATCACGAGCCACAATACGGCTCTCATCCAACCAGTCAAGTATTCCTTGCATCTTATCCTCACATCTGTCTGCTGAGAATATATAACCAAGGTTCTTGTCGTTTGGGGCATATTTTTCTGGTGTACCTTTAAATTTCAAGCCAAGTGCATTCAATAGAAGGATTACCTTGAAAACTCTTAGATAATCATCCCCCATTTGGTTTACTTTATCCTTGTTGGAGTTATATACATTTATGAATGCAGAACATAGAGGGTCGTCCACAAACTCAGAATAGAAGAAATCCCAAAGCCAGTCGGCGGTGAGCATCATCTTCAAGTCATAGTTTGTAGAATCATTGATAAAGCAAGCGAAGCCATTCTTCTCATCGTTCATAAATTTGAGAACGGAACGGTTTGCTGATCCCATGATATTAGCCATCTTTGAACACAAGAAAGCCGTATAAGGATGTAGGGGAAAGAGGTTTTGTATATGGTCTCTTTCCTCTGTAGAGTTGCTTTCACAAAGATAGTTAAACACATTTTGGTCTATGTTATGTTTGAGATTCCAACTTGCAACTTCCAATCCTGTCTTGTCTGTTATGCTAAACGTATGACGCAAGATGAGATAAGTTGAAATCTCATCCATCTTGTAATCCACGCTGTCATAGCGATCGCTCATCTTAGTTATGTCTTTACCCTTAGCATCTACACTGGTGCGTTCTGTGCGGTGTGAAATCAGATACAAGAACACATTGTTTTTTTGAGACTTTTCAGCAATGTTTTGGAGAACATTGATACGGTCGCTTTGCAGCGTGTCCATCACGCTGGTAAACTCATCCCAAAATATTATCAGACCATCAGCAATGCCTTCTTCGGCTATTTTCTTCTGAACGTCCACCAACCAATCGCTGATATTGTCGCTTGTCAAATAAGTCTTGTCCGCAGCAAGGGCTTCTTCCAAATGCAAGAATACATCAATGTCGTTGGCATTCAACTTTGCCACCAACTTATCATAGTTGCTTGCCTCTGATGCCAACTCATCGTTGTTTTCCAACAATTCAGGGATTCTCGACTGATGACTTTCCACCCATTTGAGTGCTTCTGTAAAGTCTGAGTCAACAACCATTTCATATCCTGCTTTAGCAAGAGCTTTCTTTGTTTCTCTTTGAAGAGATAATCTGAAACGAGATATGTTGTATGCGCCTTCAACGCCTTTCAATACAACAGGAAAATAGCGTTTATTCTTGCGTATAGCCTTCACTTGTTCTCTAAGGGAATCATTGGGGATGTTATTCAAATAACCTTCAATGTCATCGTATGAATCACAAAGAAGATGACGCACCACACTACTTGCATGGCTCTTTCCTGTTCCGAAAGTACCACGCACCCACATGGAGCGGCGCTTGCTTATATCCGAAGATGTAATGGCCGTAATGCTACGTGTGAGCAAATCGCAAAATTGATTTGTAGGGATGAAAGTTTGCCATAAATTAGGCGTTTCATCTGTCATGTCATATACAGGAAGGAAATCCTGCATTTTGATGAAGTCTGCATATCTCGTTACCATAGTTTGTTTTCTTTTTTATTTAAGCATAAGTTTCAATATATCCTTTGAAGTAAGGTCTTCTCGGAGAATGATGTTGTCAAGTCCCATGTTCAGTTCTGCTCTGAGTACATGATTGCTTTCTTCCTGCAAACTCAACAATATTTTTTCTAAGGTTTCTCTACTGATACCAAATTGGCGATAAATACCTTCTTTCTGGTTCTCATCGTAGAATTCGGAAACAGTAAGCATATGCCGCTTCTGACGTTCTGCATAACGATAGAGAGAGTATGCCACTGCGACAAGCGAGATGTCGGTGTGGGGAAGACGACTAAAGACTGGTTTATTGTTGACTTTTGTTATTACACCAACTTGCAGTTTTTCTCCTAAGGAAGAAGACACAAATGCATTTTGAAGCGAACCCAAAGCATTTTTACGTACGGAACTACTATACATATCCAATGTCGTTTCCATCAACATTTCAACTTCAGATTTCTGGTAAGTACGTCCATAAGTTATATTGAAAGCAAACCAGTTACAGATTTCAGAATTACATGTCAAATTTACCCATATGATTTCCCAAACGACAATTGGATTTGATATATACCTACTTTGGAGAATTTCTCCAATCTCTGTAATTTCTTTAGAATCTGAGGCTATAATGTCTGAATCACGCATCCAATTCAAAAATGGATTCATCTGATTCTCTTTATTGATTCCATGTTCGTCATTCTCAAAGAATGTATCAACATGCTCCATATAAAACGAAAGCCAATTCTCTCGGAAACCGAAATTATTATATCTGTTTATCGTTGTTTTTTTATTCTTTTGTGTTGCCATTTTTATACCTTCTGATTGTTTTAACGAATTTGCCGAAATACATCCATCTTCCTTAAAATCAAGACATTTTCGACATTTTATACATTTTCTATTATCTATTTTTACAATAGGCACTACAGAAAGTGCACCTGTTGGACATTCTACTTCACATAGCTCGCAATGAACACAAAATGTCACTTTGTTTATTACTCGCTTTAGATGACTAACCAAATAAGGATTTCCTATAACATTAAGTACCTCTACGAGAGTGGTATTATTTACCTCATCTATAGTCAGTTTTATATCATAAAGATTTTTCCCGTATCGTAGTTGTCCTTCATATACATCTTCATGCTGTGTCCAAGCACAATCTCCCAAAACCTTAAGCCACTCAAAAATATTCTCTTTTGGGCATGTCAGTAACGCTTTAAAATCTGGTGAAGTAACATTGCTTATTATTCCCACTTTTGATTTGGTCTCAAAGCCCTTTCCACCAGCTCTAATCTTCCAATTACCTGACTTTATGTAAGTATCAATATCTTTAACACCTCTTTTTTTTACGATTTCTCGTATTTTACATAAAAATGGCTGCGTTGTTTCTGGAAAAATATGGTTACATAAATAATCATTCCAATCTGAACCAAAAGGACATATAATACATCCAACTCGACCAAGTCCTTTTCTGTATGCAGTATTTACATGCAGTTTATTAAGTAGCAAATAGAGCCAGACCTCTGTAGTATTCCACTCTAAAATTGGACTGACATTTATGACATTCGTATGCTTTGCATCTTTTGCAACTTTCTGATATGTTGCACGCCTCGCACTTTCCTCTGCACGAGTTCCTATAAAAGACAAAACATGAGGCTGTCTACCTAACCCCGAATATGCTTTTAGTTTCTTATAAAGAGGAGCTGTTTTCATTACTCCACAACACCATCTATGCACATTACTTGGCGACCCAATTTTATCCCAATAAGCTAAAACCTTTTCATGATTCTTTGCTAATAGGAATTTTAAATCAGGGTATTTCTGGACATAATATTTTTTTATTTCCTCATACAGAAACAAGGAAGACGGCAATTCGTATCCTGTATCAGAATAAACCACAATAAAGTCTTCGCTTGGAACTACTCGTGTAACCAAATCAAGAAGAACTTGCGAATCTTTTCCTCCAGAAAAAGAAGCAACAAATAGTTCTATGTCATTCTTTAGTATCGGAGCCTTCCCCAATTCTTCCGCCTTGCTCAATGGCATAACGTCAAAGCTGTCGCAATCTTCTTTTACGACAACATGCTCTTGCTTGGTCTTCTTCTCTAAATTAACAGCTAGCGACTGAAAGTCTATATCAGGATTTTCAGTCGCTACTTTACGAATATTCTTATATCGGCGGTAGGTCTGGTTGATGAAGTCCATTGCTTCATGCTCAATAATGAACATAGTGTCCTCATTGCGTTCACGAAGTTTCTCCATATCCACAGGAGATAGCGTCAAGTTCTCAAAACCATCTTGTAGAATAACTGTTGGGGCATCGAAGATATTGCCGCCCTTTACTTCGAGTACAAACTGCCCTTTGAAAAAGTAGCGTCGATCACAAGCCCAAAGCAGCGGTTCGTCAACATGAGGGTATATCCATCCCATCTTATTGAGCCCAAGTAGGTCGAGCTCTTCCCAGAATATAGGACGTGGAGAAACATTCAATGCTTCTCCTGCAGCCGACATGGTAAGACGAACGCCATTGTACTTAGCATCCCAAACTACTTTAAACATTATTTTTGAAACGGATTCTATCCATATTTGCTCCGATAGAATCCCCTGTATCGAACGGTTGTTATATTAAATCATTGCCTCTATAAAAATAAAGCGTGGGATTCGCCTTTGCCCATCCCACATGTCGAGGCCTTCGCATTGCCCTAATCGTCGAGACGGACAACACTGAAAGCCCACGCATGGTATATAATTAATCCCATACGTGACCCGAATACATACAATAAGTACATACGCGACAAATCACGGCAGAGCATAATATACCTTACCGTGAGCATTTACTGGTTGCCACCGTCCTTTGACGATTACTGTAAGTTGCGAAGTTACGACATGTCAAAGACAGGCGCTAAGTAAACGCCCATTTCCATAAAGTCAACACCCACCCGCTTGCCCTTTGGGCTTCCAGCAAGTAGATATCTGCTGCAAAGATAACGCAAAATAATCAGAATCACGAATGTTTTACTATGTTTTTCTTCTTGGAGCTAAATTTGCTGTAATGAGGCTTGGTCAATATATCTATAGAGACAGGGGGGGGCAGGTTCCCTGTTTCATGGAAGCTGCCAAAGAACTGAGGCAGGTTGCCAAACTGGTAGATAGTGCAACAGGCCTCGGAGAGGGAGAGGGGAGAATAGCCAAAATATCAGTTAATATCAGTTACAGTTGTTTTTTTTGATGGTCTATAAAATTTCAACCCCTTATATAATACTTATAACTAATTAATAATATATATAATAATATATAGGTAGGGAGCGAAATGGGTACCCCTTAAAAAATAACTGATATAACTGATATTGATATTTTTAGGCTCATCCAATTTCAATCTAATAAGCTGTAATATAATGACTTACGACATTACAACAAAGACTGCTCCAGCCATGCCAAAACTTGGAAAAGGCTTGGATTTTGTGAAATTAGTGCTCTCGCAGGTATCTCCAGACATGCGTGAACCTATCGCTCCGACACTTTTTGATGCCGCTGCAGCACACATCAGTGCAACTGAATTTTTGTATCCAGACCAATCTTGGAAGGAACTTTGTGGCATGATAGATGCACTTTCGGCAGGTTTTGCAGGCGGAAAAGGCCAACTGCAGGGATATGTTGAAGCGATGATGCGTTTCGCGCGAAAGCATGATGAAGTGGAGTTACAGAAGCTCGTGGGATGGCAAAGAAACATGAAGTCGAAAGGTGCCAACAAGGAGAAACCTGTGCGCCCGGATGTGGCTTTTTGGTTTCCGCCTGCCGATTCGAACATCCGTGGTTGAGTGGCGAGGCGCAATAGTTTCTGTTTGGCGAACGGAAGATGTGTGTTTCGTGAATAATATAATTTTGTAAGAAATTTGATAAAATATCCTCGAATCGCAGGAAACGTATGGAAACGTATGATTGATTTTGGGGGATGTTGTATCTTTGCAACAGAAACAAAAAAGGCTGGCAGAAGCCGAACGCATCTCGGAGGCGCCCCGAATGTAGCTGGTGACAACAGCCAAGTAAGTAACTTTAATGATCTAATACCATGAGTAACACAAAAAACAAAGAAACGCTCAAGACGGTACTCCAGTTTATCGTAAGCGTGATCACAGCACTCCTCGCCACAC
>Ga0129316_1000399_pt1 | contig 25273 bp, 17 predicted proteins | sample Cm1ome_2_FD_94429 | JGI IMG/M metagenome (GOLD analysis project Ga0129316, IMG submission 94429) | Eastern black-and-white colobus group fecal microbial communities from Wisconsin, USA - Cm1022B metagenome | ecosystem: Host-associated > Mammals > Digestive system > Large intestine > Fecal...
ACCAAAGTTTGCCTTGTTACGCAAAAGCCGTTTGGCAGCCCAGTCAAAACGGATTATCTTATTATCCTCACCCATATAGCTCCTTTTTTCTACAAATGTAAGCAAAATATCTGTAATAACAATAATTGAAAATGAGTTTGTTAACAAAACAAATTTCCGTATAGGAAATACAGAATCCGCACCATCGCGTGATAAAGCATATCGGGGCACAGAGAGCAGATAACCTATTTTATAAAACGTGAAAGGATACATTCCTTAGCAACAGAAATATATCCTTCTACGTTTTATTTCTACTTTCGGAAACCTATTCTCCCATCAGATAAGCCTTGAAACCCTCAAAGTCTTTACCCATCGGAATACTCTGCTTGGTTCCTTTCATAAATTCCTGCAATTTGGCAGGAATCTCCACCTTATCGCCAATGATGCCTTCCACCGTATCAAGGAACTTGGCCGGATGAGCCGTTTCCAGGAAAATACCCGTCTCGCAGGGGAACAACCCTTCGGCCAAAGCACGATAACCGCAAGCTCCGTGCGGATCGAGCAAGTAACCGGTTTCCCGATACACCTCGCCCACCGTTTCACGGATCTGTTCATCCGTATAGGTGGTACCGGAGATTTCTGCTGCAATGGCAGCATGGTTGTTATCATACAATGCCAGTACACGGGCGAAGTTACTGGGATCTCCCACATCCATCGCATTGGCAATAGTGGCGATGGAAGGACGAGGATTGTATTTTCCGGTCTGCAAATATTGATAGAAAATATCATTCCGGTTATTGGCTGCAATAAAACGCTTGACCGGCAGCCCCATACGCTTGCCAAACAGTCCGGCAGTGATGTTGCCAAAGTTACCACTAGGAACGCATACGACCAAGCTGTCCGCTTTTCCCGCCTTTTTCAACTGTGCGTAGGCATAGAAGTAATAAAACGCCTGTGGAAGGAAACGGGCTACATTAATGGAATTGGCCGAAGTAAGTTTCATGTGCGCATTCAAATCAGCGTCCATAAACGCATTCTTAACCAATGCCTGGCAGTCATCAAAAGTGCCGTCCACCTCCAAGGCCGTGATATTCTGCCCCAGAGTAGTAAACTGCTTTTCCTGAATTTCACTGACTTTTCCTTTGGGATAAAGCACATACACATGGATACCTTCCACGCCCAGGAAACCATTGGCCACAGCGCTGCCCGTATCTCCCGAAGTCGCCACCAGTACATTCACTTGCTTCTGGCCTTCTTTTTTAATAAAGTAACCCAGTAAACGGGCCATGAAGCGTCCGCCCACATCCTTAAAAGCCAATGTGGGACCGTGAAACAATTCCAAAGCGTAAATGTTATCTTTCACCTTTACGGCAGGAACATCAAAACTCAGCGTATCATAAACAATCTGTCTCAATGTTTCGGCAGGAACATCTTCGCCGAAGAAAGCATCGGCTACACGATAAGCGATTTCCTGAAACGACAGTTCTTCGATATGATCATAAAACTCTTGTGGCAACGGTTTGATGGCTTCGGGCATGTATAGCCCTTTGTCGGATGCCAGCCCCTTCACTACCGCTTCCTCCAGAGAAGCATCGGGAGCCTGATGATTGGTACTGTAATATTTCATAATTTTTAAATTTGCCAATTTGTTAATGTGCCAATATGACTGCACATTATTCTTTCATAAATTCATTCATAAACTCATCCTCTTTCAGCACTCCATAACAGCCTTCCACACAGGCCACTTCATCAAAAGTCCGCACACTGTCCGGCTCTATTCCAGGATAATAAATGAGGAAAGGCACCGGCTCGGCCGTATGGGTACGGAGCTCGCAAGGCGTAGGATGATCCGGAAGCACGGCAATGGCCACAGGCTCGTCCCAATCTTTCACAGCCTCATAAACAGGCCCCACAATACGCTTGTCCAGATTTTCAATCGTAAATTGCTTTAATTTGAAATCTCCCTCATGGCCCGCCTCATCACTGGCCTCGATGTGCAGATATACAAAGTCGTCCGCCTTCAACGCTTCCAAGGCAGCGGCAACCTTATTTTCATAATTCGTATTATATAAACCGGTCGCCCCCTCTACGGTTATACGGCGTAATCCCGCATAATGACCTATTCCATTAATCAAATCAACAGCCGAGATAACAGCTCCTTTCCTTATTGCCGGATATTTTGCAGAAAGAGTTTCCATCTGCGGACGATACCCCGGACTCCAAGGCCAGATACTATTAGCGGGATCTTTCCCCTCAGCCATGCGCTTTTTATTAATAGGGTGCTCTGCCAACAACTCTTGAGAAGCCAGGATCAGATTATTGATCAAATCAGCCGTCGCCTGTGCTTCCGGCACAGACGCTTTCACCATCAGCGGGCGGAAAGGCTGTAAAGGCACGTCATGGGGAGGAGTACAGTCCAAATGCTTGTCGCCTCCCTTTATCACCAGCAGATGGCGGTATTGCACACCGGTATAGAAACGTACCCGTTCAGAACCCAGTTTTTCGTCCAAGTATTTAATCAGCACATCAGCCTCCTCGGTAGTGATATGGCCGGCTGAGTGATTTTTTATCCTGTCATTCTCCATACAGATTATATTGCAGCGCATAGCCATGTCACCCGGTTGCAACTCCACTCCGATGCTTGCCGCTTCCAACGGTCCGCGCCCTTCATATACCTTCGGCAGATTATAGCCCATCACAGACATGTTCGCCACTTCACTGCCCGGATGAAATCCGGGAGCTACTGTAATCAACCTTCCGGTACGTCCCATAGCAGCCAGTTTGTCCATATAGGGAGTACTAGAGTATTGTAGCAATGTTTGGTTTCCCAGTGATTCGGCAGGCCAGTCGGCCATACCATCACCTAAAATAATAATATGCTTCATAAATCAAGGATTAAAATTCCCAACTCTCAAATTCCATTTCATCAAATATTAGCGATGCTCATGATATCGGCAAACACTCCGGCAGCAGTCACACTGGCACCGGCACCATATCCTTGTATCATCATCGGATATTCTTTATATCGTTCAGTTGTAAGCAAAATAATGTTGTTGCTTCCTTCCAGCCCATAGAACGGGTGTTTGCTGTCCACTTCCTGCAAAGCCACACTGCCCTTGCCGTTCTCCAATTTGGCCACAAAACGCCAACGTTTGTTCTCCTCTTCCAGCTTTTGACGGCGGGATTCAAAATCCGCATCCAGAGAAGGTACTTTCTTCCAGAATTCGTCCAATGAACCTTCAAAGAAATCATTCGGTACGAAAAGATGTTTTTCCACGTCTTCCTGTTCCAGCTTATATCCGGCTTCACGGGCCAGGATAACCAGTTTACGAATCACATCCTTACCACTCAAGTCAATACGCGGATCGGGTTCCGAGTAGCGTTCTTCCTGTGCCATTTTGATAGTCTTGCTGAAAGGAACATCCGCACTGATTTTATTAAAGATATAATTCAGTGTGCCACTCAATACCGCCTCTATTTTCAGGATCTTGTCTCCACTGTTTATCAAGTCATTGATGGTATTGATGATGGGAAGTCCCGCACCCACATTGGTTTCAAACAGGAACTTCACACCGCGACGGCGGGCTATCTGTTTCAGCTCACTGTAAACGGCGTATTCAGAAGAAGCGGCAATCTTATTGGCTGCTACCACTGAGATATTATTCATCAGGAAATCTTTATACAGAGACGCAACCTCCGCACTGGCTGTACAATCCACAAATACAGAGTTGAATATATTCATTCCTATAATCTCGTCGTGCAACACCCGGGCAGACGAAGGCATTCCTTTCTCCACCAGTTCTTCCTTATAACGGGACAAATCCACGCCCGCACGGGTAAACAACGCATGATGTCCATCGGCTATGCCCACCACTTTCAACTTCAAACCGCGCTCCTGCATCAGCCTCTGTTGCTGGCAACGGATCTGTTCTATCAAACTGCCCCCCACTGTACCTGTGCCACAGATAAAGAGATTCAGCACCTGATATTCGGACAGGAAGAACGAATCGTGAATCACATTCAATGATTTACGCAGTGACTTGGATTCTACCACGAAAGAGATATTGGTTTCCGAAGCCCCTTGCGCACAGGCTATGACACTGATGCCGTTACGCCCCAATGTGCCGAACAGTTTACCTGCAATGCCCGGCGTGTGTTTCATGTTCTCACCGACAATAGCAATGGTGGCCAGATTCATTTCGGCCACTACCGGACTGATTTCCCCCATTTCTATCTCTTTGGAAAACTCTTCATTCAGCACTTCACAAGCCAATGCCGCATCCTGATTACGCACACCGATAGAAGTACTGTTCTCGGAAGACGCCTGCGATACCATAAACACGCTGATACCATTTTGCGCCAATGCCTTGAAAATACGGAAGTTCACACCGATCACGCCTACCATACCCAAACCGGTAACTGTAATCAGGCTGGTATCATTAATGGATGAAATACCTTTGATAGCCTTAGAACCCGAATTGACTTCTTGCTTTATGATGGTTCCTTCACCTTGAGGATTGAACGTGTTCTTAATCAGAATAGGGATATTTTTATGACAAACCGGATAAATGGTAGGCGGATAAACCACTTTTGCCCCAAAGTTACAAAGTTCCATCGCCTCTACATAACTCAGCTCATTAATGGTGTAAGCCGTACTGATCACCCGCGGATCCGCTGTCATGAAACCATCTACATCCGTCCATATTTCCAGACTGTCCGCATTCAGTGCCGCAGCTATGACAGAAGCGGTGTAATCGGAACCGCCACGTCCCAAATTTGTCACTTCACCACTGTTCTTGTCAGTAGAAATAAATCCGGGGACCAATGCCACTTCCGGTAATTCCCGGAACGTTTCTTTAACCAAGCGGGTAGTCAGCTCGGAATCCAGAATATGTTTGGCATGTTTTTTTTCAGTCTTTATAAAGTTACGGGAATCATACCATACCGCACCCTTTATCAATGAAGCCACAATAATAGACGACAAGCGTTCACCATAGCTCACAATAGTTGCCGACGTTTTGGATGACAAATCCTTGATCAAATAAATACCTTGGAAAATGTCCTTCAGCTCGCTCAACAGTTCATTGACTTTATCCAATAAAACGGTGCGCGCATCCCCCGCCGGAATGACGGTATATACCATTTCAATATGCCGGTTCACAATTTCACGGTATTCTTTCTCGTATGCGGCATCCCCCTTGGCGGCCATCTGCGAAGTATTGATCAACTTGTCGGTGATACCGCCCAATGCCGACACTACCACAATTACAGGCTCTTCTACTGCCTCTACTATTTGTTTGACGCTTAAAATGCTGTTCACGGAACCTACGGATGTTCCGCCGAATTTCATTACTTTCATGCAATTATCTATTTTTATTCCAGCTTCTTTTACCATTCTGTCCTCCGAGCCATTTCAAGTCCGGTAAAGAATCTACTTTCGTTTCACCCAGCATGACAACGAAAAGAAACTGTCTCTGTTTACACTAAAAAAATAAAATTAAAAGCTTGTTTTGCTTACGTCCGTAAGCGTGTATCACGTAGAAACACATATACTATCCTTAACCCCGAGGGGTCATTGTTGTGGATGTGGACATTGTAGTTGTCATGTGCCCCATCCCTAATGTGGTGGTTGTATGGAGATAGTATATCGTCATTTTATTATTGTTCTTCTTCTGTTTTTTATTTGAACGATGCAAATATAAAAACAATTTCCTACAATCTATCACAATTTCCCATTTTTTTGCGATAAAATATAAGAATACTTTTTATTAAGGCAGAAATAAGACAAAATAGCGGTGAAAAAGAAAGGAAAACAGGAGGATTCACCACAGATTACGCAGATTCACACAGATTTAGTTGACCCAACTCTTTAGTATCAATCGTCATAATCCGTGTGAACCGTTGTAAATCCACATAATCTGTGAATCTGTGTAATCTATGGTGAAACTATCCCCCGTCAGAAATTATAAGCAACACCTACCCCCAATATTTCTTTGAACTGAACTTTCGCCCCTCTTTTAGTTCCATCCTCTTCAAAAGTCTTCACATCATTATCATATTTCAAAGTCGTATTGATGGTGGCGGACAAAAACTTATTAATTTTCATGCTGATCAATACATCCCAATTTACATCCACATTACCAAACTGGCTACTGTAAGGAGTAAAGAAATCGGCTGTTGTAATCATGCTCACATTTTCCATAAGTGGCATCTCGGCCCTGCCTTTCAGATAAGCGCCGCATTCTATTTTGAAACGATCTCCCGGATCCACACCAAAAGCTCCTATCTCCGAAAGATAATCATCTTCCACAAAAGTCATTTTTGCAGAAACCGGAGAAAGAAAAACAGAATAGTTACTCTTAGGGCGATACTCCATACCTAATGAAATATTAGAATAAGCCGGTGCAAAGAAGTTCGAAATATAGTGAGTCTTGTCCGGATAGTTGTATCCTTTGGCAAATTGTGTATTCAAGTCTCCCATTAAAGTATAATACCATACATTATTAGTGGAATATCCTAATTGGGTAGAAAGGCCTATTTTATCGGTAGTCTTTCTCATTCCCTGCGATTTTGTTTTGGACAGGCCATAATCCAATATCAGATTAGTCACCCATAGCCAGTTTCCTTTTTTATGAGTCAACGAACCATTCAGGTAAGCGTTTCCCGATAAGGCATTCTCACCACCGGCCGACCAGTTAGTCATGGCGGTTTGTGACAAATTCAGACCGGTAACACCATTCAGTACCCATGCTCCTTCCTTATATCCTTTATCATCGGTTTGAGCATATATGCCGGTTGACATAACGGCAAGTATTATTAAAAAGTATATACGCTTCATTTCAGTTTTATTTTTTAGTTCTTTAATTTATAAGACGTCTTAATAACTAAAACGGAATAATCTTTCCATTTGTTCAGGTATTTTTCATTTCGATAAGAATGAACTGTAAGAAAGGTAAAAACATATGTAATTTATATACCTCATCACAATACTATTAGAACTATCTTTGCACAGTCAATTAAATGAAAGAAATATGTGCAAAAAAGTTTTAGTTTTATCTAGTAGCCCTCGAAAAGGAGGGAATTCAGATACTTTGTGTGATCAATTTATAAAAGGAGCACAAGAATCTGGAAACGACGTGGAGAAAATATACCTACGGAACAAAAGAATCAATTATTGTACCGGCTGTGGAACTTGCAACTTGCAGAAACCCTGCCCGCAAAAGGACGATGCCGCCGAAGTAATAGACAAAATGGTAAAGGCAGATGTCATAGTTTTGGCAACTCCGGTATATTTCTACACAATGAGTGCTCAAATGAAGACTTTGATAGACCGTAGTTGCGCACGTTATACGGAAATCAGCAATAAAGATTTCTACTTCATCGCAACAATGGCCGAGACTGAAGCAAACAGAATAGAACGTACCTTCGAAAGCTTGAGAGGATTCACCGACTGCCTGGAAGGACCTCGTGAAAAAGGAACGATTGCCGCCATCGGCGTATGGCAAAAAGGTGAAGTGAGCGACAAGCCCTATATGCAACAGGCTTACGAAATGGGAAAAGCCATTTAAAACTTTTTTATCCTGCCCGTATTGGTATGCAGAACTATTTCCTTACCTTTGTACAAATTCAGCCTCAAGTTGCGCTGTTTTAATTATCCCGTAAGAATATGGCAAAGGAAAAAACTGTATATGTATGCACCAACTGTGGGCAGGATTCACCCAAATGGGTAGGGAAATGTCCGTCTTGCGGTGCATGGAACACATACGTAGAAGAAGTTGTACGCAAGGAATCTGCAAATAAAAGGCCGGTATCCGGTCTGGAACCCGTAAAAAGCAAGCCTGTCACCCTGAATGACATAACCGGAGGAGACGAACCGCGAATAGATATGCAGGACGAGGAGTTGAACCGGGTACTGGGAGGCGGCTTGGTACCGGGATCACTTGTCCTGCTGGGCGGTGAACCGGGAATAGGGAAATCCACCTTGGTGCTGCAAACCGTACTTCATCTGCCTGACAGAAAAGTATTGTATATATCGGGTGAAGAGAGTGCCCGGCAACTGAAACTGCGTGCAGACCGTATCCCACACAATTCTTCCGACTGCCTGATAGTTTGTGAAACTTCGTTGGAGCAAATTTACGTCCATATTAAAAATACACAACCCGATTTGGTCATCATCGACTCTATTCAAACCATCTCAACCGAAACGATAGACTCTTCTCCCGGCAGTTTGGTACAGGTACGTGAATGTTCCGCTTCTATTTTAAAATTTGCCAAAGAAACAAATACGCCGGTCATCCTGATCGGCCATATCAATAAAGAAGGAAGCATTGCCGGACCCAAGGTACTGGAACATATTGTAGACACCGTATTGCAATTTGAAGGTGACCAACATTATATGTACCGCATTCTTCGCAGCATCAAGAACCGTTTCGGAAGCACTGCCGAACTAGGCATTTATGAAATGCGGCAGAATGGTCTGCGCCAGGTGAGCAACCCTTCCGAACTGTTGCTTAGTCAGGACCATGACGGAATGAGCGGAGTCGCCATCGCCTCGGCCATAGAAGGCGTCCGCCCTTTCCTGATCGAGACACAGGCTTTAGTCAGTTCGGCAGTCTATGGGAATCCGCAACGTTCTGCCACCGGATTCGATTTACGACGTATGAATATGCTTCTGGCAGTACTCGAAAAACGGGTAGGATTCAAACTGGCACAAAAAGATGTCTTTTTGAATATCGCAGGTGGATTGAAAGTGAATGATCCGGCCATCGACCTGTCTGTCATCAGTGCCATTCTATCCAGCAATATGGACACGGAGATAGAACGCGACACCTGCATGGCAGGCGAAGTGGGCCTGAGTGGTGAGATCCGACCGGTAAACCGCATCGAACAACGCATCGGAGAAGCAGAGAAGTTAGGCTTCAAGCGGATTCTTATACCGAAGCATAATTTACAGGGAATGGATACCTCCAAATTAAAGATAGAAATCATTCCGGTGAGAAAGGTAGAAGAAGCGTTCCGGATGTTATTCGGATAATCAAAATTTAAACAACTGCAGAAATCATGATACAGGAATTTCAACTAAGAGTCTTGCCTGAACAGGCAGCAAACGAACAGTCACTGAAACAATTCATCGGACGCGACAAGGGATTGGATATACGCACCATCCATGCCCTCCGCATCTTGAAAAGGAGCATAGACGCACGTCAGCGCACCATCTATGTAAACCTGAAAGTACGCCTATATATCAATGAAATTCCAGAAGAGGAGGAATTTACCCGCACTATATATAATAAGGTGGAAGGAAAGCCACAAGTCATTGTTGTGGGAGCAGGCCCGGGCGGACTTTTTGCTGCTTTGCGATTAATAGAGTTAGGACTCCGACCTGTCGTAGTGGAACGAGGGAAAAATGTACGTGATAGAAAAATAGATATCGCCCGTATCAGCCGTGAGCACAAAGTGGATTCCGAAAGCAACTACAGTTTCGGAGAAGGTGGCGCAGGAGCCTATTCGGACGGCAAACTCTACACCCGAAGCAAGAAACGGGGGAATGTGGACAAAATTCTGAATGTATTCTGCCAACATGGGGCCAGTACCTCCATCCTGGTAGATGCCCATCCGCACATCGGTACGGACAAACTGCCACGCGTGATTGAAAACATGCGGAATACCATCATAGAATGTGGCGGTGAAGTGCACTTCGAAACACGAATGGACTCCCTTATCATAGAAAAAAACAAAATCACAGGTATAGAGACAAATACCGGAAAGACTTTCAAAGGGCCTGTCATTCTGGCTACCGGGCATTCCGCACGGGATGTATATCAGTGGTTGTATGATAACGGCATAGAGATAGAAGCCAAAGGAATTGCGGTAGGAGTCCGTCTGGAACACCCGTCCATGCTGATTGACCAGATACAATATCATAATAAAAACGGACGCGGCAAATATCTGCCTGCCGCCGAATATAGCTTTGTGGCACAAGTAGAAGGACGTGGAGTCTATAGTTTCTGCATGTGTCCGGGAGGATTTGTAGTTCCTGCCGCAAGCGGACCGCAGCAGATTGTGGTAAACGGCATGAGTCCCAGCAACCGCGGTTCCAAATGGAGCAACTCCGGAATGGTAGTAGAAATCAGACCGGAAGACCTGGCGGACAACAGTCTTTTTACAGAAGAATTAAAAGCGAAGAGTGAAGAATTAAAAGCCACAGACCGAAAGAATGGCCAATGGGATACCGGCCACTGTCCATTAACCATGATGTATTTTCAAGAAGCATTGGAAGCTTCCTGCTGGCAGCAAGGCAATATGCGCCAAACCGCACCCTCGCAACGAATGGTAGACTTTACCCGCAGGAAACTGAGCTATGATTTACCCGACAGTTCGTATAGTCCGGGATTAGTCTCTTCTCCCCTGCATTTTTGGATGCCTGCATTCATCACCGACCGTTTGAGCAAAGGTTTCCAACAATTCGGAAAGAGCAGTCATGGTTTCCTGACCAATGAAGCAGTGATGATTGGTGTAGAGACACGCACGTCGGCTCCGGTACGGATCCTGCGGGATAGTGAGACCCTGCAACATGTCACTGTCAACGGGTTATTTCCTTGCGGAGAAGGAGCGGGTTACGCCGGCGGAATTGTTTCAGCAGGTATCGATGGAGAAAGGTGTGCGGAAGCTGTAGCCGCTTATTTAGGGGCAGGAGCGGATTGAGCCTGCATTAAATGAATGATTTGCAATGTGATTTAAAATGATTATCCGCAATCATGCCACCGGATGATAAAGGAGAATTTAAGATAGTACTTGAGCGTTTGTGCACCTAGAGCAGGTAAGCCAGCGCAATTTGGATATAAAAAGTCCGCATTTTATAATCCTCTGATATTCAACTACATTCTTCAATTCTCCAAATGTGCTGCTGTATTCTAAAAAAAAGTGCTGAGTATCAGTTTTTCGATTAGCTGCTTGGGGTTTCAGAAAAAGGGCTTAATTTTGTAATCGAAATATTTGATAAGTAACACATAATTTTCGATTATGGAAATGATACAACGTAATCATTATTTAAATGAGCTAGTTTCCTTACAAGAAAAAGATTATAATTCTTGGTGAAGAATGCCCGATAACACGAGACGAACAGGGTATTACAACTATGAGCATTTTTGATTTTCTGTTAAAAGAAAACTCATTGGAGCTTTAATACCACTTTCCTTAAATTTAATCCAATAAAGAAATCTATAAATGAGCAGAATCACAACTTTACCTATTAAAGAACTATACAGACTTGATTCAGTTCGTGAACTGTACAACCTTGCAAAAGTCAATCATGAAACATTTACGATTCCTGACTATCAAAGGGGATACCGTTGGGAAGCAAACATCCATATAGAGGCTCTTCTCAAAGATGTATTTGACTTCATGAATACGAACCGCAATATTGACGACCGCTATTGTTTGCAACCTATAGTTGTCACTCAATCTTCGACCCATAAAGGGGCATGGGAGGTAATCGATGGTCAGCAGCGCCTCATCACAATTTATATGTTGCTCAATGCTTTGGGACTGCCAACCTTTAATTTAGTGTTTGAATCACGCCCAAAAAGTAACGATTTTCTTGCCCAACTGATCGCAAATGGCAAAGCCAATCATGACGATCCTGATTTCCATTTCATGAGTGAGGCATGGGCTAAAATCAAACAGTGGCTCAAAGATAAAAACAATCAAGATCCAGGATTTGATTTGGAATATAAACCTGTTTTGTGGAAGAACGTAAATGTAATTTGGTATGACATCGAGTCCACGAGTCGCGAGATTAACATTGACGTGTTCAATCGTTTGAATATCGGTAAAATACCTCTTAATGATGCCGAACTAGTCAAAGCACTTCTTCTAAGCAAAATCAAAGGACGTTACAAAGACGCTGTTGAACTCACAATGCGCCAATCAGAAATAAATAACGAATGGCATCGCATTGAGATAGAACTACGCAAACCGCAAAAATGGGGTTTCATTACAGGAAACGTAAACAAGGAGTATGATTCGCATATCGAGTTCCTTTTTGACTTGATGGCCAAGAATCGAGCCAAAGGAACTGCCGAACAGAAGTATACAACCTATTTATGGTTCGAACATCAAGTGAACGCTGCCGGTCGTAAACCCGAGGCACAGGCTGACATGGCTATAAAACTTTGGGGACAGGTAAAAGATGCTTATGCGCGTGTAAACTCATGGTTCTGCGACAATAATGTTGGGTCTGATACAGCTATTTACCATTATGTCGGCTATCTTTTAGCCTCTCGCAAGGTTCAGGTCTATGATCTTTATAATGATTCTTTTGAAAAGTCACGCAAAGGATTCCGCGATCATCTCAGAGGGTTAGTGAAAGACACTTTGAAAGGTATCAAACTTGATGAACTTAAATATGGTGAGGATGATGATACAATCAAGATGGTACTCCTATTGTTCAACGTGCTTACTTGCGAAAAGATAGCCGATGGAATGTACAACCGCTTCCCTTTTGATCGTTACAATGAGATAGCAAAAGAAAGACGAAGTCGCGGAGGTTGGAGCTTAGAACATATCTTCGCACAAAATTCACGAAATCCGATGAAAGACCCAAAAGCAGCTTTACACTGGTTAGCAGATACGCAGAAATCAATAAAAAATATCAGTAGTGTCATCAAGACTATAAAAAACGATAGTCAAAGTGAGCAAGAAAAGAGCGAGATTGATCTCACAAAACTTAAGGTGCAGATAGAGAAGATGCAACAATCTCACCCAAACACTTTGGACATGGATGCTTTCAACAATCTTAAAAACAAAGTAAACAACATTTTCGGTGAGGTTGATCGGCACCCTCTCTCTAATTTAGCTCTCTTGTCAACTGTTGATAATTCGACTCTTAATAACGCTGTTTTCCCTACAAAGCGAAACCGCATTATTGAACTTGAGAAGGAAGGACGCTTCATCCCTCCTTGTACTCGTAATGTATTCCTGAAATTCTATAGTCCGTCTGACTCCCAACCATATTATTGGAGCCGGAACGACCAAGATGCATATCTCGCTCAGATAAAGAAAATGATTAATGATTTCATGAAAAACTGATATGAATACGATAACTAATAATCTTGGACAGAAACAATCTTTTAAGACAATTCTTGATATATACGATCGCATTGAAATTCCCGTGATTCAAAGGGATTATGCACAAGGACGCACCGGGAAAAAAGAAACCAATGTGCGCCGTGGCATCTTGAACCATATTTTCAACGCTCTTTCTGAAGGTTGCAGCGTGGAACTTGATTTCATATACGGAGTAGAACGCCAATATGTCAATAGCGATGGTATGCAGCGTATAGCCCTTATACCTATAGATGGACAACAACGTCTCACCACTCTTTGGTTAATTCATTGGTATCTTGCTTGTAAGGCTGGGCTTCTGGATGATCCTCAGAGCGATACGAAGAAGATGCTTAGTCGTTTCACTTACGAAACTCGTGTTTCAAGTAAAGATTTTCTAAATGCTCTTTGCAATCAGAATGTCAATGCTTCTCCAAATATCAAAACAGAAATCATTGAAAATGCGATATGGTTTGACGAAGCATGGAAACTTGATCCGTCAGTTATGGGTTTCATTACCATGCTTGATGCCATTGCCAACCACGAAGTTGTGAAAAACAGTGATCCGGCAGTGCTTTACAACCGTCTCGTTGCTGACGAATCGGCTGTATCCTTCTATTTCCTGTCTTTAGAAAAATTCGGACTTGGTGAGGAAATCTACACACGTATGAATGCGCGAGGTAAGGTACTTACCAATTTTGAGGTTTTCAAGTCCAATTTCTTTAAAATAATTGATGATTCTCCATTGAAGGATGAAATCACACGGAAAATTGAATACGATTGGGTGACAAATCTTTGGCCCTACAAGGAAAAAGATGTATATGTTACAGATGCTCCATTCATGAACTGGCTTCGATATGTGACTCAGATGCTTATTGAAACTTCAAAATCCAAGAACAATAAAGATGCTGATAAAGACACAGACTACTTGTCATTAAACATCTTGGCGAAAGTCTACAATAAACTGGAAAATTTGAAATTTTTAGTAGATTCACTCAATCTCATACCAAGGATTAAGGACTGTGATGTCGATTGTTGCCTTGAATGGAACGAAGAAGACAAAGGACTGGCCAGTGCTGTCAAATGGATTGCTACTGATGGAGAAAGCACTGATGTAATGAAACAAATGTGTGTATTTGCTGCCATAAAGTATCTGCGCAAATTTCCAAATGAAAAGGGTATCGGTGATTTCATAAGAGTGATTCGAAACTTAATTGCAAACACCCCTGACCGCAGCATGCGTGAGTGGCCTACAATGGTAGAGTCCATTAACGGACTTATATCGCAGAACGTATATGCGCTACTCGCCAATAACACTCCCTCTTTGGCAGGCTTTCGTGTTGAACAACGTGAAATAGAGATTTTCAAGGCTAAAATTATAGATAAACACCCTAATGCTTACAGCCTGATTTGCGAAATGGATTCCGACCCACTGTTAACGGCACGTGAAGGCAACCTAATCATCGAACTCCATGAATCGAAAGCAACCGACCATTTCACCCTCAAATTAGATCAAATTAATCCTGACAGAGTTAATATCAACAACCTTCGCAACATATTCAAAGCCTATAAAAAGCTGAGCACTTTCCACAACTCCAACTATTTCGATGCAGTATGGGGGGAATTTCTACAAACAGATCTTTACCATAGCAACGATAGTGAATGCTGGTGGTCAGACGGTGACAATAACTATATCAATTACGCCAACCATCCCATCATATTGAAGCTGGTGCGAGAAGTTATGGATAACAACGGTGATGCGGACACAACGATAGTGGCTCGTCAGAAACGTATAATCAAACAATTACTTAACAAGACGACTAATGACCTTAGTCAGCTTACAAATCCCCAAGACCAGTTGTATGTACTTTACATAGGCACAGTAGCTCTATTAGGGAAATCATATAAGGATTTTTTCGTTTGCGGCCGTTATAATTTTGGATGGGTTAATGCAGAGCCCGGATATACAACTCCATTCATAACTCTACTTGACTCTTCCATCCGGAATCAAATATTTCAGGCATTTCCTGAACGTTTCAGAAAAGATACTGGTATCGTAGATTATCGTACACCATGGATTTTGAAAGTAAATTCCAGAGGCAAAAATTTCTTTCAAAGATTATCAGATTGGGCAAATATTTAATAGACATACTCATACGGTTGCAATATTATCGTACTCCTTGTTAGTTCTGCAACTTCTTGATAATATCAAGTTGTTGCAAAATTACGGTGGTAAGTTGTACGTAAACCTTCCATTGCTTTTCCAACAAACCCTTCATGGTTTCCGAGTAAACCCAATTTATGAATGGAATACGATTTATCTCTTTCTATAAATTAAATTATCATTCTTTCTTGCCGGAAGCAAACTCTTCTTTTATCTGCTTGCACCAATCAGCAATACGTTTGCTTGTTAATTGTGCCTGGTTCTCCTGGTCAATCACCAAACCGCAGAACTTTCCGCCACGTACAGCCCTTGACTGACTGAAGGCATACCCGTCTGTCGAAGTAAAACCTACCAATTCAGCTCCTGCCTTTTGAAATGCATCCGCCAGAATCCCCATTCCATCCACAAAATTATCGGGATAATTCTTCTGATCCCCCAAACCGAATATAGCGACTTTCTTTCCTTTTAAATCCAACGACTCCAATTCGGGAACCAACTCGTCCCAATAAGTAGGAAGTTCACCATCAAACCAAGTGGACGCCCCCACTATCATATTGTCATACGCCTGAAAATCATTCTGCCAAGCCCTTTCTATCAAAACGACTTCTATTACTTTCACTCCTCCCAAATCTTCCCGAATCTTATCAGCTATATGGGAAGTCTTGGCTGCATTCATTGCATAAAATAATCCTATTGTTTTCATAATTCATTTTTTATTCACCATAGATTAACACGGATAATATATAGAATAATTCATGTAACCTGTGGACTTTTGATTAATATTCCAGCAACTTCCTGGCTGCATCATAAATTTTATCCTCAGCAGGCAAAATGGCCTTTTCCAATATCGGATGGAAACCTACAGGAGTGAAGGTAGAACCCACACGCTGTACAGGAGCATCCAGATAACGAAACAATTCCGTACCAATTCCAGCAGCTATTTCAGCCCCGAAACCAGAGAAAACTTTATCCTCATGGACTACCAAAGCCTTGCTTGTTTTCTTCACTGACTCGTAAATAGTCTCTTTATCCAACGGAATAAGCGAGCGGATGTCAATCACTTCCACACTCCACCCCTCCTGGGCCAAACGTTCAGCCACATTCAAACAGAAATGGGTCGTATTTCCATACGTTATCATGCTTAAATCCGTACCTTCGCGACGAATACGCGCCTTTCCAAACGGGACCTCAAAATCTTCGGGCACCACAGAAGAAGCCTCGACTGAATTATACAAGGCCTTCGGCTCAAGATACAAAGTAAATCCGCGAGAGCGCATCGCAGTACGAAGCAGCCCTGCCGCATCATCGGCAAAAGAAGGGCAGACAATCCGTGCACCGGGCAAGGTAGTCAACGCACCCTCTATATTTTGCGAGTGATAAAGTCCGCCACCAATATATCCACCCGAAGCCAGACGCAACACAATATTCGGAACAAATTTTCCATTGCTACGCCAATACTCATGGGTACACTCCACATATTGTTCTACAGCAGGCCAGAAATAATCGGCAAACTCAGCTCCTTCAATAACGACATGTATCTTAGAATCAAAACGACACATTCCATTTGCCGTACCCACAATATAGTCCTCTGCTATAGGAGCATTGAACACGCGGGCATCCCCAAACTCCAGCTGCATTCCTTTAGTGATATTGAACACTCCGCCTTTCTCTTTATTCGCTACATCCTGGCCATAGATGAAAGTGTCCGGATTATGACGGAATTCCTCTTTCAACGTTTCGTTGATAGCGGTTACCATAAAGACCTTCTCACCATTCTCCTCTTGATGAAGTCCCTCTTTATATTTTTCCGGTATATAGGGATCGGGCAAAACATAATCAAAGATGCTTTTCGGATCAGGATCAGGCGCAGCAAGCGCCTTCCTGTTGGCAACCGACAGTTCTTTCTTGGCTGCCGCCTCTATCTGTTGCAATTCTTCTTCCGTAAGGCGTTTGTAGCGCAACAGCATCCGGCGGAATTTCATCAACGGATCGGCTTCCTTTACATAAGCAAGTTCATTTTCATCCCGATAAAGCGTTTGCTTATCCGAATTGGAATGGGAACCGATACGGACACAATTGGCATGTACAATGACTGGAGTACGATTCGCTATGGCAAATTCACGGGCCTCGCTCATAGCATTCATGGAGTCGAACACATCTTTTCCATTGCAATGAATAATCTTCAGATTCTTGAAACCGGAAAAATTATCGGCATACTTACGGACAGCCGTCTGATCCTTTTTGGGGACAGAGATACCATATCCATTATCCTGCCATACAAATATCACAGGAAGGCCTTCCCGGCTGGCTCCGTTAATCGCCTCATAAACATATCCCTCCGAGGAAGCGGATTCTCCATGAGAGGTGATCGCCACCCCTTTATGCCCGTAATACACCATGGCACGCGCCACTCCGGCAGCATGAAGGTCGTGTGTTCCGGTGGCTGATGACACATTTTCTATATGCCATTCGGGCTTGGCAAAATGATTGGACATGTGACGTCCTCCACTGGCGGGATCAGTCGCTTTCGAAATACCGTTCAATATCAATTCCTCCACACTCATGCCGGCCGAGAGCACGGTCAGCATGTCGCGGTAATATGGAAAAAGGAAATCCTCGCCTTTGGTAAAGACTTGGCCTACGGCCAATTGGATGCCATCATGCCCTGCGTATGGCGCATGATAGGACCAACCCAATGACTGCAACAGGTAAGACGGAGCTTTTTCATCAAGCGCACGTCCCAACACCATCAAATGATACCACTTTTTCAACGTTTCGGTATCAGTGGTCTTTATATCATATTTTTTCATTATCTTCTTTTTTATTGTAGTGAATGGTTATTCTTTCCAATTTTCCAAATAATTCTTTATCGCATAGAGGAACTGCCCTCCCAACATACCATCTACCACCCTATGATCGTACGACAAAGAAAGATACATTTTATGGCGGATAGCAATCATATCACCCTCAGGGGTTTCAATTACCGCCGGCTTTTTCTCAATATATCCCACTCCCAGAATGGCCACCTGCGGCTGGTTAATAATCGGAGTACCAAACAAGGACTTGAAAGTTCCAAAATTGGTAATCGTAAATGTACCATCCGAAATGTCATCCGGCATCAGTTTGTTATCACGTGCCTTCACCGCCAGGGTATCAATAGCAACAGCAAGTCCGCTCAAATTCAACCTGTCGGCATCATGTATCACCGGAACAATCAGATTGCCATCATTCAGTGAAACAGCTATGCCGACATTGATATGCTTTTTAAACAAGATATGATAACCGTCAACAGATACATTCACCTGCGGATAGGCAACCAATGCCTTCGCCACGGCTTCGGTTATGGCAGGCATATAAGTCAATTTGACTCCCTCACGATGAAAGAAAGCATCTTTATTCTTATCACGCCATTTCACAAGTTGGGTCACATCCACTTCTACCACATTCGTAACATGAGGAGAGGTATGTTTGGACATTACCATGTGGTCGGCAATCATTTTCCGGACTCGGTCCATCTCTTTCACTTCCACACCTTCTTGCAAACCGGAAGCTGAAGTAGCTAAAGAGGAAGCCGATGATTGGACAGCCGGAGAAGTCTGGGCGGAAACACTCACAGCAGGTTGAGCAGATGCCGGTGCTGATTTTGGCAGGACAATGTTACCCTGTTCTTTTCTGGTAATGTAAGCCTTTATATCTTTTTTACTCAAACGTCCTTCATATCCTGTTCCTTGAATACGATCCAACTCCTCTTTCGAGATATGTGCAGCCTGAGCCAATTGAAGTACAATGGGAGAATACCAACGCTCTTCTTCTGTTTTGGCAGCCATCGCCTTAGGAGCTTCCTTTACTTCCTGAACGGATGCCACAGATTGCGCATGGAAGGAAGTCTCTTCCGTTCCTTCATCACCAGCTATATCTACAATTGCCACTACCGTACCTACCGGCACGGTATCTCCTTCTTTAAATAGTATCTCGACCACCTTGCCTTCTACAGGAGATGGTATTTCAGCACTGACCTTTGCTGTGTTCACTTCAAACACCACATCGTCCTCCTGAACAGTGTCGCCCACTTTTACCGACCAGGATATAATTGTCCCTTCAGTAATACTTTCGCCCAATTTAGGCATTTTTATTTCGAATCTTGACATATTGATAATCTTATTTTTTAATCCTTTTTTATATGAACAACAAGACACTGAAAGATAAAGTTTTAACTTAAATCTTTTTTAAGGTTGCCCGATGATGTATCCAACCCTCATCAGCATATTTTTCCACTTTCAGCAATTCGATTGCCGCCAAATCCTTCCGGGAAAAATGATAAATACTGTTCTTTTCATCTTCTGTCAGAAAGTAATGAAACAAAAGATGAATAAACCGTTTGATATTTACTGAAACATCCAAAAAATGATTGAGATTTACCACTTCACTAGGAACAGACGATACGGCACGGACATTTCTTGATCTGGGAATCAGTTCCCACTCATCGGTCTTCTCTTTCAACACAGAATGAAGCACATCCAAGTTTGTAGAAAACAACAACGTACAATGATACATCACACGGTCTTTATGAATGCATTGCGCGCTGCCCGATATTTTCTTTCCATCCAAGTAAATTCCCATGCGTTCATCCGTATAGGCTGTGACTCCCATCGTTTCCAGAAAATCAACAGTACGTTGCAGATAGTCTTCAAACAAAGGCTGCGATGTCGTTTCTATAAAAGTGAGATTGATATTGCCCTTATCGTGATAGACAGCACCGCCTCCCGAAAACCGACGGGCCAAATGAATGCCTTTCTCTATCATATACTCCTCATCCACCTCGATCTGAACAGACTGATTCTTACCAATGACCACAGAGGAGGCCGACTGCCATATCATAAAATAATCCTCCCTTTTCTGCTTCAACAAATACTCTTCCGCCGCCAGATTGAAATAAACATCCGTACAACGATTATCTACACAAAACATTATGCAAAGAATGTTTCGTGATAAATCTCGCCTACCGTAGGATGCGGAAATACCGTTTTCTGAAATTCTTCTACAGTATATCCATGTTGAACAGCCAGACCTGCCACAATGATTATTTCCGAAGCAGGATTTCCCAACAAATGGCAACCGATAATACGGTCTTCATCATCCAATATCAATTTGCAAAGTCCGTTACCTGTTTCATTCTCAGCCACAAAACGTCCGGAGTAAGCCATGGGCAATTTCTGTATATGATAACTAATGCCTGCCGCCTCCAATTCTTCTTCCGTCTTTCCCACTCCGGCCAGTTCGGGATTCGTATATACCACCCCCGGTACACAATTATAATTCATCCGATCCTCCACCCCCAGAATATGATTCAGGGCAACTTCACTTTCACGAATAGCCGTATGGGCCAGCATGAAGTGTCCCGTAATATCTCCACAAGCATATACGTGAGGATGGGAAGTCAACATGTGCTCATCCACTTTTACACCGTTACGCGCCAGTTCCACGTTTAGTTTATCCAAACCCACTTGACTCAGATTCGCTTTTCTGCCTGCACTTACCAAAATCTTCTCCGCTTCAATCAGTACCGATTTACCGGCTTTTTCTATGGTAACTCCTGACGGACTGACCTCTGTCACTTTAGAATTCAGTTGAAAGTCAACCCCTCTCTTCTGATACTCCGTACGCAACATCGCACTGGTTTCCTTGTCCATAGCCCCCAAAATTTCAGGCATCATCTCGATGACGCTCACCTTTACTCCCATGCTATTAAAGAAAGAAGCAAATTCCATTCCAATTACTCCGCCGCCAATAATAGCCAGTGACTTGGGTAATACAGTCATTTCCAAAGCCTCTTTGGAAGTCCAATAGTCTACTTCCGACAAGCCTTTAATAGGTGGGACTACAGTATCCGAACCAGTACAAACCAACAGATAAGTCACCTCATATATTCCTCCTCCAGCTAAAATTTGAATCAGTCCGTCAGATTCTCCGGCTATAACCGCTTCTTTCTCTATCAATTCGGCTCCATAAGATTGTACGGTCATTTTCACGCCTCCGGTCAATTTCTTGACCACATTATCTTTACGGTCTATTATTTTCTCTAAATTAAAGCTGATTCCATCGGGAACAGAAATTCCATATTTTGCCGCACTTTTTGCATGATCCAATAATTTCGCTGAATACAAAAGAGTTTTTGTTGGAATACATCCTTCATTCAGACAGACACCTCCAATGGCTTTCTTTTCAAAAATCACAGTTTTCAATCCTCCGGCAGCAGCTCTTTCTGCAGCCGTATATCCGGCAGGTCCTCCGCCGATTATCGCTATATCATATTTCATACGGTTAAGGTTTTAAATTTCATATACCATAACAACAAACAAGTGAGAAACTTAGTTGCCTCCAAAAAGATTTCTTCGTCTATATGAATCTATTTTTTATAAAAGATATGTATCTTTGCGCCAAAGAAAACATCATGCATCATCCTGAGATAGCCATAGTAGATCCGAATATCCTTACTTGTCTGGGGTTAAAAAACATATTGGAAAATATCATTCCAATGGCTACCATCCGTGTATTCCACTCTTTTGGTGAATTGACCGATGACACCCCGGACATGTATGCCCATTATTTTATCTCCGCACAAATCTATTTTGAACACACTTCCTTCTTTTTGCTTCGCAAACCGAAAACCATTGTATTAGCAGGAGGTGACAACCAACCCCAGCTATCCGGTGTTCCCAAGCTGAATATCTACCAAGATGAAATTTCCTTGATAAAAGACATCCATCAATTGCGCCAATACGGACATCAAGCAAGAAAGCAAACAGCAGGAAAGCCTGCCCAGTTTGAAAAGATGGAACATGAATTGTCTGTCCGGGAAATAGAAGTTCTGATACTTATCACCAAAGGACTCATTAATAAAGAGATAGCCGACAAACTGAATATCAGCCTTACCACTGTAATCTCCCACCGAAAGAACATTACTGAAAAACTAGGCATCAAGTCTGTTTCCGGTCTTACCGTCTATGCTGTAATGAATGGCTACATTGAGGCAGACAGAATATAAAATCCTCATTTATTAGGATTGCACACATACCAGGTTTAACGTTACTTTGCAGCCGGAATCATTCTCCATCACGGATTACACAAAGTGGAATATATAAATTGTCCGCTCGACAGAAACTTGTAGCGTCACTTGGTAATCCATGGGGTATAAAATAAAACCAAACTATAAATATGAGAAAAAACATTTTATTCATTACATCCTGTCTGCTTGCCACAGCAACTTTTGCAGAAGATATCAATACGCTGCCTAAAGACACAACAAAAGTCATTGATATAGAAGAGGTGGTGGTTATCGCATCCCCCAAAGAAACAGGAAAATTAAAAGCACTCCCTGCAGCCGTATCTTTGCTCTCCCAAAAAGACATGCAAGCAAACCAAATCAATTCTTTAAAGAACGTGAGTTCACTGGTACCCAATTTCTTTATGCCCGACTATGGCTCAAGACTCACCTCTGCTATTTATATCCGGGGAATCGGCTCGCGTATAAACACTCCTGCGGTAGGTCTGTATGTGGACAATATCCCTTACATTGACAAATCGGCATTTGACTTCAATTTCTATGATATAGAACGTATTGATATCCTTCGCGGTCCACAAGGAACCTTGTACGGACGCAATACCATGGGAGGATTAATCAAAGTACATACCCGCTCGCCATTCTCCTATCAGGGAACAGACGTCAGACTGAGTTATGGAACAAAAAGTAACTACCGTAGTGCATCATTGACCCATTACCACCGTTGGAGTGACCGTTTCGCTTTCTCTGCCGGTGGCTATTATGAGGGATCAGACGGATTCTTCCGCAATTCTTTCAATGGGAAAAAAGTAGATGAGATGGAAGCGGGAGGGGGACGAATACATGCCATCTGGCTGCCTTCAGAGAACTTAAAACTAGACTTTACCATAGGCTACGATTATAGTGACGAAGGAGGATACCCTTATTACTATACAGGAGCCACAGACGGATACGACAAAGAGAATGAAAAGTATAAAGACTACATTGGAAAGATTTCATACGATCAGGACTGTACTTATCGACGCGGACTGTTCAATACCGGTTTGAATATTGAATACCAGGCACAAAAGTTTATCTTAAGCGCCGTTACAGGGTTTCAGAATTTAAATGACCGTATGTTTATGGATCAGGATTTCCTGCCTGCCAGCATTTACACCATTGAACAGAAACAACGCCTGAATACCATCAGTGAAGAGATTACTTTTAAAAGCAAAAATAGCAAGCGTTGGCAATGGGTTACGGGAGTCAGCGGTTTTTATCAATGGTTGCATACTACCGGTCCGGTAAACTTCATGGAGAACGGAGTGACCGATATGATTGAAGGGAATGTCAACAATATTTTCAAGAAAATTCATTCAGACAATCCCCGTGCCCCGGAAATGAGTCTGAACGTCCTGAACAATCACATCCGCGTAGGTGGAAGTTTTGATACACCGGTATTCAGCACCGCACTGTACCACCAATCCACATTCAACGACCTGTTTGTAAAAGGGCTTTCAGTGACAGCCGGCTTACGTTTGGAATATGAAAAAATGTCTATGGATTATTTCTCGGACAGCAATATTGACTTTGATTTCTTTCTCAAGATGACAACTCCCCCTCTTAACATTCCATTCAAGAATTTGAATGCCATGCCGCTATTGAAAGGAAAAGAAAAGAACGACTATATGCAACTACTTCCCAAACTGGCTTTTAAGTATGATTTTAATTCTGCAAATAATGTGTATGCAAGCATTACCAGAGGTTATCGTTCCGGAGGTTATAACGTACAGATGTTTTCAGAACTGATACAAAGTGACATGCAACAGAAAATGATTGAGGCAATACTGAACAAGACACCAGAATCCATGAAAGGTATGATAGAAGGAATGATCAAACAACACATGCCCAATTATGGAAAAGAACTGGACGTACAAGAAACAACAGTCTACAAGCCCGAATATAGCTGGAACTACGAAGTGGGATCACATCTCAACTTGTTCAACGGCAAACTGAAAGCCGACCTTGCCGCATTCTACATGGATACCCGCGACCAACAAATCGCCAAATTCGTCAATAGCGGTCTGGGGCGAATGATGGTCAATGCCGGCAGTAGCGAAAGTTATGGAGTAGAAGCCAGTTTTCTGGCATCTATCAACAAAAACCTGAATATGAATGCCAGTTACGGATATACTCACTCCACATTCAAGAAATATGACGGGGGTACTACCTCATCAGAAGCGCAAATTGATTATAGTGGCAACTATGTACCATTTGTGCCACGCCATACCCTGAATGCAGGCGCAGACTATAGTTTCTTTTTCGGCAAAAACAATTGGGTGCAAAGCCTCACTTTAGGCATGAACTATACCGGGGCAGGAAAAATTTATTGGACTGAAAAGAACAATGCCTCACAAAATTTTTATGGAACACTGAACGGACGTGTTTCTCTGCAGGCAGAAGGCTTACAGATAGATATATGGGGACGTAATTTAACCAACAAAGATTATACAACCTTCTATTTTGAAACTATGCATAGAGGATTCGAACAAAAAAGCAGACCTTTACAACTGGGTATGGATATACGTTATCACTTCTAACCATTCTTGCAAAATAAATAAAAGGGGCTGTCCAAAAAATCGGATAGCCCCTTTTATTTATTTAGATAAAAATGTATTGTCTTGTTTATGCTTACCAGAACGATATCTATTCCTATCCCAAATAGAAAAGACTCTGCAGAAGAATATTCACTTCATGTAGTCGTATGCTATATTGTACCAGCAATGATTAAAGAGCGTTTAGCAGGCTCATCCGTCCGGTGGAATTTTACCGGGCGTACATAACAAAAAAACTCCTCCGGAACCTGATTGTTCCGGAGGAGTTCTGTAAAACGGCGGCTACCTACTCTCCCACTGTGACGCAGTACCATCGGCGTGGTGAGGCTTAACTTCTCTGTTCGGAATGGGAAGAGGTGGAACCCTCACGCT
>Ga0129316_1000402_pt1 | contig 25065 bp, 22 predicted proteins | sample Cm1ome_2_FD_94429 | JGI IMG/M metagenome (GOLD analysis project Ga0129316, IMG submission 94429) | Eastern black-and-white colobus group fecal microbial communities from Wisconsin, USA - Cm1022B metagenome | ecosystem: Host-associated > Mammals > Digestive system > Large intestine > Fecal...
GGAAGCTGGCTTACGGATGCGGCATACCCCTTGCGGGTACACAAAGTATTCCGCTGCTTTTGATGCTTTGACCGGTCAAAAAATCTCTCGCTCTCAGCTCTTGCCGATTTAATCAGAGGTTCCTTAGACAATTCTACAATGCTGATCGCGGGTTCTCCGCCGGGGAGAGAAAAAAGCGGAATCGGAGATTGCAAGACGCCCCAAACAATGGTATTCTATAAGAAACAAATGCGCCGCCCCGGAAACGGGGCGAGAAAGGACAAGCGATGCAGCTATCTGCGAATATGGTGCGGGACCGGCTGGCCCATATGAAACCGCGGCTTACCAACTGCTCTCTGGAGACCAGCCGGAAGGGCCAGAACGCGGTGGGGGAGCTTATGCGGGCGGTCCGTCATGGGCAGGCCCGGGTGAAGCACCATGATTTTGAGAATTTTCAGGGGGCCTGGGTGCTGCCCAACGACCCCCGGCGGGACGGGGTGATTCTTTATCTCCACGGCGGCGGGTATACCTGCGGCGGCCTGGAGTACGCCCTGGGCTTCGGCACCACTCTGGCGGACGAGTGCGGGGCCAAGGTTTTCTGTGCCGCCTATCGTCTGGCCCCCGAAAACCCATTCCCGGCGGCTGTGGAGGATGCGGCGCGGGCTTATCGGTACCTGCTGAAAAAAGGCTATGCTCCCAAAAAAATCTGCCTCTGCGGGGAAAGCGCAGGCGGGGGGCTGTGCTTCGCCCTGTGCCTGTATCTGCGGCAGCAGGGCTTGCCTCTGCCCGGCAGCATTGTCGCCATTTCCCCCTGGACGGATCTGACCTTCTCCGGCAGGAGCTTTGAGACCAATCTGGAATGCGATGTCTCTCTCTCTCGGGAACAGCTGGGTTTTTACGCACAATGCTATTCGGGGGATGTGGAAAACCCGCTGGTGTCCCCCCTGTTTGGTGATTTGAAAAAATTCCCGCCGTCGTTGATCTTTGTGGGTGGAGATGAGATCCTGCGCAGTGATTCGGAGAACATGTATCGGAATCTCCGGAAAGCGGGGAATATCAGCCAGCTTTCCGTCCATCCCGGCAGGTGGCATGCCTATCTGCTCTACGGTCTGGCGGAGGACAAAGAGGACTGGGCAACCATGAACACCTTCCTGACCCGGTATTTTTCTCAGGAACGGAAGCTGCGCTGGATGCGCCTGGACAATGCGGCCAAGATCTATCCCGCTGCGCTGCGGCAAAGCTGGAGCAATGTGTTTCGTCTGTCCGTGACCCTGAGCGAACCGGTGGACACCCGGATTTTGCAGTCTGCTCTGGATGTGACCGTGCGGCGGTTTCCGTCTATGTGCGTCCGGCTGCGGCGGGGGCTTTTCTGGTACTATCTGCAGCAGCTGGAGCATGCCCCAAAGCTGCGGGAGGAGAACAGCTATCCTGTTACCCGTATGAGCCGCCGGGAACTGCGCGGCTGTGCCTTTCGGGTGCTCCCTTATGAAAACCGGATCGCCGTGGAATTTTTCCACGCGGTAACGGATGGAAATGGGGCCATGGTGTTCCTGAAATCCCTGACTGCGGAGTATTTGCAGCAGAAGTACGGTATTTCCGTTCCGGCGGAGCAGGGAGTTCTGGGCCGTCTGGAGGAGCCCCGGGAGGAGGAACTGGAGGACAGCTTCCTGAAATACGCGGGCAATGTCAACGCCAGCCGCAGGGAAAACAATGCCTGGCGGCCCAGCGGAACGCTGGAGGCGGACGGCTTCCTGAATCTGACCTGCTTCCGGCTCAGTGCCGGACAGGTGCTGGAGGAGGCCCACGAATACGGCGTCAGCCTGACGGCCTTCCTCTGCGCCGCGCTGATGATGGCCCTGCAGGAGATGCAGGAGGAGCAGGTTGGAAACATCCGGCGGCGGCATATGATACGGGTGCAGATTCCCGTCAATCTGCGTAAGCTGTTCCCCAGTCAGACCCTTCGGAATTTTGCCCTGTATACCACTCCGGAGATTGACCCCCGGCTTGGCAGCTACAGCTTTTCAGAAATCTGCAACGCGGTAACCCATCGCATGGGTCTGGATGTAAATGCCAAGGTGATGAGCAGCAAGATCGCGGTAAATGTCAGCAGTGAGCAGATGGCGGTGGTGCGTGTTATGCCGCTGTTTCTCAAAAATATGGTCATGAAGGCGGTTTTTGACGCGGTGGGGGAGAAGACCTCCTGTCTCTGCATCTCCAATCTGGGGGCGGTGAGGCTGCCGGAGGAAATGCTGCCCTATGTCAGGCGCTTTGACTTTATTCTCAGCCCCCAGGCAACGGCGCCTCAGAATTGCAGTGCCCTGTCCTTTGGGGACGATTTGTATATCAATTTTACCCGTAAGATCCGGGAACCGGATCTGGAAGCCCATTTCTTCCAGGTGCTGCGGGATATGGGTCTGGGCGCGGAGGTCCAGACCAACACACGAGCGTGAGGTGTTCCAATCATGTATTGTATCAATTGCGGCGTCAAGCTGGCGGACAGCGAAAAACGGTGCCCCCTCTGCGGGACGGTGCCCTATCATCCGGATATCGTCCGGCAGGAGGGTCAGGCACTCTACCCTCAGGACCGGTACCCCCAGGCCAAGGTAAGCAATAAGACCGTGCTCGGCGCGGTGACCATCCTGATGCTGATTCCTATTTTCATCACTCTGATCTGCGATTTGGGCATCCATGGAAAAATCACCTGGTCCGGTTTTGTGGTGGGCGGCATTCTGCTGTGCTATATCGGCGGGGTGCTGCCCCAGTGGTTCCGAAACCCCAATCCGGTGATTTTCGTGCCCTGCGGCTTCGCGGCGGTGGGGCTGTATGTGCTCTATATTGACCTGGCCTTGCACGGCGGCTGGTTTTTGAGCTTCGCCTTCCCGGTGGTCGGCTTTCTGGGCATACTGGTGACCGCTGTGGTGGTGCTTACCCGGTATACCCGGAGGGGAGAACTGTATATTTTCGGCGGAGCGCTGATTGCCCTGGGGGCATTTTTGCCGCTGATGGAGTATCTGATGGTGCTGACCTTCAAAATGCCGAGGTTTGTGGGCTGGTCATTGTATCCTCTGGTGGCTCTGGTGCTCATGGGCGGCACTCTGATCTTTCTGGCCATCTGCCGCCCGGCCAGAGAGGCTGTGCAGCGAAAGACCTTCCTGTAAGGGAAGAGGACCCCTTGCCCTGATGTACGGAATGGAACCGCTTGTTCGGCCCCAATAAAATATGGCAGACAAAAGCCGCCCGGATTGGGCGGCTTTGCTATTTCATAACGGTCACATGTTCAATACCGCAGCGGCGAAAGGCTTCCAGAGCCGTTTCGTCAATGCGCTCGCCGCACATGACGATGGGCACCGCGGGGGGGCAGCTGACGGTAGCGGCGGAAAGAATTCTGCCCAGACTCTCTTTTGCCGGAATGGTCTCCTGTGGGGCAAAGGCTGCCTGACGGGGAGAACAGACTGCATCCGGTTGGGTCCGAATCAGGGGCGGCTCCGTGATGGGCGACTTTCGGGGAAGGGCGCAGAGATTTTCCCGCAGCTGTTCCAGCTCTTCCGGAGTATTCCGGGGAGAAAGCATGAAGACGATGAAGTCCCGATCCGCAAATTCGCAGAAGATGTTGTTTCCTTCCAGAATATCCGCAATTTCCTCACCGGAATAGCCCCAGTGGGAGGCATGAACTGTGATTTTCAGCAGCTCATCCCCAACCAGAACAAACCCATGGGCCAGCAGCGCCCCCTTCAGGGCGGCGACACGGGGAGCAATGGCGGCGATGGACTGAGGCATATGCCCCAGATAGGGATTTGCCGCGTCTAAGGACTGCAGAATCAGCCAGGAGGGGCTGGTGGAGCCGAAAAGGGCCATGGCCTGCCTGATGCGCTCTGTCATTCCGGCATCCCGAAAGTGGAGATAGGCTCCGCCGGTGAGCACCGGCAGGGTCTTGTGTGCGGAATCACAGCACAGGTCCGCCCCCAGATCCATGGGATGGCGGGAGACAGGCAGAAATTTCAGATAGGCACCATGGGCGTTGTCTGCCAGCAGAGGCACGCCATATTTGTGGCAGACCTGGGCAATGCCCCGGATATCCGCCACATTGCCCAGATAATCCGGACTGGTCAGATACACAGCGAAGGGCTTCTCCGTCTCTTCCAAAATGGCTTTTTCCACCGTTTCGGCGGTTACGGGGCAGCTGAGGTAATTGTCTCCGGCCCAGAGCCAGCGAATAGGAAAGTCCAGCAGCACCGCCGTATGAAGAAAGCTTTTGTGGGCATTCCGTCCGGCCAGGCACCTTCCCTTACAGCCCGCCTGGGTATAGGCCAGATACAGCATGGCCCGGATGGCCAGACTGGACCCTTCAGCGGAATACACCGTGGGCCAGCCGAAAAGCCGGGACGCGTTGGCTTCACTTTCGGCGAGGATTCCCTCCGGGTGGAACAGGTCGTCTGCCCCGCGGATCTCTGTAATGTCCATGGCTTCGCAGCCCAGAGGCCCTGTTCCCTTGTGCCCCGGCATATGGAGCCGGACGGGAGCTTTGGCGGCATAAGCCCGGACAAAATCACAGACAGGGGTGCCGGTCACGCCTGATCCCCCAGCTTTTCCGCAATCTGCACCATGATGGCGCACTCCATGCGCTTGCGGAACAGCTTGCAGCCGTATTCGTATACGCCTTTTACGCTGCCGGTGGCATGGTAGGCGTTGGCGGCGCAGCCGCCGGAGCAATAGAGCCGGGCCCAGCAGTCATGGCAGTCGGGCCGGGCATAGACATTGCAGGAAGCGAATTCCTGCTGAATTTCCGTATTGGTTACGCCGTCCCAGATGTTGCCCAGTTTGAACTTCTCCTCGCCCACAAACTGGTGGCAGGGGTACAGGTCACCCCAGGGGGTCACGGCCATATATTCCGTTCCGCTGCCGCAGCCGGAGATGCGCTTGTAAATGCAGGGACCGCCGGTGAGGTCGATCATGTAGTGATAGAAGGTAAAGGGACGGCCCTCTTTATAGCGCTCCAGCTGGAGCCTGGCCAGATCCTCATACTGCTCCATGATGATGGGCAGGTCTTCCTCTGTCAGACCGGAGGGGTCACCTTTGGCGGTGACAACCGGCTCCATGGAAAGCTCCGTAAAGCCCAGGTCCAGCATGGCCTTGATATCGTTGAGGAAATCCGGGTTGTGGTGGGTGAAGGTGCCCCGCATGTAGTAGTCCTTGCCGCCCCGCTGGCGGACCAGATCCTGGAACTTGGGCACGATCTTATCGTAGCTGCCGTGGCCAGCGTAGTCCACCCGGAACCGGTCGTGGACCTCTTTCCGGCCGTCCAGACTCAGAACGACGTTGCTCATTTCCTTATTGCAGAAATCAATGACGTCCTGGTCGATGAGCATGCCGTTGGTGGTCAGGGTGAAGCGGAAGTTCTTGCCCGCCTCTTTTTCAATGCTGCGGGCATAGGCCACCAGCTGCTTGACCACATCGAAATTCATCAGCGGCTCGCCGCCGAAGAAGTCCACCTCCAGATTCTTCCGGGTGCCGGAATGGCTCACCAGAAAATCCAGAGCCTGCTTTCCCACCTCAAAAGACATGAGGGCCCGGTCCCCGTGGTACTTGCCCTGAGAGGCAAAGCAGTAGGAGCAGTTCAGGTTGCAGGTGTGGGCGATGTGCAGGCACAGGGCCTTGACAACACCGGAGGTCCGGGCCTTTAATTCTCCGGCCATGGAGGCAAAGGTGTCGGGGGTAAAGAGCTTGCCGGCATCTTTCAAAGAAGTGATGTCGTCATAGCATTCCGAAAGCTCCTGGGGGTCGATTCCCGGATACTTGGCGGCAACCTGGGCCAGGGCCTCCTGCCGGGGGCAGGATTCGTAGAGGCCAATCAGGTCGTAGGCGGCCTCGTCCACCACATGGACCGAGCCGGAGCATACGTCCAGAACGATGTTATAGCCGTTTAACTGATACTGATGGATCATAGCTTTCTCCTTGTACATGAAAAATGCCGCCCAAACAGGCGGCATTTCTTCAAAAATAACTTACTTATTCTTGTTCTCGCACTTCTGGTTGGCGATGCCGCTGCTGGTCTTGCAAGCAGACTGGCAGGAGGTCTGGCACTCGCCGCAGCCGCCGTTCTTGGCGCTCTGGCACAGATTGCGGGTCTCGATGGTCTGAATATGCTTCATGGAAGGTTCCTCCTAATGGTTATTTTATTTATTAAGTTTACCATGGGGAGAAAGAAATGTCAATCGCGATTTTTGCGGGACGAAGGAATAATTGCGGGCAAGGCCTTTGGAGAACGGCAAAATCGAATCTTTTCGTTTTTACCCATAAATTACAAATTCTGCCTTTCCGAGTTTACATGACTGCCGTATGATACCCGCGTAATCCGAAATCCAACAAAGACAAATCTCAGGAGGAAGAAAAAATGAAAAAACTGATTGCAATTGCGCTGGCTGGTGTGCTGACGCTGGCCATGACCGCCTGCGGCGCTCAGAACAGCGCTGCGGATACCACCGCCGCCACTACCGCTGCCGCCACCGCGGCCACTGAAACGACTGCCGAGACCACCGAGGCCGCCAAGCTTTCCGGCACGGTCACTCTGGCAGGCTCCACCTCCATGCAGAAGCTGTGCGAGGCCATGATCGAAAGCTTTGAGGAAGCCTACCCCGACATCACCGTAACCGCCGAGTACACCGGCTCCGGTGCGGGTCTGGAAGCTCTGGCCGGGGGCAAGACCGACATTGGCAACGCTTCCCGGAGCCTGAAGGATGGCGAAAAGCAGTCCGGCGCTGTGGAGAACATTGTGGCCATTGATGGCATCGCCGTAATCACCCACAAGGATAGCGTTGTGTCCGACCTGACCGCCCAGCAGCTGACCGACATCTACACCGGCAAAATCACCAACTGGAAAGATCTGGGCGGCGCTGACGAGGCCATTGTGGTTCTGGGCCGTGAGGCCGGTTCCGGCACCCGTGGTGCTTTTGAAGAACTGCTGAAAATCGAAGATCAGTGCGCCTACGCCCAGGAGCTGGACTCCACCGGCGGTGTGCTGGCCAAGGTGGCCGCTACCCCCGGCTCCATTGGTTATGTGTCTCTGGATGTGGTGGATGACACCGTAAAGGCCCTGAGTCTGGACGGCGTGGCGCCCACCGAGGAGAACATTGTGGCCGGTTCCTACAAGCTGTCCCGTCCCTTCGTCATGGCGACCCTGGGTACCATTGAGGAGCAGAACGACCTGGTAAAGACCTGGTTCAATTACGTACAGTCCGACGAGGGCCAGGCCGTCATCAAGGCCATGGGCCTGATCCTTCCCCAGTAAATGAAGAAAACCAAGGGCATTCCGGGTCATGGCGCTTTCACCGCAGAGCGTCTGGCTCGGGCCCTTCTTTTAATATGTGCGGTGGTGGCGATTTTTGCGGTGTGCGCCATTACCTTTTACCTCTTTGCCAAGGGCCTGCCCGCCCTCCATCGGGTGGGTGTGGGGGAACTGCTGTTCGGCACAATCTGGAAGCCCACGGCGGCGGAGCCGCGCTTTGGCATCGCCTATATCATTCTATCCTCTATTGCCGGTACGGCCCTCAGCGTCCTGGTGGGCGTTCCCGTGGGACTTTTGACGGCGGTGTTTCTTACAGAAGTGTCCTCCAAGCGTCTGTCTGCCATTGTCCAGCCCGCCGTAGAGCTGCTGGCGGCCATTCCCTCGGTGATTTACGGTCTGCTTGGCATGATGCTTTTGAATCCCGTCCTTTATAAGCTGGAAAAAATCATCTTCGCAGGCAGCACCACCCACCAGTATACCGGCGGCGCGGATTTATTGGCGGCGGTGATCGTCCTGGCCATTATGATTTTGCCCACGGTCATCAGCGTCAGCGCCTCTGCCATCCGGGCAGTGCCGGGGCAGCTGCGGGCGGCCTCTCTAGCCCTGGGGGCCAGCAAAATGCAGACCATCTGGGGTGTCACCGTTCCCGCCGCCAAGTCCGGCATTCTCACCGGCGTAGTGCTGGGCATCGGTCGGGCGCTGGGCGAAGCCATGGCCATCAACATGGTGGCGGGCGGTTCCGTCAATCTGCCCCTGCCCTTTAACTCCGTTCGGTTCCTCACCACCCAGCTGGTCAGCGAAATGGGCTACGCCGAGGGCATCCACCGACAGGTTCTCTTTACCGTGGGCCTTGTGCTGTATCTGTTTATTATGATCGTCAATCTGGTGCTGCAGCGGCTGCGCCGGGAAGGAGGCAAGGACGATGGGTGAATCTTTGACCCTGGGCCGGAAACGGCCTGCGGATACCATTCTTTACGGACTCATTTATTTCTGCGCCTTTTTGTCCGTGGCCCTGCTGGCACTGATTCTGCTGTATGTGCTGATTCGGGGCGTGGGCAGTGTCAACTGGGCATTCCTCACCACTGTGACCTCCAAACTCAAAGGCACTGTGGGCATTGCGGGAAACCTGCTGAACACATTGATGATCGTGGTGCTGACCATGCTGGCGGCCCTGCCAATCGGCGTGGGGGCGGCGGTATACCTGAACGAATACGCCAAGCCCGGAAAGCTGGTAAGCCTGATTGAATTCGCCACGGAAACCCTCTCCGGCATCCCCTCCATCCTCTTTGGCCTGTTCGGCAGCATGTTCTTTGGGGAGACTTTGGGTTTGGGCTACTCACTGCTGACCGGCGCCTTGACCCTGATGCTCATGGTGCTGCCCCTCATAACCCGAAACACCCAGGAAGCCCTGAAAACCGTGCCGGACAGCTATCGGCAGGGGGCCGTAGGTTTGGGGGCAGGGAAGTGGTACACCATCCGCACCATTTTACTGCCCTCTGCCATGCCCGGCATTCTGACGGGAGCGATTCTGGCCATTGGCCGCATTGTCGGCGAGTCTGCCGCCCTGCTCTTTACCGCCGGTGCCGCCAAGACTCTGCCCAAGACCCTTTCTAAATTCTTCGCCAAAATCTTCCAGTCCGGCGGCACCCTGACCATCCAGCTCTATCTCAGCGCCACCAGCGAGGGCGACTTCTCCACCGCTTTCGGCATCGCCGTGGTACTGCTCGTTGTGGTCCTCCTCATCAACATGGGGGCAAAGGCACTGGCCAGGAGGCTGGACGTGCAGAACCGCACGTAATACCGTTGAGCAAACGTATACCGGGGGAAAATTGACAATTGACAATGAACAATTGACAATTATGGTATCCCTGCGGGATAAAAACCAAATATTTTCATACGCATTTCCGAAGGAAATACCTCAATTGTCAACTGTCAATTGTCAATTGTCAATTTCGGTTCGGTTTATCAGATGGGTATCAAATTTCAAAACAACATAACAGGAGAACAACAATGTTGGAACCAAAAATCCAAGTGCGGGATTTGGACCTGTTTTATGGGCAGAATCAGGCACTGAAAGGAATCAATATGGACATAGCACCCAATACGGTGACGGCTTTTATTGGGCCGTCCGGGTGCGGCAAGTCCACGTTTTTGAAGACGCTGAACCGGATGAATGATCTGGTGGATGGGGTGAAAATCAGGGGCTTGGTGGAGCTGGACGGGGAGAATATCTATGCCCCCAATGTGGATACCACCGTGCTGCGCCGCCGGGTGGGCATGGTGTTTCAGCAGCCCAACCCCTTCCCCATGAGCATTTATGACAACGTGGCCTACGGCCCTCGGGTCCATGGCATCCGGAGCAAGGGCAGACTGGACGACATCGTAGAAGAAAGCCTCCGGGGTGCGGCGATTTTTGACGAGGTAAAGGACCGACTGAAAAAGTCCGCTCTGGGCCTGTCCGGCGGGCAGCAGCAGCGGCTGTGCATCGCAAGAGCCTTGGCGGTGGAGCCGGAAGTGCTGCTGATGGACGAGCCTACTTCCGCCCTGGACCCCATTTCCACGGCAAAAATCGAAGATCTGATGGAAACACTGAAAAAGAAATACACCGTGGTGGTGGTGACCCACAACATGCAGCAGGCCACCCGTGTTTCTGATTACACGGCTTTCTTCCTGCTGGGTGAACTGATCGAATTCGGAAAGACACGTCAGGTCTTCTCCTACCCGAAGGAGAAGAAGACCGAGGATTACATTACGGGGAGGTTTGGCTGATGCGAATTCGCTTTGACGCCCAGCTCAAGCAGCTGGGGGAGGAAATGACCCATATGGGGTCCATGATCGAGTCTGCCATTCAGGATGCCACACAGGCATTTCTGAATCAGGATGTGGATACCGCCAAGCGCATTATGGCCGAGGATGCGTACATCGACCAGGCCCAGAAGAAGATTGAAAACATCTGCTTCCAGCTGCTCATTCAGCAGCAGCCTGTGGCCCGGGATCTGCGGACCATTACGGCGGCCATGAAAATGGTCACGGATATGGAGCGGATCGGAGACCACGCCGCGGATATTTCCGAACTGACCATTGCCATGGCGGGAACCCCCTACCGGCTCCGGGGGGACAACATCAAGCGCATGGCAGGGGAGACCATCGTCATGCTGGTGGACGCGGTGGACTCCTACGTCACCAAAGATATGGCCAAGGCCCGGGCGGTCATTGACCACGACGATGTGGTAGACGACCTGTTCCTGAAGGTCAAGGCGGATCTGATCCAGGTCATCCGGGAGAACCCCGAGTACGGCGAGTTCGCCGCCGATCTGCTGATGGTGAACAAATATCTGGAACGCATCGGCGACCACGCCACCAATCTGGCCGAGTGGGTCATTTTCGCACTGGATAACAAGGGCGAGGGAGAATAAAAGGCAAATCGCCGAAAAGCACATTGCAGTGACTTCTTTGAAAATCTTGCTCTGCTCTGTATGGAAGCGAATTGCAGCACACCCCAAAAAAGTTATGCAGCAAAGTATCATGAATTGTGGAATAGTATGCAAGCATCAAACCGCTTCCAGCCAAGACAAACCGGCAGGTTCGTTTCGACCTGCCGGTTTGTTTGATCATCTTCCTGTGAGAAACTCAGCTACTATCCAAGTGCTTTCTCGTACTCTCCGTAGCATCTATCTTTTATAGATCAATGAAGAATGTAATGTATTCTGCTTATAGATAAATGGTTAAAATGGTCACCAATCTACTCTCTATACTGTTTTACGCATAGGTTACTTTGCCTGGAGCTTTGTTCCGTCCGACATTTGCAAATAATCCACTTCCTCCAATACAATGGGTCTGTTGGCGGCTAATATTGCCATATCTGTTGCGCCTCTTGACTGGAACAGCGTGATTTTTGTTCCGTCTTTCAGCACCAAAATAACATTATCATAGTCCATCGGGACGGTGCCGGGGAGTGGAGGAAACATACCGGCATCAATAAACAGGCATTCAAACCTGTCGGATGGTTCCGGTATATCAAACGAGATATCTACACGAAGAGGAGAGACACGGACAGATGTTAAGGTAACATCCTCTACGGAATCAAGTGCTTCGTATTCCGTCGATCCGGTACGAACGACCCAAACCTTGGTCGATACCGGCGATTTCAGCAACTCCATTTCGCCCGGATCCGCATCCGTCAATTCGATCACAAACTTCCATTCCCCGGATGCCAGCAGCGTCTTAGGATGCACACGCTCCGCTTCCTCCGCGGTTAACACATAGTCTGTCTGACCCGCGTATTTGGCTGCCAAAAGCGTTTGTTCATAGGTCTGGTCATGTCCCCGCTTTACAATATCTTTGAAAACAATTTCGCAGGTTTTTCCGGAGCCAAACGCGGGATCCGCTCCCTGCTGTATAACAGGCCTGACTCTGACCACGATTTTGAGTGTGTTGTCTTTTCCGTCCCTGTCGTCAATTACATCATAGGAAATTTCCGCCGATGTATTCTTTTCCGCCGGCTTTGCCGTGAGATCGGAGAACGTCAGGCCCGCATCCGAACGAATATCCAGAACATCGGAAAAATCCGTATCCTCCGGCGCGGTGAGGCCGAATGTAACATAGGCCATACCGTTTTCAACAATCGTAGATTCCAGCGCTAAGGTATAGCCCCCCTGCGGCTGACTGAGCGGATGCTCCTGCGCATTTTCGTCTGTGGATTCGATCTGTTCGCCGAATAACGGTTCCTGATCCTTATTCGTAAAATGTGCGGCATACCAGTGCCACGCCAAAGCCGCACATCCCCCCAGCAAAATAAGTACTGCAATAATACGGACGCGGAGACTTGTACCGGACATGAAAGCACCCCCTATTCGTACTTTACATATATTGTATATTGGCTGCGCTGCAGAGTCAAGCTGACAGATGCAAAGTTATTGTAAACAGAAAATAGGCTCCTGCGGGGGTATCGCAGGAACCTGCTTGCCGCTTTATAAAACTTCCCTATAAACAATACCTCGCAAATTTTATATTCCGGATTATGTTCTGGCTGTACATTTCTTCTCTGCTGTGCTATAATATGAAACACTACAAAACATAAGGATGGTGCATACATCATGACTTATCAGGAAGCAATGGCCCAGGCCAAAGGCAATATGGGCAAGTGCAAGGCGTGCCCCGTCTGCAACGGCCTGGCGTGCCGCAATACGATTCCCGGCCCCGGAGCCAAGGGTGTAGGCGATACGGCGATCCGGAACTATGACGCCTGGCAGAAGATCCGGGTGAACATGGACACTCTGTGTTCCTGCGGCGATGCGGATACGAGATTCACCCTCTTCGGCAGAACCTTCACCGCTCCTATTTTTGCGGGCCCGGTCGGTGCCGTTACGCTGCACTACAGCGACAAATACAATGACCAGACCTATAATGCCGCGCTGGTCAGCGGCTGCGCCCAGGCGGGCATTGCCGCCTTTACCGGCGACGGTCTGGACTCCAACGTTATGATTCAGGCCACCAGTGCCATTGCCGCCGTGGGCGGCATGGGCGTACCCACCGTCAAGCCCTGGAACATGGAACTGATCCGGGAGAAGATGGCGTTGGTCCGGGAGAGCGGCGCCTTCGCCGCCGCCATGGACGTTGACGCGGCGGGTCTGCCCTTCCTGAAGGGCATGAATCCCCCCGCGGGCAGCAAGACTGTGGAGCAGCTGCGAGAAATCAAGGAAGCGGCTGGTTTGCCCTTCATCGTCAAGGGCGTTATGACCGTCAAGGGCGCGCTGAAATCCCTGGAGGCCGGCGCGGACGCCATTCTGGTTTCCAACCACGGCGGACGGGTGCTGGACGGCTGCGCTGCCACAGCGGAGGTTTTGCCGGAGATTGTGGAAGCAGTGGCGGGCCGTGTTCCCGTGCTGGTGGACGGCGGTATCCGCACCGGTACGGATGTGTTCCGTGCCCTGGCTTTGGGCGCCCAGGCAGTCGTGATTGCCCGGCCCTATGTCTGCGCTGTCTACGGCGGCGGCGCGGAGGGTGCCGTTGCCTTGACACAAAAGCTCCAGGCGGAGCTGGCAGATACCATGCAAATGTGCGGCGTCCATGCTTTGGCAGAGATCACCAGAGACTGCGTCAGAGTGTAACAGAGAAAATACAGGCAAACCGGAACCAAGTGCGGTTCCGGTTTGCTTTTTTTGATGCACAATTTTTGGAGAAAAAGAAAAATTTTTCCCATGTCTTGACATTTGGATGATAAAAGAGTATGATAAATCCAGAACATTAGAATGGATTCTAATAGAAAAGAAAGAGGGCGATCCCATCAGAACACGTTACGATCGGCAGGCCACAGAAAAGCGAATTCTGTCAACCTGTGTCCGACTTTTTTTGGAGCAGGGCTTCAGCAACACGCCTCCCAAGCAGATTTTTGAGGAGGCAGATGTCAGTGCGGGTACTTTCTACCACCTTTACAAAAGCAAGAGTGACGTGCTGGCGGATCTGACCCAGTTCATGTTCGGAAACCAGTTTAATGTTGCGGGAAAAATCGTTGGGGAGAATCCTGACCCTGTGCTTTTGTACGCTGTGGAGACCAGTATACAGCTGACGCTGGCGGAATTGAACGAAGTCCTGCGGGAGGTATATGTAGAGGTCTATACCCAGCCGAATCTGGTGGCGTTGGTCCATCAAAAGACCGCGCCGGAACTGCAGAAGATATTTGGGTCTTACCTGCCTGATACCGATGGCAGCGGATTCTATGAGATTGAGATTGGCACGGCGGGCATCATGCGGGCGTATATGGCCCGTCCCTGTGACGTGTATTTCACTCTGGAGCGGAAGCTGAACCGATTCCTGCGGACAACACTGAATATTTTTGAGGTTCCCGAGGACAAAATTAATGCCGCAATTCAGACCATTAACAGCCTGGATATTCGCGCCATTGCCAATGAGGTGATGCGGCAGCTTTTCCGGATGCTGGAAATGGAATATCAGTTTACCCTGTCTGCCCCTGACGCCAAAGAAGAAGCATAAAAAATATCGGCACCCCATCGGGTGCCGATGCTTTATTTTCCGAAGAGTTTTCCGAAGGCCGCGGAGGTCTTTTCCATCTGTGTGGCGGTTTTTTCCAGGGATGTGATGAGATCGTTGAGCTTCTCGATATCCAGCCCCTGCAGATTTTCCGCGGCGTCGGACAGTGCCAGGATGCCGTCGTTTACGGCGTCCATATCTACATCGGCCAGATTTTTGGCGGCGCTCTGCAGAGTCTCCACAGTTTTTGCGACGGAATCCATATCCAGATTCTCCAGATCCGCAGCGGTGTTCTGCAGAGAGAGAATCAGACCGTTGAGCTGTTCTGTGTCCACGCCCTTGAAGATCTGCATGGCCCGGTTCAACTGCACGCCCACAAAAATGCCGCCAATCAGCAGCAGGGCCAGCACGGCCCCCAGCAGTGCCGTTTGAATTTTTGCCAGCAGCAGGAGCTGATTTTCATTTGTCTTCTGTTCTTCCATGACAGAGCCTCCTTGAGATGCGCCTATCCCGGCGTTTTTCCTCATTTTACCCCAGGAAAACCCATTTGTCAAACGCTTTGCAAATGATTGCATTGTACTGTGATGAAACAGATTTTTGTTGGCAAGGGCAGCAATACGCCCGCCGCTTTTTGTTTCATGGCAGCTTATTTACGCCTTTTGAACTCTTTTTTTCTCCCACTGCCACAGACTCAGGAACCCGATGCCTGCGGCAATCCAGGAGGTGATATAGATATCGATGATACATTCCATGGTATGCTGTCTGGGAAGCAGCAGCAGAATTCCCAGTATCCGCAGAAGACAGATGGACAAAAGCGTCAGGATCATGGGCCTTACCGTATCGCCTGTTCCGCAGCATGCGCCGGAAAAGCTTTCCGCCAAGGCATAAAACAGGAAAAATGGAGCCATTCGCCGCATGAATGCAGCCGCCTGGGGTACCACTTCCGGCGCATCCTGCACGGGAACAAACAGACCGCCCAATGGGGCCGTCAGGAAATACAGCCCAAGGCTTACCGCCCCCACCGCGGCCACGGACATGGCCGCACCGATCCGGTTGCCTTTACAGACCCTGTCCCAACGTCCCGCGCCCATATTCTGGGCGGTATAGGTCGTCAGCGCCGGTCCCATGGCATCCGCCAGAAGCCAGATCAGCATATCCAGCTTGTCGCAGATGCCCCAGGCCGCAATGGTATCCGTTCCCATTGTGTTCACCGCTGCCTGCACAATGGAATTGGCCACCGGAAACAGCACCGATTGCAGCGCCAGCGGAATGCCGGTCCGTACCATGGCCCACAGGTGTTCCAGCCACCGCCGGAGCCGCCGTGCGCCCAGCCTTTGCGGCAGGTTTTTCCCTGCCATCCACAGTGCCATGGCCGCGCTGACCATCTGGGCAAAAACCGTTGCGGTTGCCGCCCCCGCGGTTCCCATTTCCAGCCCGCCCACCAGCAGAATATCTCCTACAATATTGACAGCCGAACTGACCAGCAGAATATACAGGGGGCTTTTGGAATTTCCAAATGCACGCAGAACACCGGAGGCCATGTTGTATAAGATCATGGCCCAAATGCCCCCGAAATAGATTCTCGTATAGCTCAGGGTCTGGGCATAAATTTCCTCCGGGACCTGCATGAATTGCAAAAGCACAGGCGTCAGCAGGACCCCTCCCACTGCGCACAGGATTCCAAGTACCACCGCCAAGGCGACCGCTGAGAGCATACAGGAGCGCAAGCCGTCCCGGTTTTCCGCACCGAAGTGCCGGGAAATCAGGATGGTCGCCCCGGCGGCAAGGCCGTTCATAAAATTGATGGGAAACCGGAAGAGCGTATGCACGGAATCAATGGCCGCCAGTGCGGTCTTCCCGGCAATGCGCCCAACGATCACCGCATCCGCCGTCACATACAGCTGCTGCACCAGACTGCTGAGCATCAGCGGCACCGCAAAGGCCAGCAGCGCGGAACCGATGGGGCCGGAAATCAGACTTTCGTTTTTTTTCACGGCATCCTACCCTTCCGCGGAAAACAGATGACAGGCCACGCCGTGTTCTTTGGACAGCCAGCGCATCTCCGGTTTTTCTCTGGCGCACTTTTCAAAGCATTGGCCGCAGCGGTCCCGGAAAGGGCAGCCCGCCGGAATATCCAGAGGGCTGGGCGGCTCCGAGTCAATAACCGTTACAGGTTTTCTCGGGTCCGTATCCAGGTCCAGAACCGCATCGATGAGCGCACGGGTATAGGGGTGCCGTGCCTCACTGCGCAAATTCTCCCCGGGTAAAATCTCTACGACACTGCCCAGATACATGACCGCCATCTGATGGGCCACGCTCTGCACCAAGGCAATATCGTGGCAGATAAAGCCTATGGTTAGTCCCCGCTCTCTCTGAAGCCGGACGATCAGTTCTATAATAGTTTTCTGTACGGATACATCCAGTGCCGCCGTTGCCTCATCCAGAATCAGGATCTCAGGCTGGAGGGCCAACGCCCGGGCAATTGCTACCCGCTGCCGCTGACCGCCGCTCATGCTGTGGGGATAACGGTCTGCAAAGTCTCCGGGCAGCTCCACCATTTCCAGAAGGCTGCGGCATACCGCTGCCTTTTCTTTTGGGGCGATCAGGCCAAAATTCAGCAAAGGCTCACAGACAATATCCCGCACCTTCATTTTGGGATTGAAGGATGCGCCGGGATCCTGAAAAACCATCTGAATGTGCCGCCGTGTCTGCCGCAGCGTCTCTCCCCGAAGGGCTGTAATATCCTGCCCCCGGTACAGAATCTGCCCGCTGTCCGGCCGGTCCAGCGCTACCAGAAATCGCATAAATGTGCTTTTGCCGCAGCCGGATTCTCCTACAAGGCCCAGCGTTTTTCCCTTTACCAGCTGCAATGACACATCTTCATTTGCCCGCAGCCATCGGCCGTCAGGAGCGGGGTAGCTTTTGCAAACATGCAGGGCCTCCATGATTACTTCCGGTTCAGACATAGCGCACACCTCCCAACGTTGGAACGGATTCCAGCAGACTTCTTGTATAGGCATTGGTGGAAGATTTAAGAATGAAGTCCCGGTCCCCCGCCTCTTCCATGCGTCCCTGACGCATCACCAGAATACGGTCTGACAAATAGGCGGCAACGCCCAGATTATGGGTGACCAGCAGAATTGCCGTTCCATAATCCCTGCGCAGTCTGGCCATCTCCCCGACGATCTGGGCCTGGGTTGTCACATCCAGCGCAGAGGTGGGTTCATCCGCCAGCAGCAGCTTCGGCTCATAGCTCATGGCCATGGCAATGCCCACCCGCTGCTGCATACCGCCGGAGAGCTGAAAGGGATAGGAGCGCATAATATTCTCGGGGCTTGGCAGGCGCATTCTGGCAAGCATTCGGGTTCCTTTTTCCCAGGCTTCCTTTTTTGTCAGCTTTTCATGGGTTCGCAGATACTCCGCGAAAACGGTACCGATTTTGCGGGTAGGGTTCATCATGGCCCCGCTGCCCTGAAAAATCATGGAAATTTCCCGCCCCCGGATGGCGCGCCACTGCTCCGGGGTAACATCCAGAAGGTTCTTTCCGTCAAATGCGATATTCCCCTGGGTAACGGCGCCGCCGCCCGGCAGCAGACCCAGAATCCCACGGATCACGCTGGTTTTCCCGCTGCCGCTCTCGCCCACCAGACTGACGATCTCACCGGGCTCCATATGCAAAGAAAAATCCTCCACAGCCTGTGTTTCCCCATAGGCTATGGAAACATGGTCCAGTTCCAGCATTTTTCTACGCCTCCTTGGGGTCAAGAATATCCCGCACGGAATCTCCCAGCATGTTAAAAACCACAACGACCAGAAAAATGGCCAATCCCGGAAAAATCATCATCCATGGTGCGGACTGCATACAGGCGCGGCCTTCGTTCAGCATATAGCCCCATTCCGGCGCGGGGGGTCTGGTACCGAAGCCCAGAAACGACAGTGCCGCCAGTTCCAGCATCATGCCGCCAATATCTGTCGTTGCCGTAATGATCAGCGTGGGCAGGGCATTGGGAAGCATATAAGAAAAAAGCATATGCTTTGTTTTGGAGCCGGTCACAATGGCCGCCGACACATAATCCCGGTCCCGGATCTTCAATACAAGGCTTCTGGAAAGCCTGGCGTACTTGGTCCAGTTGACCAGAACAATGGCGATGATTGCGTTCCGGCTGCTGGCCCCCATAATTCCGGCAACAGCCAGCGCCAGCACCAGGCCGGGAAAGGCCAGCATCATATCCGCAACGCGCATAATCACCCCATCGACCCAGCCACCAAAATATCCTGCCGTCACGCCTGCCGCTGTGCCAACCAGAAAAATCAGTGCGACCACGCCAAAGGTCGCGCTGAGAGAAGCCCTTGCTCCGTAAATAACCCGGGTAAAAATATCCCGGCCCATTTTGTCGGTGCCAAAAATGTGCGCCCGGCTGGGTGCCTCCAGAGCCTCCGTCAGAGAACCCTTCAGCGGGTCTGCGCCGCCGGTCACCACCGGGGCAAATACCGCTCCCAGAATGATCAGCAGTGCCAGAATCAGGAAAAACGTAAACTGCTTATGGGCAAGGAAGAAATTTTTCTTTTTCATCGTATCTGCTCCTTTGCCCGCATTCTGGGGTCTACGGCCCCATAGGAGGCGTCTACCAGAAGATTGATGACCATGTAAATCAGTGCCAGCCAGAGGACGTACCCCTGAATCAGATTATAGTCGCTGGAAGTGATGGCCGAAACCGCCAGATTTCCCAATCCGGGATAAGAAAAAATGACTTCTACCACACTGGTGCCGCCAAGCAGACTGCCTATGGACAGTCCAAACATGGTGATGAGCGGCAGCAGCGCATTGGGGAACACGTTCCGCCACAGAATCACGGATTCCCGAACCCCTCTGGCTCTTGCCCCCACCACATAGTCCTGGTTCAGTTCTTCCAGAACCGCCGTGCGGACCTGCCTGGTATATTTAGAGGACATGGCCAAAGCCAGTGTCAGCGCGGGCAGGAAAATACTGCGCAGATCCCCGGCAGAACTGATGACAGGAAAGGCCTTTATATGGACACAGAACGCCAGCATCAGCAGCAGGCCCACCCAGAAGTTGGGCATGGCACAGCCCACAAAGGTCAGCCCCCGTACCAGGTAATCGATCCACCGGTCCTTATAAACCGCGGACAGCATACCAAGAGGCACCGCCATAAGCAGCATCAGCCCCATGGAAAGCAGGGTCAGCTTCACCGTAGGCCAAAGCCGCCCCAAAAGCAGTTCCGTCACCGGCTTGTTCAGCGTATAGGATTTTCCGAAGTCTCCCCGCAGACAGTTCCGCAGCCAGCGGAGATACTGGGTCGGCAGCGGATCGTTGAGGCCCAGTTCTTCCCTGATTTCCGCCACCAGTTCCTCCGTGGGCATGATCCCCGCCGCAGTATACATATTGCGCACGGGGTCTCCCGGGGACAGATAGGTCAGCAAAAAAGTCACAAAGCTGATCCCCACCAGCACCACCAGGATCTGTGCCAGCCGAAGGGCCAGTTTTTTCTTCTTCAAGGCCGATTCTCCTCTCTTTTACATACACTACACACACAGCCGAGACCGAAGCCCCGGCTGTGCGAAAAACGTTTTTCTTTAGGCAGGTACGATCTCCGTGGTCAGCCAGTAGTAGTCCGCCGTATGGATGTGGGCGTAACCTACGTTCTTGGAGTAGATCATGGAGGAATTGTAGTAGCCGTCCACAATGACCAAGGCGTCATCAATGACGATCTGCTGCATCTGCCGGATCAGCTCTGCCCGCTTTTCGGCGTCCATTTCGCCCTTGAGCTGCTCATAGAGGGCATCGTACTCAGGGTTACTGTAGCCGCAGTAGGTACCGTCTGTGGTCCAGTTCGCCATATACTCAAAGGGATCGCCGGTGCCCACTGTGGTCCAGTTGTTGTTATTGAGATCGTACTCGCCCGCCGCCAGCTTGCTCCACTGATCGTCCGAGCTGCCAAAATCCGCAGTGCAGGCAATACCGATTTCCGCCAGATACTGCATATGCGCGTTGGAAAAATCATTGAGCATCCGGTTTTCATAGGAAACATAGCGCAGGTCGATTTTCTTTCCGTCCAGTTCCCGGAAGCCGTCGCCGTCAGAGTCCACGATGCCCGCATCGTCCAGCAGTTCCTTTGCCCCCTCAGGGTCATACTTATAGGGGTTTACCAGCTTGTCATAGCCATAGCTCAATGTGGAGGGCAGGACAGAGAAGCCGGCAGTGTACAGCCCGCCAATGGTCTTGGAGGAACAGATGGTATCATTGTCAATGCCCATGAGAATTGCCTGCCGGAGGGTCTTGTTCCCCAGAACACCGTTCAGGTTCATCCAGCTGAAACCGCAGCGTACACCGGAGGCAATGTCCACCGTGTAATTGGCGTCCTGCTGGAAATTCTGGATGTCCGAAACATTGGTGATGTTCTCCACCAGGTCCACCTGGCCGCTCTGCAGTGCCATGGTCTTGGCAGAGGCATCGCCCATAAAGAGAATATGGACCTGGTCATAGGGTACTTTTTCCCGATAGTTGGGGTTGGCTTTCATATCGTAACCCACACCCACGCCGTTGAATTTGTCGATCATATAAGGGCCGGTACCGATGGCACCGTTGTCAAAATCCTTTGTATGCTCCACGTCCAGGATCGCCATGACAGGATAGGCCAGCTGTCCGGGCAGATTGGCGTAGGGCTTGGAGGTCACAATGGTAACGGTATTGGCGGCGTCATCGGCAGTCACCTCTGCCTCATATTCCAGGTATTTCTGGGGCTTGGCGGAGCCGCCGGGGCCCACCTCTTTCAGGTAATCAAAATAGGCCTTTACGCTGGAGGGGGTAAGGGGGCAGCCATCGGAGAATTTGATATCCTTTTTCAGGGTAATGACCCACTGGGTATGCTCGTCATTGACCGTATAGCTCTCAGCCAGCCATGGCTCCACATTCATATTGTCATCAAATCGAAACAGTGCTTCACTGATGCCATAGCGCATACAGTTCCAGGAAGAACTGGGGGCCATAGCCGTGTTGACAGACCCGTCATCGTACATCTGACAGCCGAAGTTCAGTACCTTTTGAGATGTCTCCTCTTTGGCTTCCCCCTGCTTCCCGGCGCAGCCGGAGAGCAGCAGCGCGGCGCACAGAAGCAACGCCAGCCATGTTTTCCGATGTTTCATACCTTGTCATCCTTTCATAATTTGTTCCCAAAATACGGCGCAAAAAAAGCCGGACTTCCGTCCGACCAAAAAACATACGCAAAGGAGACGCCACCGAAAAATGGCAGCAGCTGCATTTTGCAGAATGATCCTTGTCCGACGCAAGTGCATTCTCAAAAATAAGCAGGTCTCCTGACTTAAGTTACGTCCGCAGCGCCTTCCCAAAAAATCAGTGGCATCATGCTGCATCCTGGCTATCACAGTGACGGGATCGTCCCGGAATCACACCGGCTTCCCTTATCATCGGGCAAATGCCCGAACTTATTTTCAGCGGCCAAAGGGCCGACTTTGTGAACTTTTTGTTATTATTGCACAACCTATTTGTTTTGTCAATAAAATAATTGTAGAATGAAACACATTTTTATTGATAAACATCAAAACGCGGGAAACCGACCGCTGCTAAGCGGGCGGCGTCCCGTGATACGCTTTCAGCCGGTTTTCCGCAATCCGCCGCTGTTGGACGCGATGCGCTGGATGCGTTTATGAAAGACAACCTGTACAAATACGATGTAATCATCATGAAGGACACTGATACAGGGGCGCAGACCTATATTGTGGCGGATACAGGGCCTGTGCATCCTGTGCGGAACGGAAGCCAGGACGGGCAAAAAAATAACGCCCGGGGGGCGAGAGAAAAACCACCAAAGTCATCAGGGAGTCCATGACGAATTCTCATGGAGGCCTTCAGAACCTTGATGGTTTGTCCACGGTATAAACGATGCTGGATCGCCTGTCAAGGGGTTTTCGAAAAGAACTATAGACACACAGCAGTTCAAGAAGTGGTTCGGGGACTGGCAGAACGACCCGGCGAAGGCGAGCAAGGTTGTGAATGCGGACGGGACGCCGAAGGTGGTGTACCATGAGACCAATGCGGAGTTGAAGGCGGAGTACCTGAAGCAGGTGGTGCAGATACAGAAGAAGCACCACCTGCCTGAATCAGCTGCCGTTCTGCCCGTTACCGCTCTGATCCGTAGAAGAACAGGGCCAGCATACCGGGGCCCACATGGGCGCCGGAGAAGGGCTCGTGGGGGACGATGATGAGTTTGCCGGGATTTGCTGCGGCCCGAACCTTTTCTGCCAGAATCTCGGCATCCTCCGGGCAGTCACCGTGAGAAATGGCGACGATCCGATGCTCCGCGTCGACCTGCTTCTGGGCGTACTTTTCCACAAGCGCGTCGATGGCCTTTTTCCGGCCACGGACTTTGGCACAGGAGACAATGTGACCCGTGGCGTCACCATAGAGAATGGGTTTGATGTTCAGCACGGTGCCGATCATGGCAGTGGCTCCGCTGACCCGGCCGCTGCGCTTCAGAAAGTTCAGGTCGTCCACGGTGAAATACTGGCACATATGGGGCACATCCGCATCCAGCAAAGCGCCGGACTCCCGGGCTGTTTTGCCTTCCCGGCTCAGCTCCGCGGCGCGGATGGCAAGCAGACCGCTGCCGAAGCCGCAGCCGTGGGAATCCACGATATGAATATAGCGGTCCGGATATTCCTCTTCCAGCTCATGCTTGGCGTTCACGGCTGCCTGATAGGTGCCGCTGATGCCGGAGGACATGGAAACATATACCACGTCCTGTCCGGCCTCCATAGCTTCCCGGAAATGCTCCAGGAACAGGTGGGTATTGAGCAGGCTGGTGGTGATCCTGGCGCCGCCGCGCAGAGAATCATAATAGTGGTGGACATCAAAGCTGTCTATGTCGCCCTGATATTCCTTCTGTACCCCGTCAACACAATAGCTGCAGGGCAGCAGGGTGATGCCTTCCAGACAGTCCTTCGGCAGGTTGGCGCTGCCGTCCGCAAATACGATAAAAGCCATTTGTTATCCCTCCGTTTTCTTTGATAACCATTATAGGCTGTTTATGCATTTTGAGCAAGGAAAACCGTGCAGCCGGGTATCGACTGCACGGTGAACGCACTCTACTCTACCGCCTTTGAGAACTCTACTATGGGTAGAATTCGGCCTATCTCAAGAATTCTCGCCGGAATTCCGGGCGGGGCCTCTGTTTCTGCGGTAATTTCTGTAGTTTCCCCGACGGCGGTTCTTCTGCTCGCCGCTGGGGGAAGCCCCCTCCTTCAAACTCTCTCCGGCGATTTTTTGGACTGCCGCGGAAGGTTTCTGCTCAGCGGGGGCACCCTGCTCATCTCTGGGAGGGCGGGGCTTTCTGGGCCGCTCCGGTTTTTGCTCCTGCTGCGGCGCGGGATTCTGTGCCTGCTGGCGGGTTTCGGGCTTGGGGCCTCTGGAACGGCGGCGGTCATTTCGCCGGGGCTTCTGGGGCCGCTCTTCCGCTTCCGGGGCAGATTCCGCCGGAGCCTCCGGCTCGTCTACAATGGATTCTGTACTGTAGCGGAAGCGGATCGGTTCCAGCACCATGGCATCCTCCTGCTTCGGAGCCGCCTTGGGCCGGATGCCGCTTCCGGAAATGGGAGCCAGATCCGCGGGGATGGGAGGATCGTTCTTCTTGGCTTTGCCGCTGCGCAGCACGGCCACTTCCTCGTTGGCAAAGGTGGAAATGGTATCGGGGTTGTTCTCCATACGCACCTTGACCCGCTGGCGCAGAATGTCCGCCTCAATGACGGTGCCCCGGCCCTCGGGGGTATCCACAAAGGATTCCGGCTTGGGGCTGGTGCGGATCAGGGCTTCATAGGTATCTTGCTCGTATTTCAGGCAGCACATGAGCCGTCCGCAGGTGCCGGAAATCTTGGTGGGATTCAGACTCAGGTTTTGAGACTTGGCCATTTTGATGGAAACAGGCTGGAAATCATCCAGAAAACTGGCGCAGCAGAAGGGCCGTCCGCAGATGCCCAGGCCGCCTACCATTTTGGCCTTATCCCGGACGCCAATCTGCCGCAGTTCGATGCGGGTGTGGAAAACGCTGGCAAGATCCTTGACCAGCTCCCGGAAATCCACCCGCTCGTCAGCGGTGAAATAGAAAAGAATCTTACTCCCGTCGAAGGCGCATTCCGCACTGACCAGCTGCATGTCCAGACCGTGGGACTGGATCTTCTGGGCGCAGACGGCCTCTGCCTTTGCCTCCTTGGCACGGTTTTCAGCGACAATCTTCTCGTCCTGAGCGCTGGCCTTTCGCAGAACCCTCCGCAGAGGCGCCACAACGTCCTTTTTCGGCACCCTGTGGATGCCGCTGGCACAGATGCCAAACTCCTCGCCCCGGGCGGTATCCATGATCACATGGTCTCCCTGGACAAGGGTAAGCCCGTCCGGGTCAAAGAAGTAGACCTTCTGCCCCGGCCGGAACTGAATATCAACAACGGAGACCAGCTCCGGAGTATTGGTTTGTTCCATAGTGTTCTCCTAACTATTATCCATAACCGCAAACGCGGGAAATTTCAAGGTGCTTTGTAAATTTTGACTTGGTGGGGGATAAATTGACAATTGACAATGAACAATTGACAATTGTGGTGTCCCTGCGGGACGAATCTGAATTGTAGGATTTGTTTCCGAAAGAAACGCCTTAATTGTCAACTGTCAATGCGAATCAATAGTTGAAATACCCAAAAATTCATGGATATTCCAGGAATTTTGAAACTTTTGAGCCTCGTAGGGGCGGCTACCAGCCGCCCGGAAGGTATCGAAAGTGAGCTGTGAAAAC